>Ga0256839_1002072_pt1 | contig 23066 bp, 28 predicted proteins | sample 354166metaG_FD_185968 | JGI IMG/M metagenome (GOLD analysis project Ga0256839, IMG submission 185968) | Hydrothermal vent microbial communities from Mid Atlantic Ridge, Atlantic Ocean - 354-166 | ecosystem: Environmental > Aquatic > Marine > Hydrothermal vents | place: Atlantic Ocean: Mid... | reverse complement strand
TCCAGGGCCTCGCCCAGCGAGGCGCGCAGCTGGTTGACGTTGACCTCGGAATTGGCCAGCAGGTGGCGCACCGTGCTGCCCTCCTGGTCGAGGATCGCCGTCATCAGGTGTATCGGCTCGATAAACTGGTGGTCCCGGCCCACGGCCAGGCTCTGTGCATCGGCCAGCGCCGACTGAAATTTGCTGGTGAGTTTGTCCATTCGCATGACGCATCAACCCCTGTAAAAGTATGAAATCGGTTTAGTGTTGAGAGGTAGATGGGGATGGGGGTGGGGCGATTCAAGCGCGCGGCGGGGTTTCTGCGCCGCGGCGGGGAAATGCGGGGCGCGCGACAAAAGGTTGGGGGCTCAGGGGATTGGCGGGGTTTCAGAAATCACGATTTTTCCACAGGCCCAGGGGGCGGCGGCGATCGTTGCCGGAGCGGCGGTCCGCCTTCTCCTCGAAACGCACCATCTCGCGGCGATCCACCTTTTGCCGGCGCTGCTGCCTGCGGCGCTCCGGGCCGGTGTAGGCCGGGGCCTGTCCGGCCGCTTTTTCCTCGGCCTTGCCGGCCGAATCCTTGTCGTCGTCTTCCGGTACCAGTTCGAGTTCCATCACCACCTCCGTGGTTGTTGCCGGTCATATAAAGCAAATCACTCAAATATTAGTCATGGCGAGGGTGTCCTGCAAGCGGCCATGGCGATTAACCCTTTCAATTCAACCGATTACGGACTCCGGTGCGGCCTCCGCCTGGAGCATCTGCGTCAGCCGCTGCAGGCAGTCCTGTTCCTGGAGCTGCCGGCAGTCCAGCGGCGGAAACACCCGAATCCATGCCCGGCTGCGCAGCAGCACTGCCAGCAGGGTATGCCCCTCGCCACGCACGCCCTCCACGCGCAGGGGCAATATGGGGCAGCCGACCCGCTGCGCCAGGCGTACCGCGCCGCCCTTGAGCTTGCGCGGCGGATCGGAATCCAGATGGATCTTGCCGTGGGGAAACACCGCGATCACCTCGCCGTCGGCCAGCACGCGCAGGGCCTCGCGCAGGGCGCGTTCGGGGCGGCCCGTGCGATCGACGGGAATGCAGCCGGCGAGGCGAAACAGCCAGGTCAGGCCGAAACGCTCGTATTCCTCGCGGGCGATGAGAAAGCGCAGGGGACGCGGGCTGGCGGCGATCAGCAGCAGCGGGTCCAGCCCGGAAACATGGTTGCTGGCCACCACCACCGGCCCCTCGGCGGGCAGCGGCAACAGTCCCGGCGGCAGGCGATGGAAACGACGGCAGAACAGCGTCGTCATGCCCACCAGGCGGTTGCGCCAGGGACCGCCCCAGTCCGCCGGGCTGGCCGCCTCGCAGCGGCGCAGAAAGATCCATGACAGCCACAGGAGGACAAGGCCCGCGGCAAGACTCCATTCGATGGTCGGCATCTGTTATCGGTGAGTTTCGTCGGCTGGCAGGTTGTCGGCAGGGGCAGTGTAATCCGGCGTTATCTCTTTTTCTTCTTCTTTTTCTTCTTTTTCTTGCCGCCACTGTCCTCACCCTCGGCACCCGATGCCTCCAGCAGTTTGGCGATTTCCTTGTGGCCCATGGCCGTAGCGCGCTTCAGGGGCGTCAGGCCGGCCTTGTTCTTGGCGTTGACGTCGGCGCCTTCGGCAATCAGGTCTTTGACGATGCCAGGGTTGCCATTGAAGATGGCCGCCATCAGGGCGGTGGATTCACGCTTGTCCCTGGCGTTGACATCGGCGCCCTCGGACAACAGCAGGCGCACGATACGCGTATTGCCGTAGAACGCCGCCACCATCAGCGCCGTCTTGCCGTTGGCATTGCTGGCGTTGACATCGGCGCCCTGGGCCAGCAGGTCGCGCACCGCCGCCATGCGGCCCTCGCGCGCGGCATTGATCAGTTCCCGCTCGGGATCGGTGGCGGCCGCGCCCGGCAGGGCGATCAGCAGCAGAATGAGGGCGCACAGCGCCCGGCTCAGGGTGTTCATCGGTGGTGTCGGGGTCCGGTTTCGCTCAGTACCCCTATCGACAGCGGCGGCAAGAAACTGAAGCGCGGCGATCCCCTCAGCCGCAACGGTCGCCCGCGCCGCACTGGCTCAGTCGATATGCTTGCACAGCCCGCGCAGCACCATGTCGGTATAACTGATGATGCCCACCAGCCGGTCCTGATCCACCACTGGCGCTCGCGACAGACCAAAACGCTCGAACAGCCGCGCGCAGTAGCGGATATCCATCTTCGGATCCACGGTCAGCACCGGCTTGCTCATGATCTCGTAAACATTGACGCGGTCCGGCGCGCGGTCCTTGGCCAGCACCTGCTTGGCGATGTCGGCGATCAGCACCATGCCGTACTCGTCGTTCTCATGGCGCTTGTCGATAATCAGGCACTTGGTCTCCACGTGCTTCATGGTGTGCAAGGCCTCGCTCACCGTGGTCATGCCGTCGACGATATCGATCTGCCGCTTCATCACGTCGCGGACGCGGACGATTTCACGTTCGATCATAGCTCCTCCTCCACCACCGGGGTCAGTTTCTGCACCTGATGGGCAACGCCCACGGCGTCCTCCACGTCGATCTGGAAGGCAATGCCGGTGCCGGGACAGCTGTCCAGCTCCGCCACCGTGGCGATGGTCTCCAGGATGGTCCGGCTGAGGTGCTCTTCCACCAGGAACATCAGCATGTCACGCTGCGTCTCCAGCGACAAACCGAAGAAGGTCTTGCTGGCCTCCAGCCCTTCGCCGCGGGCGTGGTTGATCACCGTCGCCCCGGTGGCGCCGGCATCGCGCGCCGCCTTCAGCGTCTTGTCGGTCTTGGTGTCATCGACCAAGGCAATGATCAGTTTGAAATGCATGCCAACCTCCTTTGGCTTTGGTTGCCGGTATTCAACGTTGGTTCAGTCCGGTTTTCACCACAGAGGCACGGAGACACAGGGAAACCCTTGCCTTGCCTTGACTCGTGACGTCACGCCAAGGTGTTCCGCCTCCTGTGGCGCTCAGCGCCACACGGCACAGGACGAATCGATCCACGTTTACCGCGTCACACTGCAGAGCGGTGCAGGTAACGAGAAAAGGAATCATCCTGCCATTTTCCTGAATCCGTAGGTTCAGGATTTTCACGAAACTCCGTGCCTCCGTGTCTCTGTGGTGAAAAAGTCATTCCCGCGCCGTGGCCCGCCGCGCCCGCCACTGACTCAGCTGCGCATAACCCAGCACGCCCATGATGGGAAACAGGCTGGCGAAGGCGATCAGGCCGAAGCCGTCCAGCAGCGCGCTGCGCCCCGGCACCGTGCTGGCCAGCCCCAGCCCCAGGGCGGTGACCAGCGGCACCGTGACCGTCGAGGTGGTCACGCCGCCGGAGTCATAGGCCAGGGCGATGATCATCTTCGGTGCGAACAGGGTCTGTGCCATCACCACCACATAACCGGCGATGATGAAATTCTGCAACGGCAGGCCGGTGACGATACGATACGCCCCCAGCGCGATACCCACCGCCACCCCCAGCGCCACCGCCACACGCAGGCCCACCACGCCGATGGCGCCGCCGGACACCTCGTTGGCCTTGATGGCCACCGCCAGCAGCGACGGCTCGGCGAGGGTGGTGGCGAAGCCGATGGCAAAGGCGAACAGGTACACCCATTTGTAGTGATGCCATTGCAGCACCTCGCCGGCGCTGTCCAGCGAGGCGGCCAGGAAGGCGGGGTCGGTGAGCTGCTGGGCCATGATCTTGCCCAGCGGAAACAGCGCCTTTTCCAGGCCCACCAGAAATAGCGCCAGACCCACCAGCACGAACAGGAAACCCAGCAGCACCTTGCGCAGGCTGGGCACCGGCCGGCGGATCACCAGAAACTGCATGCCGAAGATGATCACCGCGATGGGCAGCACATCGCGCAGCGTCAGCAGCAGGGTTTCGAAAATATCGAACAACAGCCCCATCAGATCAACATCCCGTAGGCCATGACGAAGATCATCGGTGTCAGCGAGGCGAAGGCGATGAGGCCGAAGCCATCGACCATCGGATTGCGGCCGCGGATACTGGCCGCCAGGCCGACGCCCAGCGCGGTGACCAGCGGCACGGTGATGGTGGAGGTGGTCACGCCGCCGGAATCGTAGGCGATGCCGATGATGGAATCCGGCGCAAAGGCGGTCATCCCCACCACCCCCAGATAACCGCCGATGATCAGATACTGGATCGGCCAGCCACGCAGGATGCGCAACACGCCGATCAGGATCGCCAGCCCCACCGACACCGCCACCGTCAGGCGCAGGCCCAGCGCATAATCGTCGCGGGCCTCGTCGGTGGCGGCAATGACGCCGCCTTCGGCCGCCACCTCCGCCGCCTCCCGGGCCACGGCGATCAACGCCGGCTCTGCCACCGTGGTGCCGAAGCCGAGCAGAAAACCGAACGTCAGCAACCAGAACAGGCTGCCCTTGCGGGCGAAATCGTAGGCCATGGACTCGCCGATGGGAAACAGTCCCATCTCCAGCCCGCGCACGAACAGGGTCAGGCCCAGCACCACCAGCAGGGTGCCGACGAAGATCTCGCCCATGTTGGGAATCGGCTGTTGCAGTACCACCAACTGGAAGAAACCGATCACCAGCACGATGGGCGCCAGATCCCGCACGCTCTGGCGCATGGCGTGGAGAAAATTGCGCAGTTCCTTGTTTTCGAGAAGAAAGTTCACGCGAGGAAACAGATCCGGCAGCGGGCGAATATCACCCATCAACGACGCAAGGTACACGAACTTGAGGCGGGAGGGGAATCCCGAAGGCGGCGCATGACGGCCCAAAACAACCACCCGTTGCAGGCGTGGCCTCAGCCGCGGCCAGGATTGGGGCAACAGCGGCGCTATCGACGCCCCCTACAAGGCGATGCCAGCGAGGGGGGACCAGGGCGGATTGCAACCGCGCATCATCGCCCCCATTCTGAAACGGTGAGAAAACAGCAACGAGGAATTCGTCCGTGGACCTGCAAATCGCCCTGCTGCTGTTTCTGGTCATCGACCCTTTCGGCAACCTGCCCTTCGTCCTCGCCATCCTCCGCAAACTGCCGGCGCCCGCCTACCGGCGAGCCGTGGCGCGCGAGATGCTGCTGGCCTTCGCCGTGCTGCTGTTCTTCGCCGTGGCCGGCGAGGCCGTGCTCGGCTACTTTCACATCGACCAGGCCTCCCTGCAGATCTCCGGCGGCATCATCCTGTTTCTCATTTCCCTGAAGATGATCTTTCAATCCTCCGCCGCCATCTTCAGCGACAACTACGCCGCTGATCCGGTGCTGGTGCCCATCGCCGTCCCCGCCATCGCCGGCCCGGCGGCCATCACCACCCTGATGATCCTGCGCAGCCAGCAGCAGGCCGCCCTGTGGGAAGTCGTCATTTCCTTGCTGGGGGTACTTGCCATCACCGCGGCGGTATTCCTCGCCGGCCCGCGCTTGCAGGCCTTTCTCGGCCAACGCGGCATTTCCGCCATGGAAAAATTCATGGGCCTGTTGCTCAACCTGGTGGCGGTGAACATGATCCTGCAGGGAATTCGGGGCTTTCTGTCCTGAGGAACTGTTGCCCGCCAAAGAAGTGGATGGCCTGACGCGCATCAAGCATGCGTCCTATGTACAAACATTGTCCTGAATCCGTGAGTTCAGGGCGGATGAAGCGTGCAACGGCTTGATTCGTATCGCGTAATGAAAAATCGAGGGAATAGCGGGGACTATTGCCGAGATTTTTCATATAGCGAGACGGATCAATGCGTTGTGCGATTCGCCGTCATGAACTCATGGATTCAGGATTGTAACTATTCAGCTCACCACAGAGACACGGAGGCACAGAGAAAGGCCCTTCAGGTTCATGCCGGGAATGGAATGAAACGCAGAGGCCGCAAAGGCGCAGAGGGCGCAAAGGAAATCCTTTCAGAAAACCTTTGCGCCCTTTGCGTTGGATATCGTGGTTCGGCCTCCGGTGCCAACGTCCCCTGATTCACCCCAGAGACACGGCGTTCACGGAGAAATGAAATGCCAGGTCGTCGGGGCAGGCCACATCGCCACCCGGGGCATTGCCTCCCACTGATGCATTCTCTGTGTTCTCTGTGCCTCTGTGGTGAATAGATACCAAACATTTAGCGTTATACAGGAGCGAGCCATGCCCGCGATGTTTTTCCCCTTCTCGCCACAGATCACATAGCTTGCCATTTGGATATTGCAGGAGCGGCTTTAGCCGCGAGTTCCGGCTGGTTTCATTCGCGGCTGAAGCTGCACACATAACACCAGCATGCACCGGTGGGGAAATATCGCGGGCATGGCCCGCTCCTACGTTTCAGGCTTCAGGAACCCCCCGTCACTCCCGGGTCTGCTCCCTGACCGGCAGGTAACGCAGAAACCAGTCGCGCGCCAGCCCGGCGGCCTTCTCCAGGGTGCCGGGCTCCTCGAACAGGTGGGTGGCGCCTTCGACGATGGCCAATTGCACGGGCGCCCGCAGGTGCCGCGCCGCGTCTTCGTTCATGCCGATCACCGGCACGTCCCGCCCGCCGACGATCAGCAGGGTGGGCGCCTGCACGCGCGGCAGCTCCTCCATCGCCAGGTCGGGCCGGCCTCCGCGGGAAACCACGGCGCGCACGCGCCCGGGACGCTCGGCGGCGGCGATCAGGGCTGCGGCGGCGCCGGTGCTGGCGCCAAACAGGCCGAGGGGAAGATCCGCCAGCGCTGTCTGCTCCGCAAGCCAGTCCACGGTGGCGACGGTGCGCTGACCGAGCATGGGGATGTCGAAACGCAGCTGGGCGGTGATGCTGTCGATGGCATGCTCGTCCGGGGTCAGCAGATCGAACAACAGGGTGGCTAGGCCGCCGGCATTGAGCACCCCGGCGACAAACTGGTTGCGGGAGCTGAAACGGCTGCTGCCGCTGCCGTGGACGAAGACCACCAGGCCGACGGCATCGTCGGGCAGGGTAAGGAAGGCGGGCAGGCCAAGCTGGCCGGCCTGCACCACCACCTCCTGGGAGGGAAAGTTGCTTGCGTGTGACATGAACCACTCCTTTTGTAGGGTGGGCGCTGTCCACCGAATGATCTCGGTGGTGCCTTCATGGGTGGGCGATGCCCACCCTACGGCCCCTGTGACTCTGCCAGTTCATCCAGCAGGGTGAGCACCTCGTCGTCCGAGGTCTGGGTGAAGTCCCGGTACCACTGGCCGATGGCCATGAAGGACTCGGGCTGCAGCGGGCATACCACCTCATCCACCAGCGGTTCGAGGGTGCGCACCGTATCCGGCGGCGCCACCGGCACGGCGACGACGATGCAGTCCGGCTGCTGGGCGCGCACCGCATCGATGGCCGCGTGCATGGTGGCGCCGGTGGCCAGGCCATCGTCGACGAGGATCACGCAGCGCCCCTTGAGATCCGGCCACGGACGCTCACCGCGGTAGACCCGCTCACGGCGCGCCAGTTCGCGGCCCTCCGCCTCGGCCACCGCCTCGATGGCCGCCGGGCTGACGCCGAGACGCCGCACCACGTCATCGTTCATCACCCTCACCCCGCCGCTGGCGATGGCGCCCATGGCCAGCTCGGCATGTCCCGGCAGACCCAGCTTGCGCACCAGCATCACGTCCAGCGGCGCACCCAGGGCGCGGGCGACCTCGGCCGCCACCGGCACCCCGCCGCGCGGCAGGGCCAGGACGATGACGTCGTCACGCCCGGCGTAGGATTTCAGGGCCTCGGCCAGGGCCTGGCCGGCGGCGTGGCGATTGGGAATAGGGACGGGCAATTCCATGGGGTGGCCTCCTGTTGCGGTTTCGGCGCCAATTCCATCCTCTATATGGGGGCTCTTTGCGCAAAAGCGAACCCATGGCCCGGCCAAGCAGAAACAGGGGGGATTGTGCTATAAGCATCAAGGAATCTGATTCTGGCCGAACCGGGCGTGCAATCATGAAGGAGGCGGGCGTGAAGCTTGAATGGAAATCTGCACTGGAAGGCATTCACTGGAAAGCGCTTTCCGCGCTGTACCAACAGACGCCACTGGGATACAGGGAGCCGGAAGATCTGGAAACGGCGTTTGCCAACAGTCTGTTTCGATGCTTCGTCTTTGAACAGGACAGGCTGGTGGGCGTCGGCCGGGCCTTGGGCGACGGCGTGGATTGCGCCTATATCTGCGATGTGGCGGTCCTGCCGCAATACCAGGGGCTCGGCATAGGCAGGGAGATTGTCGCCAGGCTCGTGGAGCAATCCAGGGGCCACCGGAAGATCATCCTGTATGTCTGCCCGGGGAAAGAGCCCTTTTACAGAAAATTCGGCTTCAGGCGCATGCGCACCGCCATGGCCATCTTTGCGAATCAGGACCAGGCCATCGAGAGCGGTCTGCTGGCTGAAACCTGACAGCGAATCCCGCCGCGCAGCCTGGGGCACAAAGGCATTGCCCACAAGACAGATGACATTTCTCGTTACACCGCTCTGCGGTGTCACAAGCTGCAAAAATGGCGCGCCACTCAGGCGCCGATGCAAGAACAGTTACAGCAATTCCGTGTCATCGTGGGCATAGGCGGGCGAGCAACAGCACAGCAGTTTGAGCGGCGTGTCGCCGCTGTTGTGGATGCGGTGCGCCGTCCCCGGCGGAATGCACACGGTGTCCCCCGCCGCCACCGCGAAATGTTCATCGCCCAATTGCATCTGGCCACTACCCGAGACGATGTGATACAGCTCCTCGCTTTGCCGGTGCCGGTGCAGGGCGGTGCGCTCGCCGGGGGCGACGCTGGCCTCGGCAAGGCTCTGGCGGCGACTGCCAAGGGAGGCGTGCAGCGACGGATGCATGAGTTCGCGGATCACGGAACCGTCCCGGGTGACATAGGCTTCGGCATCCGCATGGCGGGTCTTTTTCATCATGGCGTGTTCTCACCGAGGTATCTGAGATGACTGCCGCATCGCGCGCGACAGTCGCTGGCGCCGAAACCGGGGACGATGATTTCCCCGGCGGCGCGCTGATTGAGCGGGCATTCTGCATCACGGGAGAGGCTCACCTCCACCACCTTCACGGCATGGGCGGTGAGCAGATAGTCGATGTGCCAGCGCAGTTTTTTGTCCCGCGACAGGTGGCGCCGCACGCGGGCGATCAAGTTGCGCCGCGCGCTGCCGGTGTAGAGGTATCGCCCGGCGGGAAAGCGGAAGGTGCCGAGGCGGCCGATGTCGAGGATGCGCGGTCGGCCGACGACGATGTGCAGTTGATAGGTGCGCAGACGGGCATCGAGGGCGGCCTGCCGTTCCCAGTCGCGCATGATTCAGCCGGTGGTAAAGCCCGGCGGCGCGGGCCTGTCGACGGGCTCGCACTGCACGTCGCTGACCTCGGCGTGGCGCGGCCCCTGCCACAGCCAGGCGCAGAGGGCGTCGACGGCGGCCGGCGCGCCACAGGCCAGCACCTCGACGCGGCCATCGGGCAGGTTGCGGGCATGGCCGGTGACGCCCAGCCTTTCCGCCTCGCGCTGGGTGGAGCCGCGATACCACACGCCCTGCACCCGTCCGCTGACAAAACAACGCCGGCAGATGATCATTGCAGCTCGATGCGTGCCGGCAGGCCCGCGCGCAACAGTTGTTCGCCGCTGTCGAACTGCACATCGACGGCGTAGCGACCGTCGGCGGCCGGCTCCAGGCCGATATGCTGCACGCGGCCACGATACGCGCGGCCCGCCACGCTCACGCCGACCACCTGTCCCGCTCGCAGCGCTGAAATACGCCCGGCATCGACCATCGCCCGCGCCAGCATCACCCCGGCGCGCGCCACCACCACCAGCGGCTCGGCCTGCAGGTTGCTGATCACGGTCTGCCCCGGCTCGGCATTGCGCCGCACCACCCAGGCCTCGAAGGGGGCGCGGATCTGGCTGTGTTCCAGCTCCCAGCGGGCCTGTGTCAGGCGCGCCTCGGTGCTCTTGAGGGTGGCCTCGGCGGTGGCCAGGGCGATCTTCGCCAGCTCCAGGTCGTGATCCGCCAGCAGGGTGCGCTCGTAGAGTTCCAGGGTGCGATCCCGCTCGCGGCGGGCCTCGTCGCGGTCCTCCACGCGGGCGATGCGTTCGGCCTCCAGGCCGTCGACGCGGGCCTGCAGGGGACGGACGTCCAGCCGCAACAGCACCGCACCCTCCGCCACCCGCCGGCCCGGCACGGCGGCGACCTCGGCGATGACGCCGGACACCGGCGTGCCCAGCGCCACCCGCTGCTGCCAGTGCAGGCGGGCGTCCAGGGTCTCGGCGGACGCCGCGCCGCTCAGCAGCCACAGGGCCATCACGCCCCCCGCCATGCGCATGTTCATGGTCGATCCTCCTCGTTCAGGGTCACCTCCTGCCCCAGCAGGGCGCGCACGCGTCCCCAGGCGAGGGTGATTTCGTAGTCGACCCGGGCCTGTTGCAGACGCACGTCCGAGGTCTGCGTCATGGCGTCGCCGAGGTCGCTCTTCACTTCCAGTTCGTACAGGGCGCGGCTGCGGTCCAGATACAGGTCGCGGTAGTCGGCCCGCACGGCCAGCTCCTGACGCCGCGCGCGCAGGCTGTGCAGGGTGCTCCAGCTGTCCAGCACGGCCTCGCGGATCTCGCGCCGGCGGCGCTCCAGGCGGGCGCGGGCGGCCTGCAGCTCGGCGCGCCGCCGGGCGGTCTGCGCGCGGGTCTCACCGCCGGTGATGAGCGGCACGTCGAGGCTGATGCCCACCCGCCAGGGATCGTTGCCGCCACTGTCGCGGCTGTAGGCGGACACCTCCGCCTGGCCGTTGAGCACGGGATGCCTGTCCGCCTGCGCGGCGCCGAGGCGTTCGCGCGCGCTGCGCACCGCGGCCTGCAGGGCGATCAGTTCCGGGTTGGCCGCCTCGGCGCTGGCGAACCAGGTCTCGACCTCGGGGATCTCGCGCCGCACGTCCGGCAGCGGCGGGACCAGCAGCTCGGCGGGCAACTTGTCGCTGCGGTTGATGAGGTTGGCCAGGCGCTGGCGGGCGGTGCGCTGGCGGGTGCTGCTGGCGTACTGGCGGGCGCGGCTGAGCTGATAGATGCTTTCGAAGCGCAGCAGTTCGATATCCGATAGCTGGCCCAGCTCGTTGCGGGCCTGGGCGCGGTCGAAATTGACGAAGCCGATGGACATGGCCTCGGTGTCGCGGATCGCCTCGAGGTCGGCCAGCAGCACATCGAACCAGGCCGCCATCACCGCCAGCCGGTACTGGTTGAGGGCGTCGCGGTAGCGCAGCCGCTGCGCCGCCAGATCGGCCTCGGCGGCGGCCTCCAGCGCCGCCGTGCGGCCAAAGTCGTACAGGCGCTTGCTCACCTGCAGGCGCAGCTGGTGGTCCTGACGCGAGGGATCGTGGGCCAGGGGCGAGGGCTCGATCCAGCGCAGACGCGCCAGCAGTGAGCTACGCAGGCCGTAGTTGCTCTCGGCCTGCAACTGCGCGGCGCGGGCCTGAAGCACGGCAGCCTCTGCCAGTTGCAGGTCGGGATGGGTTTGCGCCACCCGCGCGAGGACGAAATCGAGACTCAGGGGCTCGGGCCAGTCCGTTTCCGGGACGGCGGGCGGCGCCGCGACAAGGCCCGTTGCCGGCAGGCACAACAGGATGGCCAACATCGCGCCGGCTCCCCGTTTCATCTCGCTTGCCGGGCGGCGCGGGCCTGCTGGCGCTTGTAGCGGGTGAAACGCATGTCGCGGTAATGGCCCTCGGCGACGAACTGTCCCAGCCAGAGGAACTCCTGCACGCCGGAGGTGGCGCCGGTGTAGCGCGTGACGGGCTTGCCGTCGAGGCCGTAGAAGATCATCACCGGCGTGGCGCGCACGCGGTTGGCCTTGAAGGCGAAGTCCTTCTGGGTGGTGGCGTTGCCCTGGAAGTCCACCATTTCCACGTCACCCTCGATGTCGATGGTGAAGATGCGGAAATGTCTGCGGAAATAGGCCTGCACCTCGGGCTGGTTCAGCACCGAGCGCTTCATGCGATGGCAGAAGGGGCATTCGTCCAGCTCGAAGAAGATCAGGATGCCCTGCTTGCCCTCGTCACGGGCGATGGCCAGTTCTTCCTGCAGGTCGCCCCAGGTCTCGTCGAAGAAGTGGCTGGCGGGGTCGCGGGTCTCGGCGGCCAGCGGCGCGGCCGACAGCAGGGCCAGGAGGAGAAGGCAGGCGAGGAGCGAGGTCCGCGGCGTCATGGCTTTGCGTACCGTTACAGGCCGGCCTCGCTGCCGGTCGGCGTGGTGGCGTCCGTGCTGGGGCTGGCGTCCGTCTGCGTGGCGGCGGTCTGACTGGCGATGAAATCACTGATCAGTTCGGCGGTCACGGTGCCCACCTGGCGCGCGGCGATCTCGCCCGCGGGCGAGATCAGGTAGGTGGTGGGCAGGCCCGGGATATCACCCAGTTCGCCACTCGGCCCCGGGGTACTGCGCAGTACGGGGTAATTGATGAAGTATTCCTCCACGAAGCGGCGCAGCTTCTTGATGCCGACCTCCTCGAAACTGATGCCCAGCACCACGGCATCCTTGTCCTTGTGCGCCTCGTGAAAGTCCACCAGTTCGGGGATCTCGTCCAGGCAGGGCGGACACCAGGTGGCCCAGTAGTTCACCACCACCCACTTGCCGCGATAGTCGGACAGGCGGTGCTTGACGCCATTGATGTCTTCCAGTTCGAAGTCCACCGGCTCGGCCACGGCCGCGCCGCTGATGGCGATGATCAGGCCCAGGCAGACCGAGAGGATGAAACGCTGCATGTCGAGACTCGTTTATGTGAATAATCGGCAGTGAATGGGCGGCACGGGCCAATAACCCATGCCGGAAGTCAGGAAGCCATCTTAGCGCGAAAGTCGTGGCAGGTTAAACCGGCAGCGCTGGGCAGGAGCGGGCCATGCCTGTGCTGAAAGCCCATTTTCACCACAGAGACACAGAGGGCACGGAGAATGATCATTCAAGTGTCTGTCTCTCTGTGCGCTCCGTGTCTCTGTGGTGAATGGCTTTCCTGCCGTGTTCTCCCTCGATGTAGGAGCGCCTTCAGGCGCGAAAAGCCGGCTACGAAAAAAACCTTCGCGCCTGAAGGCACTCCTACAGGTGCATCAATGGTGTTTTAGCGGGGAAAACCATCGCGGGCATGGCCCGCTACGATGCCCCCCCGCCAATGGCGTCGATGATGCCGTAGTTCATCGCCAGGCGCGCCAGCTCCACGTCGCTGTCCACGCCCAGCTTTTCGTACAGGCGGTGACGGTAGGTGCTGATGGTCTTGGGACTGAGGCAGAGTTTGTCGGAGATGACCTGGGTCTTCTGTCCCTGGGTGAGCATCAGCATCACCTGCATTTCGCGCGGCGAGAGGCTGTCGAAGGGGGTGCTGGCGCCGCCGGGGGTACGTTTCAGGGCCAGGGTCTGGGCGATGTCGGCGCCGATGTAGCGTTCGCCGCCGGCGACGATCTTGATCGCGGAGATGATCTCCTCCACCGCGCAGCCCTTGGTGAGGTAGCCGCTGGCGCCGGCCTTCAGCATGCGGCTGGGAAAGGGCTCGTCGGCATGCACCGAGACCACGATGACCTTCAGCCCGGGCAGCAGCTGCGCCAGCTTGCGGGTGGCCTCCAGGCCGCCGATGCCGGGCATGCTCACATCCATCAGCACCACGTCGGGCTTTTTCGTGCTGGCGACCAGGATCGCCTCCTCGCCACTGGCGGCCTCGGCGACCACACGAATACCCGGGGCGTCGTTGAGAATGCGCTTTATCCCGGTCCGCACCAACTCATGGTCATCGACCACCATGACTTTGATCATATTCCCCCTCACAACCCCGCCGACTGGACGTATCCTTGGAACAGCGGTGTCAATTCCGTTTAAAGCCGTTCTGAATCCGTAGGTTCAGGATCATTTTAACCCAATCGTTGCATATATTCGTGCGCAAACAGCAGGCGACACAGGATGTGGAATCGACCACGAAATTCAACGCAAAGAACGCCAAGGCGCAGAGGACGCAAAGGAAGCCCTTTCAATAAACCCTTTGCGTCCTCTGCGCCTCCGCGACCTCTGCGTTTCAGGCCATTCCCGGCGACAACCTCGTCTTTCACGTCGTCTTATTCCGGTCTATGTCGCTGGATCGCACTATCAGTGAACGCCCGCAGAAAGGGCGCCACATACAGTAATGCCCGAAAACACCGGGATGTGCGCGACTTTTGGTCTGTTTTTTTGCAACTAACGGGTTTATCTGAATCCGCGGCTTCATGACGGCGAATCGCACGACGCGTTGTGAGCGATTCGCCGCCGGCGACGTCATGGCGGCGCCCGCAGCAGGCGCTCGGCCTCGTCGCGGCGCTGTGGCGTGCCGACATCCACCCAGCGCCCATCATGACACTCGCCACTCACCCGTCCCTCCGTCATGGCGCGGCGCAGCAGCGGGGCGAGGGGAAAACGCCCCGCCGCGCAGCCCTCGAACAGCCGCGGTGAATAGAGGCCGATACCGCTGAAGGTGAGCCGCGGCGCGTCGGTGTCCGCGGCATCATCCGTGACGCGGCCATGGGCGAGAAAGAAATCCCCTGCCGGGTGATGGGGCGGATTCGCCACCAGCACCAGGTGCGCCAGCCCGCCGGGCCGCGCCGGCAGGCGGGAAAAATCGTAGTCCGTGCAGATGTCGCCGTTGACCACCAGGAACGGCGCATCGCCCAGCAGCGGCAGCGCGCGGTGGATGCCGCCGCCGGTCTCCAGCGCCTGCCCGCCCTCCGGCGAATAGACGATGCGCGCGCCAAGGGCCTCGCCGGCGCCCAGCGCCGCCTCGATCTGTTCACCCAGCCAGGCGTGATTGATGACGATATCGCGGATGCCCGCCGCCACCAGGGCCTCAATGTGCCATACGATGAGCGGCTTGCCGGCCAGCGGCAGCAGCGGCTTGGGGGTGTGGTCGGTGAACGGGCGCAGGCGCTCACCGCGCCCGGCGGCGAGGATCATGGCCTTCATGCCAGCCCTTCGGCCCGGGCCTCTTCGGGCAGGAAGTCCAGCAGGGGTTGCAGCGCCGCATGGCGCTCCGCCACCTCGCGCACATAGCCCAGGGTGCGCGGGATGTCATCGAGATAGCCAGGCTTGCCGTCACGCAGATCAAGGCGGGCGAAGATGCCGGCGGCCTTGAGGTGGCGCTGCACGCCCATCCAGTCGAACCAGCGCAGCCAGGTCTCTTCATCGGGGGCGTCATCCGCCGCGCCGACGATGCCGGCCTGCCGCGCAGCGCGCAGATAGCCCAGCGCCCAGGCCTCGACCCGCGCGCGCGGCCAGCGGATATAGCAGTCGCGCAGCAGCGAGACGAGATCGTAGGTGACGGGGCCGCGCACGGCGTCCTGAAAATCGATGATGCCCGGGTTGGCCGAGGTCATGAACATGAGATTACGCGAATGGTAATCACGGTGCACGAACACCCGCGGCTGATCCAGTGCCGCGGCGGCCAGGCGTTCGAAGACCCCGGCCAGCGCTCGTGACTGCGTCGGCGAGAGGCTCCACTGCCGGTGGCGTTGCAGATACCAGTCGCGGAACAGCTGCATCTCTTGCAGCAGCAGGGCATGGCCATAGGGCGGGATGTCGGCAAGCCGCTGCGTGTCCAGTTGCTGCATACGCAGCAGTGCGGAGAGGGCGTCGCCATAGAGCCTGTCGGCGCTTGCCTCGGTCAACACTTGCAGGTAGGGGGTGTCGCCCAGGTCGCTGAGCAGCAGAAAGCCCTGTGCGGCGTTCTTCGCCAGGATGCGTGGCGCGCTCAGGCCCGCCGCAAGCAGCAGACCGGCGACACGGACAAAGGACGCCGTGTCTTCCTGCGCCGGCGGCGCGTCCATGATGATGTGGGTCTCGCCCGCGTGGCTGACACGGAAGTAGCGGCGAAAACTGGCGTCGCTGGAGGCCGGGGAAATGTCGAAGTCGCTCGTCCCCAGCACCTCGGCCAACCAGGTTTTCAGCAATGCCAGACGTTGCGGCATGGGGCAAGGCTCCACCAATGAGACGGAGGCACATCGAAACATACGCCGTCTCGTTCTGGCAAGTGGTGAGTTTAGAAGACGCGGTTGACGCCCAGGCCCACCACCGAGCGCCTGTAGCTGTCGACGGCGATGTTGGAGCTGTTGTCGTAATAGGTATACTGCCCCTCCACTTCCCAGTATCTGGCAAAGCCGTATCCCAGGCGGGCGCCAAGGCGCAGCTGTTTGTCGACTCGGGTAACGGTCTCGACACCCGCGACGATGTTGGGGTCGTTATAGGCGCTGTAGCGGTAACGCGCATCCAGCCGCCCCTTCCATCCCGCCCCCAGGCGCAGATAGGCGATGGCGCGCAGGGCGTGGCGCGTGGGCGAGTAGCTGGTGAAATCCGTTGCGCTCAGGCGGTCCGCGCGATCATTGAGATCCAGCTGGTAATAGCCACGCAGGCGATGCTTGCCCTGCTTGAACTGCATCCCGGCGCGCAGCTGATGACGCCAGCCTTCCAGCGCCTCGAACACCGTGTCGGTGGCGGTGATGTAGTTGAGCCGATAACGCAGACGCAGTGATTTTCCAGCGCCAAGCCCATAGCGCCCTCGCGCCTCGCCGCCGAAGATACGCTGGTAATTTCTGCCGCCCAGATAGCTTTCGTTCCAGGAGCCGGTGAAGCGCATCTTCCAGCCGCCCAACCTGCCGAAACGAGACACGCCTAACTGGAATTGGCTGAAGTCATAATTGCTCTGGGTCTGATATTTCTGCACATTGGCGCTGAAGGAAAGACGCACCCCGTCCTTGCGTCCGCCACGCAGCCAGTAATTGCCCACGCCCATGACGTCGAGGCTGTTGTCGCTTTGGCCAACCACGCCCACCAGGTCTTCATTGGCCAGTTTTACGTTGGAATCATAACCGGCAGTGACGGCGGCAAAGCCGCTCCACTTTTTCGTCAGGGGGCTTTTTTCCACGTCGACGCCCAGGCGTTTCAAGGCCCTGGCCGCCAGGACCTTCAACTTCTTGTCTTTGGTGTTTTGCCAGGTGCGCAGGAACCAGTCGACGGCGGAACGCTCGTCACCGGTCTTGTTGGCGATCAGGCCCAGATTGAAATAGGCGACATGGGTAAATGCCGGTTCCTTGGCCAGGCCGGTGAAAATCCTCCGCGCCTCGGCATAACGCCCCAGACGGTAATAGGCGACGCCAAGATTGTAATCCAGCACCGGCTTGTCCATGCCCTGCTTTCTGGCCCGCAGGAAGTTGGCCAGCGCACCCTTGTAATCCCCTGCGCTGGCGGCCTTTACGCCTTGCGAGAAGCTGTCTTGCGCCGCGTCGGCAAGGGTCGGAGCAGAGGCGAACGCCATGACTGAGCAGGCAAACAGTATAGCAAGAAATCTCATAACAAACCTCGACAAGCGAGTGGCGGGCCGAAGGCCTGGCCACTATTAACCCGACAACCAAATATATCGTGTTCAGCCGTCGCGTGCCTGCCTGCGGCAAGGCATCGAAACGCCGCTGTAGCCATCCCTACAGCCAGTTTCGATAACGCAGTCCGCAGGCAGGCACGCGGCGGCCTACCTTTATCCTGAATCCGTAGGCTCAGGGCGGATGAAGCGTGCAACTGCTTGATGCGTATCGCGTAATGAAAAATCGAGGGAATAGCGGGGACTATTGCCGAGATTTTTCATATAGCGAGACGGATCAATGAGTTGTGCGATTCGCCGTCATGAACCTACGGATTCAGGTTTATAACCAATCTGTTAGGGGCTTCAGGAATCCTCCGGCTCCGCGTTGCGCCTCTTGCCAAGGGAACCACCCTTGCCCGCGAGGCGCGCCTTGATCCGAAGAATTCCTGAAGCCCTGAACACGACATATTTGGTTGCCGGGTTAATAAAAACATTAGACAAAAAAATCCCCCCCGGGACGCCCGGGGAGGATTATCTTTTCAAGCGTAACTTAACAGCAACTTAAATCCTGGCTGTTGAAGTATTACATCGAGTCACGCTGTTCGTCCATGTCGTCATTGCTGTCATCACGATCATCATAGGAATCCTCGCGATCGCCCATGGCGTCGTCACGGTCATCCATGGCGTCGTCACGATCGCTCATGGAGTCGTCACGGTCGTCCATGGCGTCGTCACGGTCACTCATGGCGTCTTCGCGGTCGTCCATGCTGTCCTCGCGGTCGCTCATGGAATCCTCGCGGTCATCCATGGCATCGTCACGGTCACTCATGGCGTCTTCGCGGTCGTCCATGCTGTCCTCGCGGTCGCTCATGGAATCCTCACGGTCGTCCATGCTGTCCTCGCGGTCGCTCATGGAATCCTCACGGTCGTCCATGCTGTCCTCGCGGTCGCTCATGGAATCCTCGCGGTCGTCCATGCTGTCCTCGCGGTCGCTCATGGAATCCTCGCGGTCGTCCATGCTGTCCTCACGGTCGCTCATGGAATCCTCGCGGTCGTCCTTGGCTTCATCCATGCCGTCGCCATGGTCTTCACGGTCGTCTCTGGCTTCGTCGCGGTCATCCCTGGCGCTGTCGTGGTCGCCCCTGGCGTCTTCGGCGTCGCGCGTGCCATGGTCGTGATCTTCCCGCTCACCCTTGCCTTCGTCATCCCCGCGCATGTCCGAATTGTGGTCACGCTGCTCGTTGCGGGCGTGCTCTTCACGATTCTTGCCACCCGAACCTGCCATCTCCCGCCGGTCGGAAAAGTCCGGCAGGCTCAGTTCATTGCCGATGTCCCTGACGTCATCACTGTTGATCACCTGGATCGTCACATCCAGATCGTCCAGCTCTGCCGCCTGCACGGCCCCCATGCTCAGGGTCAGGGCGGAAAGGGCAAAGCCGGCGGCCATCAGGGTTGTTTTCATTGTCTTCATTACATCTACTCCTACGTCGGATTCGGTGGACCCGGGGATCCATGTTGTCGACATATCCCTTATGCCATGCGCTGTGCGGGAAGCCTGACGGTTCCCGTGAGATCCGGTTTTTGCACGTCGAGCTGGATCTTCAGGGTGGTTACCTTGTTATCGTGCTCGATGTGCGCCACCAGTTGACCAGCGTCGGTTCCGGTTGCGATCACCGGCAAGCGCAGCAGGTTGCTGCCCTTGGCGAGATCCGTCTGCCACTCCAGGCGCTTGCGGCCGGGGTAGCCGGCGATGGCGACGTTGTCCGGCAGTTCGATGGATATCCTGGCCCCCAGGACGACCCGCTCGGCATTGAAGACCAGCTTCACGTCCTGCGTTTCATTGAGGGCGATGGATACCGTCTGCAGCGGCGCCTGTCCCGACGGTGCAGTATCCTGCGGTACCGGGAACAGCCCCACCACCACCCACAGTGCCAGACCGGCCACCAGGGCGCTGCCGAATCCCGTCACGAAACCGTGCCGGTGGTGATGATCGACGTTGCTCTCCACGGCCTGCCGCAGCACCCGTTCGGCGAAGTCCGCCGAGGGGGCGGGAACCGGCATGGCCTTGAGATCGGCGCGTAATGCCTGCTCCCGGGAAAGCTGCCGCCGACAAGCCGCACAGCCGTCCAGATGACGCTCGAAGGCCGTTCGCTGCGCCTGCGGCAGCTCACCGTCGAGATAGTCGTCCAGCAGATCGTGAAGTTCGTTGCATGTCATTTTCATCACCTCTCGCCCTTTGAAACGACGTTAGCGGGCAAAGGGTTCCAGGAAAAGCCGCTTTTTGCAAAAAATCTATCGGGGGATTCACTCATGGGCGCCGGGAGAAGCATCCACTGTTTCGTCCAGCAGCTGGCGCATGCGCGCCCGCGCGCGGTGCACACGGGATTTCAGCGTGCCCAGCGGGATGTCCAGCATCTCTTCCAGCTCGACCAGGCGGTAGCCTTCGATATCGTGCAGGGTCAGCAGGGTGCGGTGATCGTCACTGAGGCGCTCGAAGGCCTGCTGCATCCGCTCGATCCGCTGCTCGCGGGCCAGCGACTGCTCGGGCCGGTCGTCACTGCTGGCGACGCTGTCGTAGAAGCTGGTCTCGTCGTCGATCAGTTCCAGCCGCGAGCGGGCCTTGCGACGCGTGCCGTCGATGAACATGCGGTAGAGGGTGGTCACCAACCAGGGGCGCAGCTTTTCGACACGGGCGACCTCGGCATGGCGGGGATAGAGCTTGATCAGCAGATCCTGCACCAGATCCTCGGCGTCCTGCCGATGGCCGCAAAACCGGTAGGCGAGCCGGTACAGATGATTGAGGTGCGGGCGCACCAGCGTCTCGAAATCGGGCAGGGCCTTGCGGCGGGCGGTAAAGGGAAGGATGTTTCTCATGAACGGAAAAGGTAGTGAAAGAAACTTAAGCGGATATTAAACAACGCATCCCCCCCCACAAATAATTGACTTGCGCCACGACGCCATCAGCGGGTAAAAGGTTCCCATGAAGACGAAAAAAGAGGCCAAGACGGCCAATCACGAACCCCTCAGCCTGCGCCGCGTCGCCATCGACACCTACCGTGAAAACGTCGCCTACCTGCACCGCGAGTGCGAACTATACCGCGCCGAGGGCTTTCAGGCCCTGTCGAAGATCCTCATCGAGTCCGACGGTCACCGCATCCACGCCCTGCTCAACGTGGTGGACGATGCCGCCATCGTCGCCCCCGGCGAGCTGGGACTGGCGGAACAGGCCTTCGAGCAACTCGGCCTGGGCGAAGGCACCGCGGTGCGCGTGGATCACGCCGAGCCGCCGGCCTCCATGGACGCCGTCCGTCGAAAGATCGGCGGCGAGCCGCTGAAACTTGAAGACTATCGCGCCATCACCCGCGACATCGTCGCCAACCGCTACTCGAAAATGGAGATGGCCGCCTTTCTGGTGGCCGCCGGCCAGAGCGGCCTGGACCGCGAGGAAATCCTCTATCTGACCCGCGCCATGACCGAATCCGGCGAACGCCTGCACTGGCACGAGTCGCTGGTGGTGGACAAGCACTGCATCGGCGGCATCCCCGGCAACCGCACCACCATGCTGGTGACGCCCATCGTCGCCGCCCACGGCACGCTGATGCCGAAGACCTCCTCGCGCGCCATCACCTCCCCCGCCGGCACCGCCGACACCATGGAGGTGCTGGCCCGGGTCGAGCTGTCGCCCGGCGCCATGCACAAGGTGGTGCGCCGCGAGCGCGCCTGCCTGGTATGGGGCGGCACCGCAAAGCTGGCGCCGGTGGACGACATCCTGATCGCCGTGGAGCGCCCACTGGGCATCGACTCGCAGGGGCAGATGATTGCCTCCATCCTGTCCAAGAAGCTCGCCGCCGGATCCACCCATTTGTTGTTGGACATCCCCGTCGGTCCCAGCGCCAAGGTGCGCCACATGCGCGAGGCCCTGCACCTGCGCAAGCTGTTCGAATACGTCGGCGACCGCCTCGGCCTGCACATCGAGGTCATCATCACCGACGGCAGCCAGCCCATCGGCCGCGGCATCGGCCCGGTGCTGGAGGCGCGCGACGTGATGGCGGTGCTGCACAACGACCCCGACGCGCCCCAGGATCTGCGCCAGAAGGCCCTGCGCCTGGCCGGGCGCATCCTCGAATTCGACCCCGACGTGCGTGGCGGCAGCGGCTATGTGATCGCGCGCGACATCCTCGACTCCGGCCGCGCGCTGGCCAAGATGCAGGCCATCATCGAGGCCCAGGGCAAACAGACGAAGCGCTTCGAGCCCGGCCACCTGACCCGCGAGATCAAGGCCCCGCGCCAGGGCGTGGTCAGCGCCATCGACAATTTCCAGATGTCGAAGATCGCCCGCCTGGCCGGCGCGCCGATGGACAAGGGCGCCGGTGTCGACCTGCTGAAAAAGCTTGGCGAGCCGGTCGAGAAGGGCGAGCCCCTGTACCGCATCCACGCCGAATTCCCCGCCGACTTCAACTTCGCCAGCAAGCTGGCCGGCGACGACAACGGCTACCAGATCGGCGATGAAGTCAGCATGGAAGGGCCGCCGCTATGAATAACGCACAGGTCATCGGTTTCGGCGAATACGCCGCGCAGGGCAAGAGACTGGCGACGGCGCTGGGCATCCCCTTTGCCGAGGCGCAGATCCACCGCTTCCCCGACGGCGAGCGCAAGCTGCGCCTGCCCACGCCACTGGCGGCGCACGTCATCTTCTGCCGCAGCCTCAACGACCCGGATCACAAACTCATCGAACTGCTGCTGGCCGCCGGCAGCGCGCGCGACAACGGCGCCAAGCAGCTCACCCTGGTCACACCCTACCTGGCCTACATGCGCCAGGACATCGCCTTTCACCCCGGTGAAGCGGTGAGTCAGCGCATCATCGGCGCGCTGCTGGCGCAGATCTTCGACGCCGTGATCACCGTCGACGCCCACCTGCACCGCATCGACCACCTGTCACAGGCCATCCCCCTGCCACACGCCATCAACCTCAGCGCCACCCGGGCAATGGGCGAATTCCTCGCCCGCGAATGCCCCCGCGACATCCTGCTGCTGGGCCCGGACGGCGAATCCGAACAATGGGTGGCCGCCGTCGCCGAAGCCGCCGGCGGCCTGGACTTCGGCGTCGCCACCAAGACCCGCCGTGGCGACCGCGACGTGAGCATCGACATGCCCGCGCTGGCCTTTCAACGCCGGGAGGTAATCCTGGTGGACGACGTCGCCAGCACCGGCCGCACCCTCGCCCTCGCCGCACGACAGGCCATGGACGCCGGTGCCAGCGCCGCACACTGCCTGGTCACCCACGGCCTGTTCGTCGGTGATGCGTTGGTCCAACTGAAAAAGGCGGGCGTCGACAAGGTGTGGAGTACCGACAGCGTCAGCCACCCCAGCAACCGCATCGAACTGGCCAGCCTGCTGGCCGAGGCCGTGCAGAAGATCCCTTGACTCACCACAGAGGCACGGAGACACAGAGAAAGGCTTTTTTCTCGCCAAGGCGCCAACTGCACAGAGAAATGAAAAAGAAATCATTGGGACACTTTTCTTTGCGCGCCCTGCACCTCTGTGGGAAATTCCTTTTTCTCTGTGCCTCCGTGCCTCTGCGGTAAAAACACTTTAGACGAGATTCACAAACAACATCATGCGCTCCCCCTTCTCCCCCCTCTACTTGCTGTTATTCGTCTTCGCCATCGGCCTGCTGCTGGCGGTGGTGCAGGTGGGCGCGGTGACCATCGCCTTCGGCCGCCTCGGCCTGTCGCAGTCCTCGGCCTTTCTGCTGCTGTTCGCCTCGCTGTTCGGCAGCGCCATCAACCTGCCGCTGTTCACGATCCCCGCCAGCCAACC
>Ga0256839_1002071_pt1 | contig 23072 bp, 19 predicted proteins | sample 354166metaG_FD_185968 | JGI IMG/M metagenome (GOLD analysis project Ga0256839, IMG submission 185968) | Hydrothermal vent microbial communities from Mid Atlantic Ridge, Atlantic Ocean - 354-166 | ecosystem: Environmental > Aquatic > Marine > Hydrothermal vents | place: Atlantic Ocean: Mid... | reverse complement strand
GAACAAGTAGGGAGGTCGCAACAAGACTCGGTGCCGCACGCATGGTGCCGGAGGCCGAAATGCGAGGCGACGGGTTGTGTTGCCGACTTCAACGATTGAAGGAGGAGCGTTATGCTGGAACCGCCGTACAATCCCGCAAGGGAGCCGTAGGGACGCGGTTCCCAACACCGGTGCGGAGGGACCCGAAGTCTGAACCACTTCATTGCCCCTAACTGCTGCTCAAGGCGCAGCGCACTTGAAAGCGTTCGTTTTCTTAGGTCATCGTGAATCTCCTTCACAACTAGCATTCGAACCCCGCTCATTTTTGTGCAAGGAATGAGCGGGGTTTTTTCTTGCCCGTAGCGGAACCCGCCGCCGGCCAGCCTCCTCATGCGATTTCACCGATACAGCAGAAACGGTTTTCGTCGCTCGCGAAAACGCCACTCAGCCTGGTAGTAGGAATTGGTAATCGTTTCCAGGTCGGCGCCGTCTCGAATCAGACGGTACACGCGCTCGTTGCCTAAGAGCCGCGGGAGGCTGTTGATTTCCCACTTCTGGGGGTAGTTCTGCCGAAGCCACACAGCGATGGCCATTCCCAGCCGCACCGGTTCCACACGATCTTCATCCTCGACCTTGATCGCAATGCCTCGACACGCCTCACCTTTGTATTTGCTCGAGGTCGGCGTAAAGGCCGTCGCGGCGAAAGAGACGCCGGGATGAGCCTGCCGTTTCAAATGACCCGCCAGCTTCTCGCCGTCGATCCAAGGAGCGCCGAACACCTCGAACGGCCGATCGGTGCCTCGGCCCACTGAAACGTTCGTCGTCTCCAACAACCCAATCCCCGGATAAAGCAGTGCCGCCTGGGGACTGCGCATGTTGGGAGATGGATTGATCCACCGCAGGTAAGTGTCGCGAAACAGCATCCGTCGCGACCAGTAGCGCATCGGAACGACGGTCAGGTCCAGCTCGAGCTTCTTTTCGGCTTTGAACAGCCGAGCCAGTTCGCCGATCGTCATTCCGTGACGAACGGGAAGCGTGTGGTAACCCACAAACGATTCCTTCCCCGCATCCAACAGCGGCCCTTCGACAGCCATCCCGCCGATTGGATTGGGACGATCCAGCACAACAAACGCCTTGCCGCACTCGGCGGCCGATTCCATCGCCAACCCCATCGTGGAAATGTAGGTATAGAATCGGCAGCCGATGTCCTGAATGTCGAACACCAACACATCGATGTCGGCCAACATCTTCGCCGTCGGTTTCCGCGTCTTGCCGTAGAGGCTGAAAACCGGCAACCCCGTCCGAGGATCACGAACATCGCCGATCTTCGACTGATCCAGCTTTCCCGCAATACCATGTTCGGGGCTGAACAGTGCCACGAGTTCGACGTTCGGGTGTTGGTGCAAGATTTGGCTGGTAAGTTCGCCTGCCCGGTCGACACCTGTGTGATTGGTGATCAGCCCGACCCGTTTTCCCAACAGGGGCGTCATTTCCTGCCGCCGAAGCACATCGATGCCCAGTTGCACGAAGCGAACCGCCTCGGGTTCGGCCGAATCTCCCTGCTCCCGCTGCTTCTGCCGCTCCGATTTCCGCAGTACCGACGCCGCGGCCAACGTTCCAATCCGGCCGGCCAGCCGATTGACCGAACCCTTCCCGTCGGGGTGCAGTCGATTCGACAAGAAGATCACGAACAACTCGAGTTGCGGATCGATCCAAATCGCCGTCCCGGTGAATCCGCCGTGCCCGAAAGCCGACTCCGTCATCCACTCTCCGCGATTCGACGAGTAGCCGGTCTGCTTGTCCCATCCCAGTCCGCGCCAACCGCTGGAAACCCGATAGCCTCGTGTCATCACCTCGACCGCTCGAGGACTGAGTATCCGCACCCCGTGGTACTGCCCCTTTTGCAGCATCATTTGAGCGTAGATCGCCAAGTCTCTGGCAGTGGAAAAGAGCCCCGCGTGCCCGGCCACACCGCCCAACCGGTGCGCGCGCGGATCATGAACTTCCCCCTGCATCCATTTGCCGCCTCGTTTTTCCGTAACAGCCGCTCGTCGGCGAAACGGTTCACTCGGCACATACCAAGTCTCATCCATTCCCAGCGGACCAAAGATCTCGTCCCGGACGTATTGGCCGAGCCGTTTGCCGGACACTTTCTCCACGATCCAGCCGAGTACGATATAGCCGACATCGGTGTAACGGAATTTCTCGCCCGGAGCGGAGAGCGGTTTGAGCTGCATGATCCGCCGCCGGGCTTCCTCAGGACCATGCTCGTAGTCGCCCATCGGGTTGTCGGGAATCAGACCTCCCTGATGAGTCAGCAAGTGAAAGATGGTGATCTTCTCCTTACCGTTCGCCGCGAACTCAGGGAGGTACCGAGCGACCGGGTCGTGCAATCGCAGCCGTCCCTGATCGACAAGCCGAATAATGCTCGTAGCCGTGGCAATCGGCTTCGTCAGCGACGCCAGATCAAAAACCGTGTCGATCGTCATCGGCTTCTTCTGCGGCTCCAGCAAGCGGTGGCCAAACGCGTCGATGTAGACGATCTTCCCGCGGTAGCCGACGGCGACCACGCATCCGGCCATGTTCCCCTGGTCGATCCACTCTTCGACAAGCGGCTCGATGCGATCGAACGGCCGACCGTCCAATCCCATCCGCTCCGGCGACGACCACGACAACCCCTGACCGGCGACGGGCCCCGTCAGTGCCGTCAGGGCGACGAACCCCAGAACCGCTCGAGCCACAGGGATCGGGAGCAAACTGTACCGGATGCCAAACAGGCGAACAAAGCAAAAAGTGGAATGTCTCAACTTCATCGACGGCTCCCGTCCAGTTGGTGCTTGGCTGCTCACGCTCAAGGTACTGCCTTCCCGTTCGGCGGGCAAGTTGAACACTCCCGCTCTCCGGTCGCTACCGCACGCTTCGCGACCCTTGCCGGACCGCCATCAATACCGCTCGGTGAGATCCCATCCAAGGGTCGCGGCCAGCTTCGCAAAGCCTTGGCCGCTGGCCAGTGTGGCGACCGCTCCAATGGCGGCCCACCAGGGCCAGGCCACCTCCGTGGCGTGATGGACTGCGAACAGCACGAGCGCTCCGCTCGCCATCGCCACAAGACCGACCACAGAATGGACTCGCCGAAAACCCATCGCCAATGCGAACACACCCAACATGATGCCGGCGGTGAACCCGGCGATGGCCAGGGCTTCATTGACCACCGATTTGGAAACGTGACCGCCCACGATGGCGACTCCGATTTGCACAACGCCGAACACGAGCGTCCAACGGCGGCTGGCATTCACGTATTGCCGGTCCGTCCAGCGATCCCCTTTGAAGGGCTTGATGAAGTCGCCGACGACCGCCGACGCTGAAGCGTTGAGAGAACTGCTGAGCGTCGACATGGCCGCCGCAAAAACTGCAGCCAGAATCAGACCGATCAACCCCCAGCCCGCCGGCAACTCTTCCACGATAAACCTGGAAAACACGGCGTCATTGGTGGCAAACGGCCGGTTCGGTGGAAAGATGTCATAAAAGCAAGCCAGCGAAACGCCGACAAACAAGAACAGCGCGAACTGCAGGAAAACGACGACGCCGCTGCACAGCAGCGCCCGCGAGGCCGGCCGCAGCGATCCGGCACCCAACAGACGCTGCACCATCATCTGATCCGTGCCGTGAGTTCCCAACGTGAGGAAGGCGCCGCCGATCAGTCCGGCCCAGAAAGTGTAGGGCTGCGTCGGATCCGGCTGCCAGTGCCACATCCGGAACTTGCCGTGAGTCCGGCCGAACTCGATGATCGTCGTCCAACCATCGGGAAGCTGACGAGCCAGTAGGACAAGGGCGACGAGAGCTCCGGCGATGTAAATCACGAACTGCACACAGTCGTTCCATACTACCGACTTGATGCCGCCCAGCAGCGTGTAGACGATCGTCACCGCCCCCACGAGCAAGACGCATACCTCCAGCGAAACACCGAGCACTTGTTTCAGAACCAGCGCGGCCAGAAAGAGCCGCAAACCGTCTCCCAGATTGCGAGCGACAAGGAACATCAACGATGCAGCCTTTTGCACGGCCGGCCCGTAGCGGGACCGAAGCACCTCATACGCCGTCAGCATCTTTCCCTGAAAATAGGCGGGCAACAGCAGCCACACCACCACCGCCCGCCCAATCACATATCCCACCGCCAACTGCAAGAAGCCGAAATCTCCGTCGCGCTGAAAGGGCATGCCAGGCACGCTGAGAAACGTAGCCGTGCTGGTTTCCGTGGCCACGATCGACCCCAGAATGGCCCACCAGGGCAGTGATCGACCACCAAGCAGGTACCCTTCAAGCCCCTGCGACGTCGTGCCGACTCGCACACCGATCCAAACGGCAATCGCCAAGTAGATAATCAATACCAGAATGTCTACCGGGTGAAGCATGCGCAAACGGAAATTCGAGTTGGTAGTCGACGGTCGTTGATCGATAGCCTGCAGTCGTGCTGAGTGGGACCTCAAAACCCAAAGCATGATAGCAGAGCCAACTGGTCGCCCAAGGGTCGCCGCAACCGGCAACAGCCCACTTCGCACTGACACGGCCTCCGCCGTCCCATCGGTCCCGTCTGTCCCCTGCTCCAAGCGGATGCCCGGTTGGAGTTCACGTACACGATGCGTCTATAATGAAACGGCTCAAGCGAAACTGCCCGGAAGTAACGGCTCCCCTATCACCCATACGTGAGGCCCCCCTTGGAGAATCCGTCACCCTCTCTCGATCGGCAACTGGCACATCTGACCACCGAGCGGCCGAATCCCCGCTCCGCGCAGATCGACCAACTCACTCCATTGGAAATCGTGCGCCTGATGAATGAAGAGGACGCGGCGGTTCCCCGGGCGGTGCAGAAGGTCGAGAGATCGATTGCCGCGGCGATCGAGGTCATCACCTCGCGACTACGCGCCGGCGGAAGGCTGATCTACCTGGGTGCCGGCACCTCAGGGCGTTTGGGAGTCCTCGATGCGGCGGAGTGTCCTCCCACCTTCAACTCGCCACCCGAAATGGTTGTGGGGGTCATCGCCGGGGGGCCTCCAGCGCTGATGCGAGCCGTCGAGGGAAAGGAAGACCATCCCGAGTTCGGCCGGGACGATCTCGAGCAGATCGGGCTGTCCTCCGGCGATGTGGTCGTGGGGATCGCCACGAGCGGACGGACACCCTATGTGATCGGTGGCCTCCAGTACGCTCGATCCATCGGAGCATTCACCGTTGGACTCAGTTGCAATGAAGACTCGGAACTGGCACAAGTCAGTGACCTGCAGATCACTCCCGTCGTGGGTCCCGAAGTCATCAGCGGTTCGACTCGACTGAAGGCGGGAACCGCCACCAAACTCGTACTGAACATGCTGACGACGGGGACGATGGTCCGCTTGGGCAAAACCTACGGCAATCTGATGGTCGACCTGCGGGCCACCAATCAGAAGCTGGCGGCGCGAGCCAGGCGAATCGTGAAGATGCTCACTGGCGTCGACGACGATCGGGCGACGGATCTGCTGCGGCAAGCCGCCGGCGAGGTGAAAGTGGCGCTGGTATGCCACGTTCGCGGCGTCACTCCGCAACAGGCTCGCGAGCTGCTGGCTCGGCACGGCGGCCACTTGCGTCCCGTGCTCGAAGCGGGAAACGCCGAGGAAGCGGAGTGAGTCGAAAAGCGCACGGTCCTCTCGGGCCAGTCTCCCCCGCCACTGGCTCATTTTTCTAGCTCCGTCACGCACCTCGATGGTATAGTGGAAGATCACCCCCTTTCGTGACGGCCAACGGCAAAGGACCTTCCAACAAATCGAGGCATGATGGAATACGTGATTGGAGTCGATGCGGGCGGAACCAAGACGGTCGCCCTGCTGGCTCAGCCTGGTGACCGGCAGCCCTACCAGATATTGGGACGTGGGACGGCCGGACCCGCCAACCTGTCCGCGCAGACGCTGCACGAGGTACAAGAGGCGATTCGGTCGGCTATTGCGGCCGCGTTCGACGAGGCAAAGGTGACGGCGCATTCGGTGCGTACGGCGTGTCTGGCCATCGCCGGAGCCGGTCGCGCTCAGCATCGAATCACACTACTGCGATGGGCCAGCGAGGCGCAGATCGCCCGGCACGTACAGGTCGTCCACGATGCCGAGCCCATCCTTTATGTGGCCAATGACGCCGGTGTCGGTGTGGCCCTGATCGCCGGAACGGGCAGTCTTGCCTACGGACGCGACCCATCGGGCCGTGACGCCCGTTGCGGTGGCTGGGGACATCTGATGGGAGACGAGGGAAGCGGCTATGCCATTGCGGTGGCGGGACTACGAGCGGCCGTCCGCGCGGCCGATGGCCGCGGCCCGCGCACTCGGCTGCTGACCGCCTTCCTTGAACAACTCGACTGTCCTGCGGTCTCCGATCTGATTCCCGCAATCTACGATCCGTCGGTCACTCGAGCCACCATTGCGTCCCTTGCGAGAATCGTCTTTCGGGAAGCCGACGATACGGTCGCCGCCGCGATCCTGGACGAAGCAGCGGCCGAACTCGCTCACATGGTACGCCAGGTCTCGCAACAGCTCGGATTCGGCGACGGCGACTACGAGCTGGCGATGACGGGCGGCGTGCTGACTCACAACCCCGACTATTGCCGGCGAGTCGTTGACGAGCTCGCTCGCAACCATATCCGCCCCGCCAAGTCGACCACCGTGGCCGAGCCGGTCGAGGGAGCCGTACTGCTGGCCTGTCAGCACTTCAACCGGGTCGCCGACCGCCTTCGACCGTAACTGCTCCCGCAAACCGCCAGCACCGCCAGGATCAACCACACCAGCTCCGACCGAGGTTCAGGGACTCCGGCCCGTGCCGAGAACGACTGCCCCCTATTGACGGCTCCGGTTGTAGACGCCTGCGGCATCTGCCAATTGAAATCCTCGTACCGCCTGCCGGTCCCCGAAAGTTGCAGTGACAGTCCCGGCGACGTCGAACTCGACTCGAAAACTCCGATGTCGCTCGACACGAGTCCCGCAGCGTCTCCCGCCGTTGCCACGAAACTTCCTTCGTAGGAGAGAAACTGTACTTGCTCGAAGGTGCCGTCGGCATCCAAGTCGAAACTGAGCGCCATCCCGTCCGGAGCGCCGTTTTGCAGAGAGCCGTACAGCCGATAGTAGAATCGGTATCCGTCTCGCGCCTGTGCCGGATCCCACAGAAAATCGGTCAGCGCGATCGCGCGACCGTACGGCCGGCCGCTCGAACCGTTATACAGCGTGACTCGCAGACGGTTCAGCACCGAGTCCGTACTCCACGCCTCGGGAACCGCGACTTCGATCATCTCCCCGACATCTCGCCCAGCGTTGTCGTAGTGAAGCTCATTGATGAAGATCCTTCCATCAAGAATGGAAGCTCTCACTGCTACGCTCGACAACACCCACACCCCGTAGAACGCGACGGCTTGAATAAGCCGCTGCCATCGTGCGACCGCCGCCCCGTGCGCCCCGCTCCATCGCCGCTCACTGTCCATACCGCTTTCCTCCTCGCAAACATGACTCGTGCCATCGTCTGCCGTCTCTACATCTCCATCGCAAAAGTGCCACATCCGTGACACCTCCGGTCGGTCCGCCCCGACGCCGCCGCGGCCACCGGGTACCAGTGCTGCTTGCATGCGAACTGGACTCGTCACTGCACCCGACGGGTCCCAGTTTCGATGCATCCACCCAGGCGCGACCATCGCAGGTCGGAGTGACCGCCGGCAGACTCGCAAACCAGTCACGCCTACGAGTCCGCGCCGGCGGCTCCGGTGTGCCGCTGAGCGGCTGGGCTTGAAAGGGCAAACGAACTATTGCTCTATCTATCTAATGTCCAAAACGGGCGGTCGATGAGCAAAAAAATGTCGACAATGGACAAGAATGTGCAAAACAGCCCAAAAAACGGGGGCAGGCGGTGCCTACTGGAAAAGGGACAGCCCCTTCGGTAAGCTCAAGTCGTCCGCAACCAGCCATCGCTGCCGCGCTTCCGCGAGCGGGACGCCTGACGGCGGGATACCGAGCGGTGCATCCGGTTACCGGCATTCGAGGAGCCAACAGCCATGTCGACCATGATTGTGGACCACCCGCTGGTCCGCTGCCATTTGACGCGACTACGAGACGTGGCCACCGAGCCGGCCGAATTCCGCATTCTGGTCCAGCGACTGGCCACGCTGTTGGCCTACGAAGCGACTCAGGATCTGCGGACCGCCTCGTGTACCGTCCAGACGCCGCTTACGCAGGCCAGCGGCGAGCGTCTGGCGGAGCGAATCGGACTGGTCCCCATTCTGCGAGCCGGCTTGGGACTGGTCGACCCCGTGCTCAACTTGATTCCCTCAGCCGAGGTCTGGCATCTGGGACTCTATCGAGACGAAGCGACGGCCACACCCGTGCGCTATTACGAAAAACTGCCTCGAAGCCAACCCGTCGACGTCGCCCTGATCCTCGATCCCATGCTGGCCACCGGCGGCTCCGCCGTGGCGGCCATCGAACGGCTCCGCCAGTGGCAGGTGCCGCGGATCAAGTTGCTCAGCGTCCTGGCGGCCCGAGCCGGAATCGACCGCGTGTTGACCCAGTACCCCCAAACCCAGATCTATGTGTGCGGCGTCGACGCCGAACTGAACGATCGGAAGTTCATCGTTCCCGGCCTGGGTGACGCCGGCGACCGCATTTTCAATACCCAAGGCTGACCGTTCATCGGTCCGCCCCTTCTCCGTCGTCTCACCGCTCGCCACGCATTCACCGGTTCCATCATGCCGCAAGCACTCCTCGGTCTGGTCGTATTCACCGCTCTGGCATGGGCGATGAGTTCTCACCGCAAACGGTTTCCCTGGAAGTTGGTGGTCGCCGGATTGGCTCTGCAAATGGCACTCGGCTGGTTGATTCTGGCAACCGTACCGGGACGAGCTGTGTTCGAGTGGGCCAGTACGGTCGTCGATCGATTGCTGTCGTATGTGTCGGCCGGAAGTGAAGCCGTGTTCGCCGTGCATCCTCGCGACGACGACATCGGCCCCAAGCCGCCGCCGTACGTGCTGCTGCGAACATTCGCCTTCAGTATCCTGCCGACCGTCATTTTCTTTTCGTCGCTGATGAGCATTCTCTACTACGTGCGGCTGATGCCCTGGGTCGTGCGCGGCATGGGCTGGGTGATGCAAAAGACGCTGCGCACTTCGGGAGCTGAAAGCCTGGCTGCGGCAGCCAACGTCTTTGTCGGGCATACCGAAGCGCCGCTGGTGGTGCGCCCCTACCTGGCGGAGATGACGCAGTCGGAGCTGAACGCGGTAATGGTCGGCGGATTCGCCACCATCTCCAGCGGTCTGCTGGCCGCTTACGCGGGAATGGGGATCTCGGCCACTCACCTGATCGCCGCGTCGGTCATCTCGGCGCCGGCCGCACTGTTGATCGCTAAGATCATGGAACCGGAAACGGGCACGCCCAAGACACTGGGGGGCGTCGAGGTCGAGTTCCCTCAACACAACACCAACGTGGTCGAAGCCGCGGCCACCGGCGCTACCGACGGCCTGAAACTGGCGCTCAACATCGGCGCCATGCTGATCGCGTTCTTGGCACTGATCGCCATGTTCAACGGAATCCTCGGCTGGACCGGCCAACAGCTCGGTTACGTCGACTCCGACGGCCGCTCGCTCTGGTCGCTCGAAGCCGCACTGGGCAACCTGTTCGCTCCGGTAGCCTGGCTGATGGGTGTTCCCTGGCGCGAGTGCCGGGACTGTGGCGAACTGCTGGGCGTCAAGATCGTAGCCAACGAGTTCATCGCCTATGCCCAGATGGGCGAGTGGCTCAAGCAGTCGGGCCGCCTGTCGCCCCGCGCGGTGATGATCATGACCTATGCTCTGGCCGGCTTCTCCAATTTCGGCGCGATCGGCATCCAAATCGGCGGCATCGGAGCCCTGGCACCGACCCGCAAATCCGATCTGGCTCGGCTGGGACTGCGCGCCATGTTGGGCGGGGCTCTGGCCTGCTGCATGACCGCCTGCGTCGCCGCCGTCCTGGCTCCCATGGCCGGCTGAACGGAGGAGCCCGCCCACTCCGACTCGAACTCTTCTCAGCGGACGACTCGCTTACCCCACACGAAGGACCGGACTCGGCGTTCGTCGTACTCGGGGTCTCCCGGACGCAGACTGGCGATCCGCGCCACCGGCTCGGTGGCCTCGATCAGCTTTCCCTCGCCCAGGTAGATGGCTGTATGCGAAATGCGTCCGCGCGAGTTGATGAAGAACATGGTGTCGCCCGGTTCCAGAGCTTGCCATTCGCCGCGCACACCCGTCACTCTTCCCACCAGGACCTGCTGGTTCGAATCGCGAGGCAGAAAGATGCCGGCGGCGGCGAAGCTGTTTTGCACGAGCCCCGAGCAATCGATGCCTTCGCGGCTCTTGCCTCCCCACAAATACGGCGCACCGAGGAACCGGCGGGCTTCGGCAAGCACCGCTTCCACGGCCCGCCGCCCGGCCGCTCGATCCGTAGACTCCGAGGACCCGGCGCCGTCCGCCTCCGGCTCGACCCCCTTCAACCACCGGTAGAACTCGTCTTCGCGCATCACCTCCACCGCGCGCCGGTCGACATATCCCAGATATCCCTCCGCACTGTGACACAGATACGTCTCACCTCGATCCGCCCTCAGCAGCCACACGGGATCGCCTCGGAGACACTCCGTCACCATCTCCCGCTCTCCCGTCGGCCGATCATAGCTGGGAACATGGTCGACTCGGATTCGACCATAGCGGCGGTTCCCCAGCCGCCCATCGGGCAACACGTCAATCCGGTTGTCGACTCGCGGAAATCCCAGGGCGAGAAAAAACTGTTCCGCCGAGCGACGCAATTCACGCCATTCGACCGAACCTTCCAACCGCACGCCGCCTTCCCCGGCGACGGCATTCACATCGAACAACGTCAGACGGCGGTCGAGTGCCAACCGCGATGCGAGAAACATCAAATAGGCTCGGGACCGCCTCACGTCCGGCTTTCCCGACGGTTCGATCTGCTGAGCCAGTCGACGGAAATAGGAACGATCATCGCCGAAGGCCAGCGGCACCAGCGATCGCAGCAGGAACAGCGATAACAGCCAAGTCGCCATCACCCGCCATGTTCCGTCGAAGCCGCCTTCCGCTCGAGTCGGCACAGCGCCAGGTAACCGCAGCATGAAATGAGTTTCCTGATTCGAGGAACCGTGTGAGTCGGCAAGAACACCACGGAAGTGTTCCCGAGGTGCTGCATGCCGAGCATTTCCCATATCGACCGGCATCCGTCACCAGACGTTCCGTTGCCCGCAGGGAGATTCCACTGTACCACGTGGCCGTCGGTCTTCAAGACACAGCGGCGGCGGAAGGCGGGAACCGGGCATGCGCCCAAGCGGTCGGCCGAAAGGCGCTCTTCGAGGACCGAGCCCGTCGCCTGGCAGGAAAGAATCGGGCTAGACGGAACGATGCGCCTGCGAGGACTCCCTTGCGTTCTCCCAGTGCGTCTTGACCGCCCATCCGATGGTCGCGTAAAGTGGATCAAAAGCCGTCGCAAGGATCCGTGTCGCAATAGCCCCCGGTCGCAGACAACGCCCTCGAGTCGGGGAAGCGACTCGGGGGAGCGGTGTTCCCGGTTTGAACGCGGCTTTGCGGCGTCTTGGTGGATGGCCGCCCCGTGCGGCGTCTCCTCGAAGCGAGAATCGCGATCTCCACTTTCAACCCCTACGAATCACCGAATCACATGGACGCGTCGGCCGCCGACGGCGGGGCGGTTCCGCCACCGCAGTCTTTCGGCTGGGTGCGCCATGTGCGGATCGTCGGCATCCTGATGATCGTTCAGGGATCACTGGACGTGCTGATGGGAATGGTATTCATCGGCATGGTCGCGCTTGTCCATTTCGGAATGCGCAACGTGATCGCCAACGACCCGGAATTCCAACAAAACGGTCCACCGCCCGAGGCCATGTTCACGATGATGTCGTGGGGATACGCGGCCGTCGGTGGCGGGACGTCCTTGATCGGGCTGCTCAATATCTTTGCCGGCATTCGCAATATGATGTTGAAAGGCCGGGTGCTCGGAATGATCGCGTTGTTCCTCGGGCTGGCAGCCTCCTTGAGTTGCTATTGTATGCCGACGAGTGTCGGCCTCCTCGTGTACGGGATGATCGTCTATCTCAATCCGGCGGTCATCCGAGCGTTTCAACTGCGGGCCCAAGGATATGCGGCAGATGAGGCACTTGCGTCGTCTGTCTCGACGTCCTCTCCGCAATCGCCATCACTACCGTAACTTGCGGCAAAGAGGTCGCCACCATGAACGAAGCCGATCCATTCGAAGCCACTTCAGACGTCGGCACGGAGCCGATCGCGGCTGCGCGAGTCGCTCCGAGACGGCGTCCCACCGGACTGACCGTCATCTGCGTCCTGGCGTTGGTGCTGGGGTGCATGGGGCTCCTTGCCACACTCGTGGCCGGCGCACAACTGGGCGTACAACTGGCGATCGGGGCACAATTCCAACAGTCGCTCCCCTCGCCGGAAGCCCCGAATGCGGATTTCGAACAAATCCAACGAGAGATGCAGACCAAGATTCAGGCGGTGACGCGGCGGTTCATCGCGCCTCAGGTCGTTCTGCTCGTCGCAAAATTCGCACTCTGCGCCGTCCTGATCTACGCGGCCGTTCGCACGCTCAACCTCCGCGCTTCCGCTCGCCGGCAGCTCGCATGGATCTTCGCCTTCCTGATCGCGTTCGAAATCATTCAACTGAGCGTGTTTGTCGCGATGCAGTTGCAGATTCAACCGATCATGACGGAATACCTGTCGAAGATGATGAGGCCCGCCGACGGAGGAACCGGTCCACCTGCGGAAGCCGGACAACTATTCGCCTCGGTGGCGATCATTGCCGGTCTCGTATTCGCGGCCGTCTGGGCATTCGCGAAGATCATCTTTTGCGTGATGGCCCGACGCTACTTGGGCAAGCCGGAAATCCGGAGTCTGTTCGAATCCCCGGCAGGCTCGGCGGCGGCTTGAACAAGATCGGTCGAATCGGCTACAGAAGACAACGAGAGACGAGCCGCCGGAGAAGGTCGAGCGGCGCTGGTGGCTGTTGCTCCGTAGCCCCGGCATCGATCTCGGCAGCCAACTGAGCCATCCCGAGGCTCTCGATCCCGCGACACAGAGCGAAGTAAGAGACCCATTTGGAGAGCAGTTCCGGCGATTCGAGCCATCGACGGAACTTTTTCAGCATTCGTCGCAACGGAATCGTCGCGATGTCGTGGGACTGCAGTGCGGCAACGAGATCGAGCTTCAGAGAGTGGGCAACTGCTCTGATTTCCTCGACCGCCGGCTTGAGATGCTTGCGAATGTCGGCAAGCAGGCCCTTCACGTCCGGCACATCCGTGAGATTGGCGAATACCTGCCGGAACCGGTCGTCGATCCCGGCCTCTCGGCAACCGGTTTCCCAGTCAAGGATCTTGGCAAGGGCGGACCAGTCCGAATTCTCGCCGGCCCAGTAGTCCCCGAACGCCTTTCGTCCCAATTCCGCGGCATGGTCACTGTTGACATCGCGGCGTGCCTTTTGAGTGGCAATCAACTGGTCCACCAACGCCAATCGCTCATCCAGCGGCTTGGGTGGCTCACGCAGGAGCAAACCGCAGAGCGTCGCTTGAGCCTCGCGGTACCGTCGGTTCAGAAAGCGAAACCAGGAGCGGCCGTATGCGGCAAGACTGCGACGCGTGGCAGCAAGTTCGGTATCCCAGGCTTCATCGGTGACAAGACCCTCCAGCGCGGACCGTCCTTCGTGATACCGCTGCCCTTTCGCAATCAGTGCATCGATCTGCGATCGTTGCGTGCCCCACACAGGGTGTCCCATGCTGCCGCGGTCCATGGGAGGCGCCGACGCCAGACGCTGCGCCAGACGCGCAATTGACGACACGCCTTTCAGGTCCAGCGGTGCATCGATGGCGAGCTGTGAAGCGAGTCGGTGACCGGCGTCTTCGAGTTTCTCCAAGCGGCCGACGAGCAGTTGCAACTTCGATAGGATTCGGTCGGCGTCGGTGGGAAGAACGACTTCCAATCCGACACCGTACCAGGGACTCGACTTCGGTGTACCGATCTCTTCGACTCGCTTGACCAGTTCGCCAAGCGTATTTCGACGCGACCGATAATCGGCGCTGGTCCATGTCAGGGGAGCCTCGAGCGTGAACTCCGGTGGGCGCGTCCCGGCAGCTCGCAACCGCACCAACTCCCCGACGACCTGGTACGGTGTCCGCCCGCACGGCTGGATCGGCGCATGGATCACGTCCAAGTAGCCGGTAATCTGGTCGCGACATCGCGTCAACGCCTGGCAGTGCGCCGCCACATCTTCCAAATGCGGCTTCGCCAGCTTCAGCGTCCGCTCGAGGTCCTGAAGGACGGCCCGCTTGTTGGCCTTGTTGCTGTGAAGTTCGAGGCACATGTCTTCCAGGCCGATGTTCCTCAATCTTCGTTCAACCACTTCCAACGCGGCCATCTTCTCCGCAACGAACAACACAGTCTTGCCGGATTTGACGGCCGCCGCGATCAAGTTGGCGATCGTCTGCGACTTGCCGGTTCCGGGAGGCCCCTGAATCACCAGATTGCGCCCTCGCCGCACCTCTTCGATCACCAGAGCCTGCGAACTATCCGCATCCAACACATGCACCGTATCTTGCGGCTTCAACACGCGATCGATCTTCTCGGAGTCGCCGCACAGAGGCGGATCGTGACCAAATCCGCTGCCCAGCAAGGATCGGATCAGCGGCTGTTCCTCCAGAGGCGACTCTTCGGGCCAATTCGACGTATCGAGGTCGCGGTACATCAGGAATTTGGCAAAGGAGAAGAACCACAGCACCATGTCGTTGGGAAGCACCTCCCAGCGGGGCTGTTCGGCGACCGCCTCGGCAACAGCGCGAAAGTAGTCGGCGGGATCCAGCTCGTCGATCTCTGGCACGTCGGGCAGATCGATCCCGAAGTCGCTCTTGATGCGCGCCTGCAAGGAAAGATTGGTGGCGATATCGTCGTCGCTGTAGCGGATCCGGAAACGGGATCTGCACTGGTTCGATCCAGCTTGACCGGGATCAGCAGCAGAGGCGCGAATCGCTCCCGGTCGGAGTTGGCATCTTCGTACCATTTCAGGAATCCGAGAACCAGGTAGAGGATATTGACGCCCTGCTCCTCCTCGAATGTGCGGGCGTCGTAGTACAGTTTCAGCAGCTTTTTTTGAAGTTGCTCCGAGCTGAGCAGGGTCTGCAATTTGTCGTCGGTATGGCGCTCGGCAACCTCATTGGTCCCGTCGTCGTCGGGTTGGAACAACCGCCACTCGTCACTGCCCTCGCTCTCGTCCTCGTCGCCGTCCGGCCTCGGCAAGAAACTCATCGCCTTGCCCTCGACCACCAGCCGCTTGAAAACTTCGCGAGACGATCTGAGCGATCCGGTGGACGACTTCGAAGGGCGTCTCCAGCACCTCTCGAGCGGGAATGCGCATGACGACATATCCTTGCCCCTGGAGATATGCGTCGCGTGCCTTGTCCTGCTCGATCGTGTTTGTGTGTTGCCGCCCATCCACTTCGATCGCAAGGCGGTCGCCATTGCTGGAATCGAGAATGAAATCCACTTCCAAGTCGCCCACGCGCGGATGCACTTTGGGATCCCATCCTTTGACGACCATCCAACTGAACAGCTCCAGCTCCGCATCGCTTGTCTTTCGGAGCAACTCGATGTCGTTGCAATACAGAGCCAACTTTCGCAGGATACCTTCCTGTTGGAGGCAATAGTCGATATCGCCCACCACGAACAGTGCTTCGCGGGCCCGCGTGATGGCGACGTTGATGAGATTGGGTGGCGATTCGACCCACCGGCTTGCCGGCGACGTGATTCCCTTTGCGATGACGGGGCTGAAGATGATCACGTCTCGTTCGTCTCCCTGGAACCCGGAAGCGGTGTCCACCAGGACGTCGGAAGCGAGTCGAAATCCCTCGAGTTTTTCGCGAAGGTTGTCTTTCTGAGCTGCGAAGGGTGTTACCACACCGAGGCTCAACGATCTGCTGTCGCGCTTGCGAAGCTGTTGTATCAGTTCGATCACGGCTGCGGCTTCTTCCTCATTCTGCCAACTACGTCCATTGTCGCCTCGGCGTGCCGTTCCGCGAACCGGCCGCACGTGGAAGCCGCTGCCCACCGGGAGGCTCTGGCCCCAACTCGGATCCTTCTTGAGTTCGAGTCGCTGCAAGTAAATGTGTCGATTCGAGAAACCAATGATCTGGGGATGGCTGCGGAAATGTTCATCGAGCATCAGGACATCCGCACGTCGCCGGGGGAGCGACTCGGTGCCGGAAAGAGCCTCGAAGGCATCGTCGTCGATCACACCGTTCTTGCCGCCCCGGGGCACGCTTGAGCTTGTCCCAGACCGAGCGATCCGGAAAGAAGGACTGGGTGATGCAGAAGGTGCGGCCGTCGTAGTCGCCGTCCAGGAACCACGCGGCGACACGACGCGAAATGGCTTCTATTTTCCCCAACCGGCACAGGCGATGACTTGGAGATGACCGTCGCGGTGAGCGATCACGCGCTTCTGCTCGGGTGACGGTTTGAACGACGTCTTGCTCATCGTGATGGTGTCCACGTCCTGAGAGGACGAGACTATTGACACAAAGCCCATGAGCAGGACGCCGCATTCCCGTAATTGGTTGTGACAGCTTCACCGCTCACCTTTCGCCATCAAGCCGCCGTTTTCAGCGCCCCCAGACGGCTCTCGCCAGTCGTTGCGGGGAAGGGAACTCACGCCCAAGAATCTGCCCTGCTGCCCTCACAGGCGAATCATCCATAGTCCGTCGCCAACCCTTGCGACCCCTTACGGTGATCGATCGCCGGCCGCCGCGCCCGGAATCCGTGTCCGATCCCGCCGTGGATTCAAGCACCGTCCATCAACTGTCGGCTGATTCAGCGTTCCAACTTTGCAGTCTGAATCAGCTTCTGTCAACAGGCTGGAGTAGGGAGAACACGGGCAACCGTTACTTCCCGATCGGCGGATAGCACATCGGGCCCCAGTCGTGGTCGGCGCCATGGTCGATCCAGACCTCCAAAAAGGCCGGCACGAGCTTCTTCATCAACAGGATGCACCGTCGTAGCGATGTGCGGTTGAGCTTCCCGCGGTACGTTGCCGCGCCATGCACGAGCTGGCAGCGCATCAAGTAGACTCGCTCAAGAACTTCATCGAGGATCTTCACCCACCGCTGTTCCACATACCATGCCTGAGCCCGGCGTTTGGCCTTCCTCGCCTGCCCCGCTCGGCGCTGCGACGGCTCCTGCCAGAAGAATCCGCTGAGGAACTCGTCATCCAGCAAGGAGAGCACGAGCCGTTTGTTGTCGATCAACATCGAACTCATGTAGCCCGTCGCGTCTAGCTCCAGGATGGCGTCGACGAATTTCCGCCAGCAATCGCGATCCGGCCGTGGTTCGCGACGCTTCGGATCCCACCGGCCATACAGCGAGTTGAAGGCGATCCAGAGACTGATCAGTGACAAGTCGTCCGACTCGGCGTGCTCGTTCGCCTCGACCTGCCCCAGCCAACTACAGGCCCGGTGGAAACGAATGGCCGTGTTCTGCTTCTCCTCGCCTTGCTGGGAAAGCCGCTCCTTGTGGGGCTTCCACCGCCGGCGGAGTGACCGTACCGAAATCTCCGCAGCACCGCCGCTCATGCCCGATTTTCTCCTCGCCCCTCCCCTTCACGACATTTTTCGATAGGCCGCGATACGATCCAATCGAAACGTCTTCTCGCGATCGCTCTGGTGACATATCGCCGTCAGATAGAGTTGTCCACGCGTTTGGATCACGCCGAGCGGCGTCACTGCGCGAGTCGCCCCGGGCGTGCTGCCTCCCATGTAGGTCATCTCGACCGGCCGCTCGTCCGCAATGGCTTCCCACAGTTCTTCGAATCCGGGCGGCGGATCGTCCAAGATGGCTCCCAGATCCTGGAATGACAAAACCGGAGAATGTTCCCACAACCGGTCCTCGGAACGGATCGCCGGTCGCTCCCGAATCAGCCTAAGGAAAACGTCCTTCAGCAGCACGGCGTCGCTGAGGGCTCGGTGTTCTTCGATCTCGATCACACCGTAATGGCGCCCCAGTGTCTCGAGCCTGTAATTGCCCAACCTGAGCCGGCGGCGCGCCAGGCCGCAGGTATCGATCACCTTATGTTCGGGCGGAGCATGTTTCTGCCGGCTGCACTCGACCGAAAGGAATCCGACATCGAAGGCGGCATTGTGAGCCAGCAGGATGGCGGGACCTCCGCCGATGAACTCGGCGAAGCGAGGCAGCACGTCGCGGATCGTTGGCTGCCCCGCCACCGCCTCATCGGTGATCCCGTGGATACGGGCGGCCGACGGAGGAATCGGACGGCCGGGATCGAGCAATTGCTGGAACTCGCCCAGAACCGTGCCATCGCCGCGAAACCGAATCGCTCCGATCTCGACGATCCGGCAACTGACCGGATGCAAGCCGGTCGTTTCCAGATCGAAGGCCACGAATTCAAGCTGCTGCAACGAGCGAGAAGATGCGTTCATCGTTGACTCGTCGGAATGGGGACGATCAAGGGCCTGTTCGTCTTGACGGTACGATGTGAACGACGGCCGTGCAAGTGGTATGACCGTTGGCTGGATGGAAAACGCGTTGCCATCACCCGGTGCGATCGGCGGTAACCCGCGCGGAGTCCCCGCTCGCCGATGCTGGATGAGCTAAGATGGAACGATCGGTCGCGGTGCCGGATGCCCTCGTTGCAAAGGCAACGGTTGTCGTCCAGGTTCTTGATTCACAGTGAGATCCTCATGTCGACGTGTGCGAATACGAGACGCGAAGTAGTCGAGTTGCTGAAGAAAACGGCAGAAATCAAAGTCCAGCGAGCCGCCTACGATGCCGCGCTGGACTTGGCCGAACAAGCTTACTCGCTTGCTCAAGGATTGCATGCTCCCTGGCCTCAGCTTGCCGCGTATCGGCTGGCTCAGTTGCTCCTGCGGGAGAGTAAGAAATCGCTGGAAGACTTGCAGAGAATCAATGCGCTGTTCGAAACCGCGTCGCAGCACGGCACACGTCTACTCGGGCCACTGCCTCAAGTCTATCGGATCACCGTTCTGCACCGCTTGTCGCAAATGTGTCCCGATCACAGCAGCCGGTATCGCACGCAGATGGAAAGAGCCTACAACGATGCAATTGACGCACAAACCTTCCCCGGACGCGTGGACCGCGAGACCAGCGACCGCTTTCAAATCCAGACAAGCAACTTCAATCTCGTCGAGTTGGCAGCATTCGGGTTCGATCTGCCATACGAACGGCTGTTGGGTCTTGGAACCAGAGGACCGCGGGATCCGGGGCTGCCCAACATTCAAGGCGGATGGGTATTGCTTTCCCAGGATCCGAAGACGGCCATGGTCCGGTACAGCCGGGCATTTGCCGAAAACGAACTGGCCTCCCTGTTAGAGGTCAACCCGCAGTCGATTGCCTTCCGTTTCGACTCTGGAAGGAGCGAATGGAAAAAAGGGGCGGACGCCACCTGGACGAACGTGGGCGAGAACACGCTGCGTTGGATCGCCCATTTGCTTCAGAGTCCCGGCACGCCACCTCGAGAAGAGGCGAACGACCTCAGCCTCCGCGCGGATTGGTTTCGTCAGGTAAAACGCCGGGCCAAACTGGACCTGTGCCGTATCCTGAACGACGACAGCCTCGACCCATTTCGAGACAATCGCCTCCAGTTGCCGGTTCCCATCTACGGGATCTTGGAGCTGGAGGCCGTTCGCTGGTCCTGACTGCCGCTACCTCCGCGAGCCGTATTTGTCACGCTGCTGTCACGCTCCGAGTGCGATGATGGAGACGTGGAAGACCTCCGTACCACGTCCCTTTCGATCACAGGAGTCTTGCAAATGACGATGAAGTACTTCGCCTACGGCTCGAATCTGAATCAGGACCACTGGAATTCCTGGTGCCACGAACACGGGTTCGACGGCAGTGGCCTCCGGCCGCTCGCAGAAGTGACGGCTGCCGTGCTGCCCGACTATGAACTCAGCTTCTCTCGCCGATCGCAACGGTGGAACGGCGGAGCGCTCAACCTGGTTCCCAGCCCCGGGAATGCCGTCGAAGGAGTGCTGTTCGAATTCACCGACCTGCGAATCCGAGACGCTCTGGACCGGAAAGAGGGCGTGAAATGCGGGGCGTATGAACGTCGCGAGGTAATCGTGTTAGATGACTGGGGTGGCGCCACGCCGGCCTTCACCTATATCTGTCCGACGGCGTCTCCTGCGCCGTATTTCGAGCCGAGCGAGGAATACGTGCAGGTCGTGCGACAGGGCCTCGAGGAATTCGATCTCGATACGACCGCTCTGGATCTCGCCGCGGCAGGGAAACCGGCGAGACTGTTCGAGAACGCTTTATTCTGCTGTGGCGACCTGATGCGGGGCGAGAATGGATTCGGAGTGTTGCGGTCGCACGGCGTCTCGTGTGCTCTCCTGGCCGACGTGCGGGGCCGACTGGTGGATCTCGGTGAGAATGCCGCCATGATCGGCTGCCTCGACGGAGAAACCGAAGTCCACGGCGACTTCTTTCGAGTGAACAACTTCCGCGCGGCCGTACAACAACTGGACCGTCGGTTCTGCTTCGTCGGCTACGGCGCCCCGAACTCCCTCTTCGAGCGTCGTTTGACCGAAGTCCATGTCGGCGACGGGAGAGTTCGCCGGGCCTGGACGTACATTTACATGGCCAGTGACGGGGACATCGTCCCCAGTGGATGTTGGCGCACGCGTCGCAGCATGCACGGCGACGTCATCGGCCGGATCGTCGACGAGCACTTGGGCGAGTCGCCGGAAGCCGTTTTCCGCGAGATTCGAAGACAGCATCCGTGGCGGCGCAGTGCAGCAGATATGGCGGGTCTGCCGCGAACCAAAAGGCAGTTGCGCCATTTCCTGGCCACCGGCCAGTTTTCCGAACGAAAACTTGCTCAGGCATCGAACATCTGGACGGCATTCTGCAGTGATCCGTTGCACGAGCGCGGAGAGTGTCGGTGACCGGGAACAGGCACGGGACCGTGGTATGGCAGGCAAAAGGTCGGCCCGCATCTCGAGCTGGAGTTCCCGAAAATCGGTAAGCTCGGATTCGAGTCTTGCTTCTTGAATTCTACGCGCCGTGTGCGCATCTTCGTTGAAACGCGGAGGACGCCGAGGAGATAAGAGTGTGTTGGATGTCTGATCGTTTCTACTCAGAGTTTTTCTCTGCGTCCTCCGCGTCCTCTGCGTTTCCTTCTTGAGTTGCGGACGAAGCCCGCGTTAGGAACAGTGGTTTGTCGTCGGATGCCATCCCCTGCAAAGAGGTAAAGATAGGCCGGGCAGGACTCGAACCCGCGACCAAGGCATTATGAGTGCCCTGCTCTAACCAACTGAGCTACCGGCCCATGCCGATTATTCTAATGCAGCCCGGCTCCACGTCCAGGTCGGTGATCGCCGCTGGGCAACCGGCCAGTCGACTCGGCGGACAACCGCGCGTCCACTCAACTTGCCACGGCTTTTCCCGGGCACTACTATCCCTACAGTCTGGCGTCTCCAACCGTCACCTCGGCAGCGGAGCCCGCGCCGGGCAGGTCCATGGTGAATGATTTTCCGTTCTCTCCCAGCGAAAGCGTTGTTTCATGCCGACTCGCGGACGGTTCTTTGCATTCGAGGGAATCGATGGTGTCGGAAAGACCACGCAACGTGTCCGATTCGTAGCGTGGCTCCAGTCGCTCGGTCGCGATGTGGTAACGTGCCAGGATCCCGGTGGGACGGCTTTGGGAGAAAAACTGCGAGACTTGCTGCTGCATACCCAGGAGACTCCCATTGCGCCGCGAGCCGAAATGCTGCTCTATCTGGCGTCCCGCGCTCAACTGGTCCACGAGGTGATCGCCCCGGCGCTCAACGCCGGGCAGGTGGTCGTCTCAGACCGGTTCCATCTTTCCACGCTCGCCTATCAGGTATACGCTCGAGGACTGGACGTCGAGGCCACTCGCCCGGTCGGGCTGTTCGCCACCGGCACCTGCCTGCCCGACCTGGTTTTCCTACTCGACATGGACGCAGCCGAAGCGGCTCGGCGCCGTCACCGGCCTGCCGACCGCATCGAAGCCCGGGGCCTGGAGTATCTCCGAGCCGTGCGCGACGGGTTCCTCGCCGAGGCCGAGATCGACCCGCAGCGCGTGGTCGTCATCGATGCGTCGGGAGACGAAGAGACCGTGGCGCGGTCGGTCAGGCAGGCCGCGATGCGAATCATCGAGGCGGATCGAGAAAAAGGCATGCCGCAATGAGTTGGCAGGGGATCGAAGGGCACGAGGAGACCATCGCCAAGCTGCGCACGGCGTTCCGCTCGGGGCGGCTGGGCAACGCCTACCTGCTGGTCGGACCTTCGGGCATCGGCAAACGCTCACTCGCGCATCGCGTCGCACAGACACTACTCTGTCACAACCAGTCGCCCGCTTTCGAACCTTGCGGACATTGCGAGTCGTGCCGGCAGTTCATGGCCGGCTCGCATCCCGACTTCCAGGTCGTCGCCTGCCCGGAAGACAAGCGAGTCCTGCCTCTGGAACTGCTGATCGGGGACCGCGAGCACCGTTCGCGCGAAGGGCTCTGTTTCTGGATCAGCCTCGCCCCCGTCGTGTCGAGTCGCAAGGTCGCCATTATCGAGGACGCCGATTTGATGGCCGAGGAGGGGGCCAACGCCCTGCTGAAAACGCTCGAGGAACCGCCGCCCGGTTCGGTTCTGTTTCTGATCAGCCACAATCTTCAGCAGCAGCTCCCCACGATTCGCAGCCGGTGCCAAACGCTGTTCTGTGCGCCCCTGGACACACGCATACTCGGCCGACTCGTGCTCTCGCAAGGACTCGCCTCCACGCCGGAGGATGCCGACCGCCTGGCGGCACTCAGCGCGGGCAGCCTCGATGTGGCTCGCGAACTCGCCGACCCGGCGTGGACCGAATTCCTGCAAAATCTCGATCGGCTGCTGGCCACCCATCCGTGCGACGGCGTGACACTGGCCAAAGAGGTAACGCAGTTCGTGGAGCAAGTGGGCACGTCGGTACCGGCTCGCCGCAGTCGACTGCGCCAAGTGGTGCGTTTGGTGG
>Ga0256839_1002070_pt1 | contig 23072 bp, 26 predicted proteins | sample 354166metaG_FD_185968 | JGI IMG/M metagenome (GOLD analysis project Ga0256839, IMG submission 185968) | Hydrothermal vent microbial communities from Mid Atlantic Ridge, Atlantic Ocean - 354-166 | ecosystem: Environmental > Aquatic > Marine > Hydrothermal vents | place: Atlantic Ocean: Mid... | reverse complement strand
GATAAGCCAGGTTCATGAGCTTTTCTCAGTCTTTACCTTGGCCTGACGGCCTTCTTTCAACAGTTTTGGTAGCCGCGTCAGTACCCTTGCCTTTTCCGGCAGGCCTTCAATAATGCTTAACCTTGCATCAAGTGTGCGATGGCCGAAAATGACATTCTGCCGTTTCAACTCGCCGTCAAGAAGCACCCAGACCGTCCCCCTCATCTGGCGTTCATCAAAATCATCAACGGCATTTTCAGGAACCATCAGAGCTTTGTCCAGAATTACCGTCTGGACGTAGATTTCCGCCTGTTCCCCCAGATTGAAATTTTCCAGACATTTCTCGCATGAGGCATAAACCTGACGTTCCTCCGTCACCCTGTCACTTTCAATATCAATGCGTTGAACCGTCCCCCTGAACAGATCATGAGGACGGGACCGAAGCCGGATTTCAACGGACTGACCAAGGGAGACCAGTCCAGACCGGCTTTCACTGATATGGCCAAGAACCCAGACCGTATCGGGATCAACAAGGGTGAACAGGGCTTCCCCCGCCTTGACCACCGAACCCAGCTCCTTGTGCCGGGCAACAATAACCGCATCATAGGGGGCTTTCAGGGTATGTTGTTCAAAGGTGACCTTCTCCAGTTCCAGCTGTGCGCGGGCATTATCCAATGCGGCCTCTGCCGCCAGAAGATTGCTTCTGGCAATCTCAAGGTCGGTCTTTGCAATATCCAGTTCCAGCTTATATTGCTCTGCCGTTTCCTCGGAAATCGTTCCCTTTAAATACAAGGCCCGCTGACGCTTGTTGGTGCTGGCTCGTTTCGCCACAACGGCCTTGGCATTATTAATGGATGATTTCGCGCCCTTTATAGCCGCCTCGGCGGATAAAACACCGGCCTCGGCCCTGATAAGGCGGGCTTTCTGTTCGGTGTTGTTCAGGCGGGCAAGGACATCTCCCTGACGTACATGATCGCCCGCATCAACATTCAATTCCGCGATGGCGTTGCTCACGGTAAAACCGATTTTCGAGGCGATACGGGCCTCAACCGTGCCAAGGCCAAATACCTTGATCGGAACCTGCTGCTCAATAGTGGCAACCTCGACCAAAAGCGGGCGTTTTCTGGTCAGGTACCAACCAACGATAACGACAACAATCAAAAGCAATATAATTATTATTTTAGGGTTTCTCACAGTCGCAGGCTCCTGTCGTTATATCTTCATTTAACATATTTTTTTTGTAAATCTAGAATATAAATACGACCACTCATAAAATATTCAAGAGGCACCAGCATAATTAGTGAATATACTGCCATGTCTGACAGCATTATATTATTTTACAACAGAAGAATTTCTGTCCGGAGGGGTTTTATCACTGCCCCATATGAAGGGTATGGTTATCAGTGACCATAAATCAGTCTTTGTGATGTCCTGATAATCCTGCAACCCAATTTTCATCCCGTCATGCCCTGCGGCGGGCTGGGCCTTATATGTCCTGAAAATCCTGTCCCACCAGGGCAGGTTAAAACCAAAATTACTGTTGGTTTCGCTTGGGATTACCGAATGATGTACCCGATGCATATCCGGCGTCACAACGAACAGCCTGAGCAGCCGGTCAACAGATTTTGGCAAATTGATATTGCCATGATTAAACATGGCCGTCGCATTCAGCAGAATTTCAAATATGACCACAGCCAATATGGGCACCCCCAGCAACAATACAGCCGCGCATTTAATCAGGGCTGAGAGGATCATTTCAACAGGATGAAACCGCACCCCTGTCGTCACATCAATTTCCTGATCAATATGGTGAATTTTATGCAAACGCCAGAATATGGGCACATGATGAAAAATCACATGTTGCAGATAAATCAGAAAATCCAGCATCAATAACGACATAACGACCGCCATGACAAAGGGTACATCAAGATAGTGCAGCAGACCAAATTGCTGATCATACGAAAAAGCAGCGGCACCAACGGCGGTAAAAGGAATGACAAGCCTCATGGAAAGGCTGCTCAATATCACCAGAGACAGGTTATGAGTCCAGCGGATACCCCGGCTGATCAGCCGCACTCTCTTTGGGCTTAATGCCTCCCAAATGGCAACGGCCGCAAATATACCAACGAAAAAAAATACTCGTAACGCCAGTTCATTTTCCAACATAATTTTTTGACTTCTTTCTGATTTTATTATTGCGTCAGTATAGAATGTTCATTCTCCATGGGAAGCCCTAAAGCCGCCTCCATGATTTTACGGCGCATCCAGAGGTTGGCCGGATCAGCATCCCGGCTCTTATGCCAGTAAAGATGTAATTCCAAATCAGGCAGATCAAAAGGCAGTTCCACAATATGGGCCTCATATTGCCGAACAAGGGCCAAGGGGGCGGTCAGGGCCAGATCAGACCGCATCACGACCAGAGGGGCGACCATATAATGCTGAAGCCGCAAATGAACATGACGGCGCAGGCCAAGGGCATTAAGCGCATTTTCCACATAGCCCTGCCCGCTTCGGCGGCTGGAAACATGAATATGGCTAAGCTTGAGGTAATTTTCCATGGTAAGCGGCTCGCGGGCCAGCGGATGATCTTTACGCATCATGCAGACATAGCGTTCTTTAAGCAGCGGCGCATGACAAAGCTGTGGATCATTTAACAAGGGCACATCTATGGAAAAATCCATCGTTCCCATCGCAAGTTCTCTGGCCAGCTCCTGCCTCGGGATATGATAGCTTTCCAGATTAACCCCCGGCGCCCTGGCCCTGGCCATCTCCTCCACGGGCGGCAGGATCATCGCAGCAATCAGGTCAGACATATTGATCCGGAATATCTTGTCGGATTTTTCCGCATGGAAAACGCCCTCATCCTGCAAGCTGCTCTTCATCAACAGCAAGGCCTTGCGTATGCGGCCAATCATATTTTCTGCGGCGGGAGTCGGCACCATGGTTTTTTGCATACGGATGAAAAGCGGATCATCAAATGTCCGGCGAAGGCGGGCGAGTGCGTTGCTCACCGCTGGCTGACTCAAATATAATATTTCGGCGGCACGCGTTAAATTACGTTCCGTATATATGGCATCAAAGACAACGAATAAATTCAGATCAACCTGATTAAGCCGCATGAGGAAACGCCCCTAACTATTAGTTTCATGAATATATTATCATATATATAATAAATTTCACAAATAATAATTCTTCCTGTATTCTTGTATCCAGTAATGAGGATACCAATAGCAGAAATAGATAATGGCAGAAATATATTTGGTCCGGCATGGGCAAGCGTCTTTTAATTCGGAAAATTATGACAGGCTCTCTGATCTGGGTCATCAGCAATCGGCGTATCTCGGGGTTTATTTCGCACTACGGAATATTACCTTTGATCATATTTTCACCGGAACCCAGTTGCGGCACAGCCAGACGGCCGAAGACATTCTTATGGCCCAGCCCTGTACCGTCAGCCCAACCCGTCAGGAAGGCCTCAATGAATATGACTTTAAGGCCCTGTATCATGCCTTTATGGCCCAGCACCCCCATGAAGCCGCCGCAGCGCCCATGGGAGATCGACGGGGAGACCGACGGATTTTCTATCAACGTTTGAAAAAAGCCTTGAAATTATGGTCAGAAAACAGGCTGGCCGGTGACCTGCCGGAAAGCTGGGAAAATTTTAAATCCCGCGTGACGGATACTTTGAGCCAAATTCAGGAAAGCATTGGCGGCACATGCCTTGTGGTCAGTTCCGGCGGCGCCATATCAATGGCCCTCGGACAAATCCTTGACCTGAAGCCTCAAAAAGTCATTGATTTGAATCTCCAAATTAAAAACAGCAGTTTCAGCCATATCCATCTGGGTCATGACAGAATGCATCTGTCCAGTTTTAATAATATTCCGCATCTTGACCGACTGGATCGACTGGATGCCATAACCTTCAGTTAAAAGGAAAGAATATGGATTTCGACCATAGCCCAAAAACACAGGAATTATGCCGCCGTCTGTCGCAATTCATGGAAAGTTATATTACGCCCCGCATTCGTAAGCATCATGATGAACTATCGGCGGGCCGTTTTCCGGTCTCCTTTATGGAAGACTTAAAAGCCTTGGCCAAATCGGAAGGACTGTGGAATCTGTTCCTGCCCCATCTGAAAGATGATGAGGGCGGCACGCGCCTGAGTAATCTTGAATATGCCCCGCTGGCTGAAATCATGGGCCGTGTGCTATGGGCATCAGAGGTTTTTAATTGCAGCGCCCCCGATACCGGCAATATGGAAGTCTTCCATATGTTCGGTACAAAGGCGCAAAAGGCGCAATGGCTTGCCCCCCTTCTGGCGGGTGAAATCCGTTCAGCTTTTGCCATGACAGAACCGGATGTCTGCTCGTCCGATGCCACAAATATCCAGACCATTATCAGGCGGGACGGCGATGATTATGTCATCAATGGCCGAAAATGGTTCATATCCAATGCGGCGCATCCCAATTGCAGGGTCATGATCCTTATGGGAAAAACCGATCCTGAGAATGACGATCGCCACCGGCAACAAAGCATGATCATTGTGCCCATGGATACGGATGGTGTGACTATAGAGCGAAATATCCCCATCATGAACCATCATTCGCCCGAGGGACATTGCGAGATTCTGTTCAAGGATGTCCGCGTCCCTGCCAGCAATATTATCAGCGGCGAAGGCGATGGTTTTATGATCGCGCAGGCCCGGCTGGGCCCGGGCCGGATTCATCATTGCATGCGCTCCATCGGGCAATCCGAGCTGGCCCTTGATTTAATGGTCGCGCGCGCGCAGGAACGCAAAGCATTCGGCAAATATCTGCATCAGCACGGCGCGGTTGGCGAATGGATTGCAAGGTCGCGCATGGAAATTGATCAGGCGCGCCTGTTCGTCCTGAAAACCGCAGATATGATTGACAAGATCGGTGCCAAGGGCGCGCGCAAAGAAATATCCATGATCAAGGCCATCGTCCCGCATATGCAGACCACCATTGCGGATCGCGCCATGCAGGTCTTTGGGGCCATGGGTATTTCACCGGACACGCCGCTTGTCGACATCTGGACATGGGGCCGGGCCTTGCGTTACGCCGATGGCCCGGATGAGGTTCATTTGCGCAGCATTGCCCGGATGGAAATAGGTGAATCTCTGGAAAAACCAGGCTTCACCCTGCCTTATCTTACGCCGCCCCTGCGTGGCGGTGAACAGGAATGAAAAATGATGATAGATGAGCAAAAACTCAACGCCTATCTGGAACGGCACATGGACGGCGTCAAAGGGCCGTTGAGCCTGAAGAAATTTGCCGGCGGGCAATCAAATCCGACTTTTTTAATGACGGCCCAATCCGGCACATATGTTCTGCGCAGCAAGCCGCCCGGAATATTGCTTAAATCCGCCCATGCCATTGACCGGGAATATCGGGTAACAAAAGCGCTCTGCGGTACGGATGTGCCCATTGCGTGCCCCCGCCACCTGTGCCTTGATGAAAATATCATCGGCAGCTGGTTTTATGTGATGGATTTTATGGAAGGCCGCATTTTCTGGGACCCCTCCCTGCCCGATGTGGGACGTGATGACCGCACCGCCATATATCATGAGATGAACCGCGTTCTTGCCGCCATTCATTCCGTGGATATAGCTGCGGAGGGGCTGCTCGATTACGGCAAACCTGGCAATTATTTTGATCGGCAAATAGGCCGCTGGACCAAACAATATAAAGCATCAGAGACCGAACATATTGAACCTATGGAACAATTGATCCGTTGGATCAGCAGAAATATTCCAGAAGATGATGGCCGGGTGAGCCTCATACATGGCGACTTCAGGCTGGATAATTTTATTTTTCACCCGGCAAAGCCCGAAATCATCGCCGTTGTCGACTGGGAGCTTTCCACATTAGGCCATCCCTTGGCAGATCTGGCCTATCAATGCATGCAATGGCGCATGCCCCATGATTCCCTGATAAAAGGGCTGGGCGGTATTGATCGCAAGACTCTTGGCATCCCCACCGAAGAGGATTATATCGCGGAATATGCCTCTCGCATGGAATTGGACAATATAGACCATTGGCCCTTTTATCTGGCTTTTAGCTTCTTTCGGCTCGCCGCCATTGTTCAGGGCGTCATGAAACGCAGTCTTGACGGCAATGCCTCCAATAAAAAAGCGCAGGACGTCGGGAAGCTAACCCGCCCTTTGGCAGAAAAAGCCATCGAGATACTCAAAGAATATCACAAAATCTAAGGAAAAATCCATGGATATAAGGTTTGACAATAAAGTCGTACAAATCACCGGCGCGGGATCAGGGTTTGGCCGAACAGCTGCCCTTGAATTTGGTAAAGCCGGGGCTAAACTGGTGCTGTCGGATGTTAATCAGGCGGGACTGGACGAAACCATGGGCCGGCTCGCCTTTGGTGCTGACCGCGCCATTGCCGTTTCATGTGATGTGAGCAGCCCCCATGATGTGGCAGCGATGACCAAAGCCGGCATTGATCATTTTGGCGCCCTTGATATTGCCATCAATAATGCGGGCATTGCCAATGAACTGGTGCGGATTTGCGATATAAGCCTCGAAGATTTTGACCAGATGATGGCGGTCAATGTCAGAGGGGTGTTCCTCTGCATGCAACAGGAACTTAACCAGATGATGGTTCAGGGGGGCGGCGTTATCGTCAATGTGGCGTCCGTTGCCGGCTTGATTGGGGCGCCCTATCTTGCCGCCTATGCCGCCAGTAAACATGCGGTCATTGGTCTGACAAAATCGGCGGCACTGGAATATGCCCGCAAGAATATCCGCATCAATGCCCTATGTCCGGCATCTTGTCACACCCCAATGGTGGATCAGATTCTGCAAGGGGATAAAGAGGGAAAACGCGGACAGAATATCGCCAATAGCATCCCCATGGGGCGGCTGGGCAGCGCAGAAGAAATTGTTCATGGCATGATGTGGCTCTGCAGCGATCAAAACAGCTTCACCACAGGTCAGGCACTCGCCTTCGACGGCGGATTATCGGCCGCATAACGCGGCAATAAAAAACGGCTGAAGAAAACTTCAGCCGTTTTAATTCTGGATCTTTTCTATAAAACCACAGTTTACACCGCTAAACGCTTCCTGCGCACCATGACAACACCAATCAGGCCAAGGGCCAGCAGGCCAAGCGCCCCTGGCTCCGGAACAGCCATAAGTGTGAGGCTCCCACCAAATGCGCCCATTGCCGTAGTCGCCGGCATGCCAGCATATGTCAGCCCAAGTGTCGAAGCAAAAGCTACCGTATTGCTGCCAATCAAGGCAAAGAAAACATTATCCGTAATAGACATTGGCAACAAGCCCGGAATGGCAAAGGCAGGATCAAGTATACCGTTCAGAGCCGTAATAATATCCGTCAATGACGGGGTAGCTGACAAAGCCCCGGCAAGAGCCGGCAGGATATCGCCGTAACCCGTAATCGTCCCATTAAACAAGTCGCTTACAGAACCAGCCCCAAGATGTAGCGGACCAAAACTGTCCACGTCCCCACCGCCACCAGAAGTCTGGCCATTAGAGACCACATAGTCATAGCTCCCCTCACCGGAAAGATACCAGTTGGCATCCTGGGTAAAGCCTGGTGCTGTACCTGTCATGGAAGTGGAAAAATCAAATGACCCCGTCCATGTCCAGTTTTGTTCACCAAACAGGGCATCAACAGATGAGCCGGTTCCATCACCAGCCGCGTCATACTCAATATTGCCGTCAACAGACAATGTTGCCGTCATCGGAACCGCATAGGCCGACACCGAAAATGCCATAAACGAAATGGCCGCTAAAAATGTTTTTAAAAGTTTCATAAAGAAATTACCTCCAATTTAAAGTTTATTTTCAATACGCCCCTAAACCACAAACCCATAAAAACGCGTATACTATAGTTAATGCAATTTTTACGCCAAATAAAAAACCATTTGTTTTTAATGGTTTAGAAAAAACACCTCCGACGGACCCTTTAAAACTGTAAAGAATCCTGACGGTTTTCCATCATATTTTACAGTTTCCAATTTAACAACATCCTGGCCTCTATCCGCTTGCGCTTCTCCCGAACCGCTCATTCCACCAGTTTTTCCAAGGCGTAACCTTTGAAGCTCTTACTGGTGGCCAGCGCAACATGGCTGCTGATATTGGCGACCCCCTCCATACTTTCGATCAATTTATCATTCAGTTCCAGATAACGATCCATATCAGGACAGACAACCCGCAGGAAATAATCGAAATTGCCGCTGACCGTGTAACATTCAACAATTTCCGGGAAATCATTGATCACTTTTTCAAATGTCTTGAAATTAACATTGGTATGGTCATGAAGGCTCACCGTCAGCAGAACCGTAACCGTTCGGCAAATCTTATTCAGATTAATCACCGCCATATAGGATTCCAGATACCCTTCATCCTCCAGACGGCGCACCCGCTGCAGACAGGAACTGGGCGACAGATTCACTTCGCTGGACAAATCATGGTTGGTAATACGGGCATTACCCTGAAGAATTGAAAGAATCTTCAGGTCAATTTTATCAATGGCTCTTTTTTTAGTCATTATTCCTTACTCCGTAGAAATACTTTTCATCTAACTTGTTATTTTTCAATAATTTAAAACAATATGTCGCAACAATCAAGTTCTCCGCATAATATTCGGCAATTTTCTAAAAATAGAAATTTCATTTTCCTTTTTCCATGCAAAACTATGCATAAATATAACGAATCTCTACAAAACAGGGTTTTTTATTTCATGACGAAAAATATTTCTTTAATTGGCGTACCGAGTGATACGGGCGCTGGTGACCGCGGGGCCACTATGGGGCCGGAGGCACTTCGCGTTGCGGGGATAGCCGGCATGCTGACAAAACTGGGGCATAAAGTTACCGATACCGGTAATCTGTTCGGGCCTAAAAACCCTGAATCTTCAGCAAAAAACGGCTATCGTCACCTGCGGGAGAATGTCATCTGGTGCCAGAATATACAGGACGCCATTTTCAATGAAATCTCTGAGGGCAGCCTGCCCATCATGCTGGGCGGTGATCATGCCATGTCCATCGGTTCCATCGCCGCTGTGGCGCGTTTTTGTGCTGAACAGAAGAAGAAACTTTGCATTATCTGGATTGATGCCCATTCTGATTTTAACACCTGCGATACCAGCCCGTCCGGAAATATTCATGGGATGCCGGTTGCTGTTGCCGCTGGCTATGGCCCGCGGGAATTGCTCGCCATCGGCCACAAGGTGCCTATGGTGGAAGCCGCCGATATTTATCAAGTCGGCATTCGTTCCGTTGATATTCACGAGAAAAAACTTGTTCTGGATTCCGGTGTCGCTGTCTATGACATGCGCCGCATTGATGAAATCGGGATGCGCGAAGCCATGCAACAAATTCTGGATGATGTGGCAAAAAAAGACGCCTATATCCATATCAGCTTTGATGTGGACAGCCTTGACCCAACCATTGCCCCGGGGGTCGGCACCACAATTCCCGGCGGGTTAACCTATCGCGAGGCACAGCTATGTATGGAAATGATCCATGATTCAGGCCGCATGATCTCATTGGATCTTATGGAAATAAATCCGGCTCTGGATTTCCAGAACAGCACTGCAAAATTGACCATAGATTTGACCGCGAGCCTTTTCGGGCGGCAAATCTTCCCGCCTCATTCTCCTGCTCAGAAAAAAGTAAAAATATGACAAATCAATCAGATATAATCGATCAAGCCGATCGCAGAAGCGCCCATAATTATAACCCGTTACCCCTTGTTCTGGAAAAAGGGGAAGGCATATGGGTATGGGATACGGACGGTAATAAATACCTGGATTGTCTCAGCGCATATTCGGCTGTCAATCAAGGCCACTGCCACCCCAAAATTATTGATGCAATGGTAAAGCAGGCACAGAAAATTACCCTGACCTCCCGCGCTTTTCATAATGACAGAATGGGGCCGTTTCTTGAAAAACTATGTCAAATGGCAAAAATGGACAAGGCCCTGCCCATGAACACGGGGGCCGAGGCCGTTGAAACAGCCATCAAAGCTGTCCGTAAATGGGGATATGAAATCAAGGGGGTTGAAAGTAACAAGGCGGAAATCATTGTGGTACGTGATAATTTCCATGGCCGCACCATCACCGCCGTCAGCATGTCTTCAGAGCCTGAATATAAAAAAAACTTCGGCCCTTTCACGCCCGGTTTCAAACTCATTGACTATGATGATCTGCCTGCGCTGGAACAGGCCATAACCCCCAATACGGTTGCCCTGATAATGGAACCAATCCAAGGGGAAGCCGGCATTATCATTCCAAGTGAGGGTTTCCTGACCAAGGCACGCAAAATCTGCAAGAAAAACAACATATTGTTCGTTCTGGATGAAATTCAGACCGGCCTTGGCCGCACCGGAAAAACATTTTGTTTCCAGCATGAAGAAAATGCTGTGCCCGACATTCTGATCGTCGGCAAAGCCCTGAGCGGCGGGGTTTATCCCGTATCTGCCATCCTTGCCTCTAATGAAGTGATGAATGTTTTTACCCCCGGAATTCACGGCAGTACTTTTGGCGGAAACCCTCTTGGGGCCGCCATTGGCCTCGCCGCCCTGAAGGTGATCGAAGAGGAAAAACTGGCCGAACGTTCCCAAATTCTGGGCGCATATCTGATGCGCAAGCTTCAAGAGATTAAAACCAATAAAATTTTTGAGATTCGCGGCAAGGGCCTTTTTATCGGAATAGAACTTGATCACTCATTGGGCGGCGCGCGCAGCTATTGCGAAGCTTTGATGAAACGGGGCATTCTGTGCAAGGAAACCCACGAGCATGTGATCCGCCTTGCCCCGCCCCTGATCATCGAAAATGAACAGATCGACTGGATCGTTGAACATATTGCCGCTGTTTTACAGGATTAAGAGGCAGGCCTATTCAACCCAGTCCAGCCCCATGTTATCGTAACGCTCTTTATCATCGGACCAGTTTTTCCTGACCTTGACAAAGATGAACAGATGAACCCGCCGGCCCAGCATGTCTTCCAGCTCTTCGCGGGCCATCTTGCCAATTTCTTTCAGGCTGCGCCCGCCTTTGCCGATAACGATGGCTTTTTGAGTCTCCCGTTCCACATAGATAATCTGTTCTATGCGAACGCTGCCGTCCTTCTTTTCCTGCCAGCTTTCCGTCTCGACCGTGGCGGCATAGGGCAGTTCCTCATGAAGCCGCAGGAAGAATTTCTCACGGGTGACCTCTGCGGCGAGCATACGTTCCGTAATATCGGTCATCTGATCTTCGGGATATAGCCAGGGGCCTTTTGGCAGGCGCGTGCTGATCATATCTTTCAAATCTTCCAGGCCGTCCCCTTTGAGCGCAGATATCATCAATGTATCGGAGAAATTACCCGCCGCGTTCAATTCCTCTGTCAGGCTAAGCAAACTATCCCGCCGAATGGCGTCAATTTTGTTTATGGCCAGAATCACCTTTTGACCCGATTCTTTCAAACCATCAATAATACGGCGGGTGTTTTCATCAATGCGCCGTTCTGCATCCACAAGCAGAACCACCACATCCGCATCACTGGCCCCGGCCCATGCCGCAGAGACCATCGCCCGCTCCAGTCTTTTCCTGGGCGCAAAAATTCCCGGCGTGTCCACAAAGATCATTTGACTTTCTTTATGAATCGCAATGCCGATAAACCGGGTACGGGTCGTCTGCACCTTATGGGTCACAATGGATATTTTACTGCCAACCAGCGCGTTCATCAGGGTCGATTTTCCCGCATTCGGTGCCCCGAGAAGGGCAACAAATCCACAATGGTTTTGATTATTCTCTTTCACCTTACTCAACGTTTATTTTCACTTTCCAGTCGTTTTAAAAGCTTTTGGGCCGCGACTTGCTCTGCTTCTCTTTTGGATTTACCTTTACCCAATTCAGGCATCATATCCATAACGCAGGCTTCAATGGTAAAATAAGGCTCATGGGCGGGGCCTGTGCGCTCAATCACATTATAAGCCGGCGTTGGAATTTGACGGGCCTGCACCCATTCCTGAAGTCTGGTTTTTGCGTCTCTTCTGGCAATGGTATCATGGGCGATATATGGCTTCCAGAATTTGTGGATTAATTTTCGCACATTTTCATAGCCACCGTCCTGATGAACCGCGCCAATAATTGCTTCACAAACATCCGCCAGAATTGTGGCTTTTTGCCGCCCGCCATTATCCTGCGTGCTTTTTGCCATATGTATATATTCGGGCAAATTCATTGAGACAGCGACTTCGGCTAGAGTTTCTTTGCGAACCAGATTAGTATGGCGGCTTGCCAGCCCCCCCTCATCAACTTTGGGGTAATATTCAAACAACCATTCGGCAATGACCAAGCCCACAACACGATCCCCGACAAATTCAAGTCGCTGATATTGCTTCCCGCCCTCAAGGCTTGGGTGGGTCAGTGCTTCGCGCAAGAGGTCGGCATTTTTAAATCGATAGCCCAGGACTTTATACAAAGGCGCATATTGCCCTAAGGCACCGGTAATATCAGGTTGAGGTGATATGGTCATCTTATTTAATGCCTGTGAACATACGTTCCCTGCGTTGCTCAGGAAACCATTTCCAAAATTCCCACAAACGGGCGTTATTATCAAATGACAGCCAGATGACTTCTGCCCGGCCAACAATATTTTCCGATGGCACATAGCCCACGCCCTCGCTTCTTTTCCAGCGGCTGTCCTGCGAGTTATCGCGGTTGTCGCCCATGGCGAAATAATGGCCCTCTGGCACTAAAAAGACATCCGTGTCATCACCTTGCCCGCCTATTTTCCAGCCTTCATCAAGAGTCATATAAGATTTTCCGCCGGGCAGGGTTTCCTTATATTTCGGGTATATTTCTTCATGGCCATATTCATTTATAATTTTAAAATCACCGACATATTCTCGCGGCACAATGGTTCCATTCAAATAAAGGCGGCTCTTGCGCATTTGAATGGTATCGCCCGGAATGCCGACAATACGTTTGATATAATATATACTTGGATCACGCGGCAGCCGGAAAACCACCACGTCCCCGCGCTCTACCGGGCTTTCAAAAAAACGTCCGGAAAAGATATTCGGGCTGAAAGGAAGTGAATGGTGACTATAGCCATAAGACATTTTAGACACCAAAAGATAATCTCCGATCAGAAGATTATCCATCATTGATTTTGACGGTATTTTAAACGGCTGGAAAAAAAAAGTCCTGAAGACAAGGGCAATGAGCAATGCCCAAAGCAGAATACTGATCCAGCTTTCTTCTTTTTCTTCCGGTTTTACGGCGCTTTTAGCGGCTTGCTCATTGTTTATCTCAGACATACTAATCCGTTCACTATCTATTCTCTTTATATTCCGCTCAGGCGCCGCTAAAGGCTGCACTCCCGCTTGGTCGCTAGGTCGGCGCTGTGCGCCTTCCAAACCTTTAAATTCCGCTCAAGCGCCGCTAAAGGCTGCACTCCCGCTTGGTCGCTAGGTCGGCGCTATGCGCCTTCCAAATCTTTAAATTACGCTCAGGCGCCGTCAGTCTCGCGCCGCAATCTCGTTCCTAAGGGCCGGAAATAAATCCTCTGCAAGCGTCAAGTCCTGATGCTTTACCTCATAAGTAAGGTAATTCCTACTGCTTTTCAACCAATTGCAATGGAATAGCGGTAATAAGAACAACCGCCTGCGCCCAGGGGTGATCATCGGTCAAGGTCAGGTCAAGCTGCGCGGTCATTCCGTCCGGCGTTATTTCCAGCAAACGATTCAATGCCCCGCCTGTCAGCCGGAAATGCGGTTTTCCGGATATATGCCTTTCAACGCCCACATCTCGCCAGAAAACGCCCTCGGCAAAACCCGTTCCAAGGGCTTTTGCACAAGCTTCCTTCGCCGCAAATCTCTTGGCATAATTTGACACGCGCGCCGCTTTGCCATTACAATAATCCTGTTCAATTTCTGTAAAAATTCTATCGATAAAACGTTGACCAAATCTCGTGATAGAGCGATCAATCCGATCAATATTCACCAAATCATTACCTAAACCAATGACCCGCATCATTCCTGTTCCACATTTTTTCGGCCAAGATCCATAAGGCTTTTCATTTTACGCATCGTTTCCGCAAGGCCAATGAATATGGCCTCCCCAATGAGAAAATGACCGATGTTTAATTCCGTAAATTGAGGAATTTCCGCAATGGCCCGCACGGTTTCATAATTCAGGCCATGTCCCGCATGCACTTCAAGGTCAAGCGTTTCGCAAAGCGCAGCCCCGCGCCGCAATCTTTCAAGTTCTGCCAAACGCGCATCACCTGTTTTATCCACATAGGTTCCCGTGTGAAGTTCCACCTTATGAGCGCCAATATTTTTTGACGCTCTGATCTGTTCTTCGTCCGGATCAATGAACAGGCTGACACTGATATTGGCCTGCCGTAACTTCAGGACAAAAGGCCTCAGATCATCATAGCCCCGCACCACGTCAAGACCGCCCTCAGTCGTAAGCTCCTGACGCTTTTCCGGCACAATACAGGCGGAAGCCGGCCGATGTTTTAAGGCAATATCAAGCATTTCCGTCGTGGCCGCCATTTCAAGATTAAGCGGCACGCTCAATTTTTCCATCAATCTATCAATATCATGATCAGAAATATGACGGCGGTCTTCCCGCAAATGCGCCGTGATGCCATCTGCCCCCGCCTTTTCAGCAAGCAGAGCCGCATTGACCGGGTCGGGATGAATGCCGCCGCGCGCATTGCGGATGGTCGCCACATGGTCAATATTCACGCCCAAACGTATTTTTCGCATCGTCATATCATTTACGCTTTCTCTTCATGGCTGCGGTCCGTTTTAAATAACGTTTATGTTTATACTCCCGCACCAGTTTTTCCAAAAGCCAATATAAAATAATCCAGACAATAGACCCCAATAGCAAGCCCCCAATAAACATCGGCAGGATAGTGGCCTGCAAGAATGGCCCAAGGGTATCCAAAGGCGACCGCAAGATTTCCATTAAACTATACCGCCCCAGAGTATCATTAATCTGCGCCAGAAAATCATCCGCTGCAGATACCCCCAGCAACCAGCAGCCCACATAATATGTGGCCGGCAAAATAATGGGGAAAGTCCACGGATTACCCATGATCGTTCCCATGGCAGAGGTCAGAATATTCGCCCCTATGAGCCACGCAAACAAGGCGGCCAATAAAAAATGAAACCCGAGAAAAGGCGTGAAAGATACCGCCGCGCCGCACGCAAAACCCGCCGCAATCGCATAGGGCGTTCCCGGAATACGCGCAAGCCGGTGCCGAAGATAACTTGACGCCCGCGCCCAACCGGCGGAAGGCCAGATATATTCACGTGTTGCCGCGACTATATGTCTCTTTTTACGGCGTTTAAACAGTTCCTCATTCCTTTATTGCTTCACTATATTGCTTTAGTGAAAGAAAATTATTTCAGTCCCCTGCTACCTGGTTTAATGGCCGGAGTTTTGGCTAAATCCTTTGGCAGTTTATCTGCCTCATATGAGGCGATTTCAAGTCCGGCCAGTGATATTAGCGGTACGCCAATGTCAACGGCGCCGTCGCTGCGGTCGATCAGGCAACTGGCGGCAACCACATCACCGCCATATTCCCTGATTACTTTGATACATTCCCGGGATGACAGTCCCGTGGTCACGATATCTTCCGCCATCAGAACGCGGGCATTCTTCGGTATCTCGAACCCGCGCCGCAGGATTAGCCTCTCCCCCACTCTTTCCGTGAAGATGGCCTTAACCCCTAATTGACGGCCCATTTCATAGCCAACCACAACCCCGCCCATTGCCGGTGAAACAACAAGGTCTATCGTAACATCCAAATTTGTCCTGATTTTGTCGGCAAGCGCCCTGCATAATTTTGCGCCGACCACCGGATCCATCATGACCCGTGCGCATTGCAAGTAACGGGACGCATGCAGACCGGAAGACAGGATGAAATGCCCCTCCAGCAAAGCATCCGCATCTCTAAAATACCCAAGAACTTCTTCACGATCCATTTGATCACCTTTTAGTCTTAAATTACCTGAAAGCACGCTCAACGGAACTAACGCTTTCGCTCACTCTTAATGCCGCAATTATGCTCGTTAGATGTTTAACATCCCTAACTTCAATATCAAGGGCAATCCTGAATAATTCCGGGGCGCGCTCAATAAATTTAATATTACTGATATTGCCCTTTTCTTGCGCAATCACTGTCAAAACGGACGCCAGCGCCCCGGGAAGATGTTGCAATAACAATTCAATACGACTCACAAAAATGGAATTTTCATCTTCAAGAGGGAACCAGGACAAATCAAGCCATGCTTCGGGCGTGTCGCTGTAAACATCCAGTGATTCGCAATCTATGGTATGAACCATAATTCCTTTTCCGGTGGTGACGATGCCAACGATACGGTCGCCCATAATCGGATGGCAACAATCAGACATATGAACGGCAAGGCCGGGGGTTAGCCCCTTGATAGGAATAGAGTCCCCGCCGACCCTTTTGCTGCTCTGATCGACCATTTTTGCGGGCAACATGCTATGCTCCCCATTCAGCTTGATACCAGGATATATTGTTTCCAGAACTTTTCGGTCGGCCAGCTCCCCTTTGCCCACTAATTCATAAACTTCCTGAATTGACTGCAGCTGCAGATTCTTGACGCATATTTCCAAAGCCTTGTTATTCAGCTCACGCTCTTCTATTTGAAAAGCACGCTCAAGCAATGTTTTGCCCAGCATCTGATATTCATCTTTTTTCTTATGGCTTATAAAACGGCGAATGGCGGCTTTGGCTTTCCCGGTGATCACAAAACCAAGCCAGTTCGGGGAAGGTTGCTGCGCTTTTGATCGCAGGATTTCCACCTGATCGCCGTTGCCCAAACGACTGCGCAGGGGCACCGGGTTGCCGTTTACCTTGCCGCCAACGCAGCTATCCCCCACATCCGTATGAACCGCATAGGCAAAGTCAACCACCGTTGCCCCTTGCGGCAAATTGACCAATTGTCCTTTGGGCGTAAAGCAAAAGACCTGATTTTGATACATGGCGAGCTTGGTATGTTCCAGAAATTCGTCGGGGCCATCCGCATGTTCCATGATTTCCAAAAGATCCTTGAGCCATTTATATTGCTCGCCCTCCTGATCAGAGGAATGTTGCTTATAGAGCCAATGAGCCGCGACCCCTTTTTCCGCAATAGCATCCATGGCCGATGACCTGATCTGAATCTCGATACGTTTTTTTCTGGGGCCAATCACTGTTGTATGTATGGACTGATAGCCATTGGGCTTGGGCATCGAAATATAATCTTTGATCAAATCCGGTATAGCTTGCCAAATACCATGCACGACGCCCAGAGCGCGGTAACATGTTTCAGCATCATCAACAATGATACGAAAAGCAATAATATCCGCCTGATCTGCCAAGCTCACATGACGATATGTCATTTTTCGCCAAATGGAATAAAACCGTTTTTCCCGCCCAAAAACCTCCGCCTCAATCCCCGCCTCTGCGAGCAAGCGCTCAAGTTCCGATATGACAAGATCTTTTATGCCGTCCGTACTGGCATGAATTTGCTTCATGCGCTTTGTGATTGATTCATAGGCCTCTGGATAAACATGGGGAAAGGCCAGGGCTTCCAGTTCTTCCTTGATTTCCTGCATCCCGATACGTTCAGCAAGCGGCGCGTATATATCCAGCGTTTCCCGGGCGATACGAATACGCTTTTCCGGCTTTTTGATATGATGAAGGGTACGCATATTATGAAGCCGGTCGGCCAGCTTCACCAATAATACCCGAATATCATGAGACATGGCGAGCAGGAATTTACGAAAATTATCAGCTTGTTTGGCGCTTTCCGATGAATATGTCAATTCAGACAGCTTGGTCACGCCGTCGACCATCTTGGCAACATCGGCGCCAAATAATTCTTCGATCTGTTCATGGGTTGCAATAGTGTCTTCGATCGTATCATGGAGCAGCGCCGTTACAATCGTGTCGCAATCCATTTTCATATTTGTCAGAATGCCCGCCACCTCAAGGGGGTGGGAAAAATACGCATCACCGCTGGCGCGCACCTGTTTTCCATGAACCTTCATTGAAAAAACATAGGCCCGATTCAACATGTTTTCATCAATGTTCGGGTCATATTCCTTGACCCGTTCCACGAGTTCATATTGCCTTATCAACGCACCATACCTACTTAAAAAATATTTTTCTTACCATTCATCTCATACACTAGATAAGCAGAATATGGTTAAAAAAAAGACCCGTAATGAATTTCATCACAGGTCCTGGTATTTTTTAGTATAAAGCCGGCTTATTCAGCCTTCTTCTTTATCCTGCTCACCCAACTTGGAGAACATGGCTTCTGCCTTCATTTCCGCAGATGCCTTAGCCAGATTCTCTGTGGTGACTTCTTGTTGATTTTCTTCCAGCTTCTTGCCGGCAAGCAATAATGAGATATCGTCTTCTTCCGGCTCATCAACCTCTACATTTTTCTGTAAGCCATGAATGAGGGACTCATGAAGCGCCTCTGCGGTGATCTGTTCACCCGCAAGTTCCCGAAGCGCAATAACAGGATTTTTATCATTATCCCGTTCCACCAGAATCGGCGCACCTGAGGAAATCTGACGCGCCCTGTGGGCCGCCAACAAAACCAGTTCAAACCGGTTTGGTACTTTATCTACACAATCTTCAACGGTAACGCGTGCCATGCCGTTCTTTCTCCAAATCTGTAAGTCCGCCCCACAAGCTAGGCTGCAAAAACGAACATAATGCCAAACGCGGCTTATACAACCCAAATTCTTATCTGTAAAGCATGATATACCATAGTTTTCCAAAATAAAATCATTTGATTATATTTGCCGGATTAATCCCTTATTTTCTTGTGCCGCCAATTCGCGCGCAAAAGATTTCGCCGATTTTCCATAAACCGGATGCATCCATTCTGGACATATATCCATAAGGGGCTTCAAAACGAATAATCTTTCATGCATTCTGGGATGGGGAATGACCATAAGCTGCTCCTGTCCCTGATGGGTTATATGGTCATCTCCTGCGGCAATATACCAATCATCAGGCCCATCACCTGACAATGGATAAATACGGTCATCATAGGCAATGATATCCAGATCAATGATCCGCGCTTCCCATCGGATACGGCGCGTTCGGCCAAGTTTTGTTTCAATGTCATGAAGAACATTCAACAGGTCTTCCGGTGACAAACGCGTCTCCACGGCGGCGACCGCATTGACAAACCATGGCTGGTCTGATTTTGGCACAGGTTCGGATTCATAAAAATGTGATAATGCAGCAACATCAATGTCGCGCAGCGCCATTTCGCCAAGGGCCGCCGCCAACATTGATCGCGGCGTGCCTGATTTGCCCTCACTTAAATTGCTGCCTAATCCAACAAGAATCATAATCTGTTCCCGATAAAACCCGATTTAAAAATAGTTATATGCCAAAATAATCAGAAATATGCTACAATAGCCTCATATTTTAATTAAATTTTAGGATTTCTGAAATGATGTATTTTCATCCCAACGAAAAACTTGCGTTGTTTATTGATGGTTCTAATCTATTTGCCACCGCCAAGGCCTTAAGTTTCGACATTGACTATAAAAATTTAAGAATATTCTTTTCAGGAAAGGGCATATTGTTACGGGCCTATTATTACACGGCCCTGTTGGAAGATCAGGAATATTCGCCGCTGCGTCCTCTGGTCGATTGGCTGGATTATAATGGCTTCACTCTGGTCACCAAGCCAACCAAGGAATTCACCGACAGCCGGGGCGAGAAAAAGATCAAAGGCAATATGGATATGGAACTTGCCATTGATATGATGGGCATGGCCGAGCATGTGGATCATATGGTGCTTTTTTCCGGTGACGGCGATTTCAGGCGTCTGGTTGAAGCCGTGCAGCGCAAGGGGGTCCGCGTCACGGTCATCAGCAGCACAAAAACCTCCCCGTCCATGATCGCGGATGAACTGCGCCGGCAGGCAGATAATTTCATAGAATTATCCGATCTGGACAATGATTTTGGCCGTCCGTCCCAAGTAAACCTTAATCATGACGGTCACCATTCCCATAAACCATCAAATGAGCCTAAGGATGCACAAGATTAATGTCAACCTCCCCTGTAAAAGCCACCTTCCTAGCGGGTGATGCCCCTGAGAACTGCACTATTTGCCCGCGCCTAACCGCCTTTCGCGCGGATAATAAAAAGAAATATCCGAGCTTTTACAACGGACCAGTGCCCTCCTTTGGTGATCCAGATCATGAATTGCTGATTGTGGGCATGGCCCCGGGCATGAAGGGGGCCAATCAAACCGCCCGGCCTTTTACCGGCGATTATGCCGGTGACCTGCTGTTTGCCACTTTGGCCAAATTTGGCTATACGAGCGGCATATATAAATCCATGGGCGGCGATGGCCTGACCTTAAAAAATACGCTCATCACCAATGCCGTGCGCTGCGTACCGCCGCAAAATAAAACCATCGCCGAAGAAGAAGATAATTGCCGGCCTTTTTTGATTAATCAGATCAACAACTCATCACGGCTTCGTATGGTTCTTGCCCTTGGGCTGGTGGCGCATAATTCTGTTTTACGCACATTCGGCAAGAAAAAATCCGCTTTTAAATTTGCCCACGGTGCCATTCATCCGCTGGGCAATAACTTTGGCAAGGATATTACCTTGATCAACAGCTATCATTGCTCGCGCTATAACACCAATACCAAACGATTAACCACCGAAATGTTCGAAGATGTCTTCCAGAAAATAGACGATTTTTTAACCCCAGAGAATTGAGAAATAACATGAAATATATCATTGTTTTAACGGCGGCCCTTTTTATCGGCTTAACCAATATTCTATTCGCGCAGAATCAATATGATTCTGTGGAAATAAAAACGATAAAGGTGGATAATGGCCTCTATATGCTTCAGGGGGCTGGCGGTAATATCGGCATTTCTTCGGGTGAAGACGGTATTTTCATGATTGATGATCAATTTTCCCCGCTGACTCCAAAAATTCTCGCGGCAATCAGAGAGATTTCGCCTGAGCCTGTAAAATTTGTGATCAATACCCATTGGCATTATGACCATACGGGCGGAAATGAGAATCTTGGTAATATGGGCGTGATTATCGTCGCTCATGATAATGTTTATAAAAGGCTCAACAGCGACCAGTTCATGAAAGATTTCAACATGAATATCCCCGCATCCCCAAAGGCGGCCCTGCCTGTGGTAACCTTTAACGACAGGGTTTCCTTCCACATGAACGGCCTTGAAATACAGGCCCGGCATTTTGCCAACGCCCATACAGACGGCGATAGCGTTATATTCTTCAAGAATAAAAATGCGCTCCATACGGGCGACATTTTCTTCAATGGCCTTTACCCCTATATTGATAGCGGCGCAGGTGGCTCTATATACGGCATGATAAAAACAGTGAAACATATTCTCGGCCAGATTGATGATCAGACCAAAATCATTCCCGGTCACGGCCCACTTGCAAATAAACAGGATTTACAGAATTACCTGCAGATGCTGGCCGAGGTCGTGAAAAATCTGGAGCCATTGGCGCAAGAGGGATTGCCCCTCGAAGAAGCCATCAAACGTGACCCCCTAAAAAACCTGAATGAGACATGGGGGGGTGGATTTTTAAAAGCTGAAAAATTTATTGGAATAATATATGCGACCATTCAAAAGCATGTAAAAGAATAAAAACGTGAAATACTGTTCATCCATCATTCAGTTTTAAAAAGTTATAGTGATGCAAGATGTAGGTGAGGCTACAAAATATGAAGGAATAAAATGATGGGTAACATTAACCGAATGATGAGAACAACCATATTTATATTGGGGCTGACAATATTTGGACTGGCCCCGACAGCGCAAGCCTTGGCTGATCAAAAACACCATAAACCCCGTAGCCACTATGGGTACAGTAATTATGACAATAAGCATAACTGGCGGCATAATTATCGTAATAACCATCGGCGTGACCATAGCTGGCGTCACAATTATCGCTATAACAATAATCGCGGCAACGAGATTGTCTTTGGCATGCTTGCAGGGGGCTTATTGTTCCATGCCATGACCAGCAATCAACGCGGCAGCAATTATGGCCGGACGGTTTACGTCCAGCAACAACCCGTCCTTATGCAGCCCAGACAACAGCAATGGACCCATAAACAACCGGTTCAATCACAAAATATGGCCCAAAATATGGCCCAAAATAATAATGCCTCCTGCCGGCAAATACGTGAATATCAAACCACCATTACCGTCGGCGGACAGAGCGTCCCGGCATATGGCCAATCCTGTTTGCAGCCTGATGGTTCATGGAAACTGGGCCCTGCTATTCCAGAGCCCGGCTATTAACAAGTCTTCTCTTGCCATGAAGTAAGCCCCTTATATCTCTTTGGCTTCCCTAACGCCTTTCATGGCCATCAATGCGGGGCGGATGCCCGGGGAAACTTTATATTTGTCTTTAAGCTCTATGTCGATATCATACTCATATTCATTCTCATCTTCAGCCTTTAATTTAAAGGTGATATAGCCGCGCCCGCCTTTGTATTTTTCCAGCAGTTCATGAATGGCGGCGATGGGGCTTTCATCACTCAGGAATATTTCGAGGCCCCTGGCGGCAACAGCGGCGACATCCTCTATGGCGGCAAAGCTTTTGGCGGTAACCCGCAGACCTTTTTCCGGGTGGATGCTGGCTTCGACCGTCGTGATGACGGATTGGCCCACCTGCAAAATCTCGTCCGCGCTATCCAGCAATTCGGAAAAGACCATACATTCAAAGCCACCAAAGGCATCAGACAGACCGATGAAGGCAAATTTTTTGCCGCGCTTGTTTTTCATGATGCGGATATTCTGAATGGTTCCGGCAAGCCGAACCGTTACCCCGCCGCGCGCTTTACGCTCAAGTTCAACAGATGGCGTGATTTTTTTCCGGGCCAGAACTTGGGTATAGGCATCAAGGGGATGGGCAGACAGATAAAATCCGACGGCTTCTTTTTCATAATTCAACCGTTCGATCAATTGCCAGTCAACCCTGTCCGGCATGGCCAGAGCCTGATCCGATACCACATCACCGAACAGG
>Ga0256839_1002069_pt1 | contig 23073 bp, 25 predicted proteins | sample 354166metaG_FD_185968 | JGI IMG/M metagenome (GOLD analysis project Ga0256839, IMG submission 185968) | Hydrothermal vent microbial communities from Mid Atlantic Ridge, Atlantic Ocean - 354-166 | ecosystem: Environmental > Aquatic > Marine > Hydrothermal vents | place: Atlantic Ocean: Mid... | reverse complement strand
ATACTCTTTCCGATCAGTCTCTTGCGCTATCCAGCGTAGGTAGTCAAATTTTCCGTCATCCATTCTGATCATCAGAATCTCCGGAACATCGTAGGTGTGGAGTGCTTCGATAATCTCTTTGACTTTGGGGAAAAGTGCAACACGTGTTTTGAAGTCCAGTTTGATCTCTTGGGAATGGATGATCTTTCCTTTCCATCGGTAGGCACTTTCAATAGTGGACGATTGCACACAGGCGACCAGTTTTTCTTGCAGCAGCGTTTGCGTGATACGCTCGGCATTCTCTTTGTTATCCGTTGTCGTAGTCACAGTGCAGTAGTCAGATGCTTTCAAGGTGTACCCTTTCTATAAGATCAGTGACGGCTGTTTCTATCATACCATAGACCTTTTCAAACCCTTCAAATCCGAGAAAGAAGTAGGGGTCGGGCACATCCGTACCGCTATAGCCTCCAAAGTCCCCTATGAGATGAACGTTTTCAAATCCCATTGCTTCAAGATCCTTTTTGTTTTGTGCATCCATCGCTACAATATAATCAAACGCTTCTTTGTCCTTTGGCAGTACGGGACGTGAGGTCTGAGCGGAGATATCGACACCGTGAAGCTGCGCGACCTTGACAGAGTGTGTGCAAGGGTGTTCCCCCTCATGCCAACTGCTTGTCCCTGCCGAATCGACTTCGAGAGAAAACCCACGGCTTTTGATAAGGTGTCGCGCCACCCCCTCTGCGATGGGACTGCGACAGATATTGCCAAGACAGACGAACAAGATACGCTTCATACGACTCTCCATTATATTCATAGGATATTTTAGTATAATCCTCCTAAGAAAGGAGCCGCATATGTTCGAGTATACAGAGTATATCGGGATCATAGCCTTTGCAATGTCGGGATTTTTCGTCGCGGTACGTAGCCGGCTTGACTTTTTGGGAGTACTTGTCTCTGTCTTTTTGACAGCTTTTGGCGGTGGTATCATCAGAGATGTGCTTGCCGATCGTACACCTTACGCCTTCAGCAGTGACCTCCCGGGTGCGGTTGTACTTGGTGTGATGACGGTAATGCTCTTGCTACGCTTTCATAAGCGCGATACTATAGAGAACCGTCCTCTTTTTATCCTGAGCGACTCTATCGGTCTGATCTCATTTAGTATCACCGGCGCGTTGATCGCCTTGGATACCGGGCTGAATTTCACAGGTGTGTTGGTGCTCTCGTTTATCACGGCGGTGGGAGGTGGTATCACAAGAGATGTGATCATCAATGAAGTTCCCTTCGTCTTCAAAACAGGATTTTACGGGACAGTCTCTCTGCTTGTGGGAATGGGGATCTATTTGTTGAGTCTTGCCGAAGTAGTCAATCACTATACGATCGCGTCACTGTTCATCGCGGGCGTACTGTTGCGTCTTGTGGCGTACTACCGCGACTGGTCGATACCGTTACCTTAAGAGATATTTTATATAAACTGAATACCGTTTCGACCAAGGGACTTGGTTTTGTAAAGTGCTTTGTCGGCTGCTTCATATATCTCCTTGAAATGATACTCTTCATTCGTACAGATATGTGCGCCTATAGAGACTGTCACGGGTGCACCGTCACGACGGCTATCCTCTTGTATACGAAGCTGTATGATCATATAGTGCATATGATATATTCTATTCTCTATATCAATATCGGAATCCGCCACAACAATCCCTGCGAACTCATCGCCACCGATACGAAAGACATAATCATCTTTGCCGCATATTCCTTCTTGTAATACATCAGCGATCTTGACAAGAAGATTGTCTCCCCTTTCATGTCCCAAGCTGTCATTGTAGGGTTTGAAATGGTCAATATCGAGAAGAAAAAAAGCGATCTTCTTCCCTTCTCGTTTTGCCGTATAGAAGACCTGAGGAAAGATCTCGTGAAGAAAACGACGATTATAGACTCCGGTAAGAGGATCGGTCAATGAGAGTTTCTCAAAGCGTTTCAACTGCTCTTTCTCATGAAGTCTCAGCGCCTCGATCTTCTCATCCGCCTTTTCATTGGCATGAAATATCGCATACATCACATACAGCATCACGATCTGGGAGAGTACATAGCGAAAGAAGCTTGCCATATCCCAATATCCATGTATCCATTCACCAACCCCAAGAAAACTGATGGTAAAAATGATCAGAAAAAAAACAAAAGTAATCCGGAGTCCTCTTTGAGCACCCAGAGCAACCATTGCAAACGGTGCAAAGAAGTAACTCCATATCAGTGTAAACTCATCCCCATGCTGTGTCAACATAATAGCAAGCTGAAGAAGAAAAAGTGCTGCTGTAGCAATATATCCGGCCTTATCATGATCACCTTTATGACGCAGAAGATAGAGTGCATAGGAGATACTCGTAAAGATCAGCATATCTACCGATGCAAGCAGATAATTATGTACCAAGAAGAGATTTAAAAAAAAGAAAACAAAACTGATCACAATGGTCACAAACATCACCGCATTGAGCAGTAGTATCTTGACATAAAGAGAACTGTACGCTTCAAAAGAGAATGATGCGACAACGAGTTCTTTGAGTTTTGGCTGCATGCGTCTCCTTCGATTACCAACGTTATCAATTAGACTGGGAATTGATTATTTTTTTGACAGCGTATAGTATCGTAAAAATATACTATAAATATCTCAATTAAATATTTTCATACCACAGCTGCAAAAATTGCTTTCTCTCGTAGCGTCTGGCTCCGAGATGGAATTTGTAAGGCATATAGATCTGCCCCATATTCCAGAAAGCAAATCCATGTTCTCTGAGGAAGTGTGCCAACAGTACAAGCTGAGCACTGCCATAGTTGCGATACTCTTTTGCTCTGCTGCTAAAACCGCTGAGACTGGTATAGGTATTACCGATCATATAACCGAGCTCACCGGAGATGAGTTCTCCATTCTCTTCTATAGCGGCGGAGATGATCTGGAAATTGTCTTGGAGTTTCTGTGTGGCGAGCAGTGTTTGGAGGTATCTTGGGGAAAGCCAACAGTTCTTGTGATACGCCTGTATCTTGTGTGCAACAGGAAGGATATCTTCGCCAATAAGAAGTTTCGGCTTTTTGTTGCGCAATAGTTTGCGCACTTTGGTGCTGATATGGAGATCCTCGAAATGCAAAACAGCATAAGAGAACTGTATCTCCGGAAGTAGAAGCTCCTTTCCTTCAAAACGATCCGTCACTGCGATGAAGCCGGCTTGTGCCTGTGCTATGTAGTATTCGGGTGAGAAGTCGTCACTCCAGTAATAGTTCCTGCGCATATCGGGATAGATGTAGGTTCTTAGAAATATGGGATCGGCCAAGTCGCTGTATCGAAGAGGGTATATGCCAAGCCGAGTCTCACTCATTCTATAAACTCTTTTTGAATAATTGTAACAAAAATTGCTACAATGTTGAAACTTTTTCAAGGGGGGGTGTATGAAGATCAATCTTATCATTATCGACAAAAAAGGGAAAGATCAGCTCTACGCGCCATTGGTGGAACACTATCTGAAGATCGCCAACCCCTTTGCGAAGGTCGATGTCATAGAGCTGTTTGACAAAGAGATCGCCAAAGCACATGATATCTCACCTCAGGCAGCGCAATCTGCCTATACCAAAGCGATGGAAAAATACCTTCCCGGAGGCTATAATATCGCATTGGATCCCTCTTCCACAGAGGTGGACAGCTACGATTTTGCAAATCTGCTTAAGGATAGAGGTGTGGTCAACTTCTACATTGGCGGTGCCTACGGCTTTGAAAGCGGTTTTTTAAGTAAATGTGATAAGGCGCTATCATTTGGTAAAATAACGCTTTCACATAAATTGGTGAAGGTTGTCCTGCTCGAACAGATCTTCAGAGGTCTCTCGATCAACAACAATCACCCATATCACAAATAGGAAGAGGAAGATGTTGACACAAGAAGAGCTTGAAATATTCAAGAACAAACTGTTGGACAGAAGAGTACAGATAGAAAAGAACCTTGCGGGAACAAGTCTGGAACTCAACGGAATGAGAGAGCTCGAACTCAATGACGAAGGCGATTTTGCTGCTGCCTCAGCCGAGACGATGGTCGATAGTGCGATCATGGAGCAACAGCGCAAAGAATTAGCTGAAATTGATCTGGCATTGGATAAAATAAAGAATGGAACCTACGGCATATGTGAAATGTGTGAAGAGCCTATAGGAAAGGCACGCCTTGAGGTAAAGAACTTTGCACGCTTCTGTATCACCTGTAGGGAGATCAACGAAAAAGAAGAAGCGCAACAGTAAGACTATTCACTAAAAGGGGAGAAGCAATGAGGATCGGACTCTATATATTTGCGGCATTGACACTGATGGGGATCGTAGGTACATTGGTGCATATGGTCAATCCGAACAACTTTTTGATCGAAGTGATGGGGATCAACTTCAACTTCCCCATAGCAGTATGGGTGATCCTGCCAATGCTGCTGCTTTTGATCTTTACGGTGATCCATATGTTCTACTACGGTGTTCGAAGCTACTTTAGAAAAAAGAAGTGGCAGCATGATGCCGATACACTTGAGGATGCACTTTATTGGTCACTGGTCAACGAGCCCAAAGAGCAGAAATATATGGTCGATGAGATCAAACAATCTGCGGGGATATTGAGCAAGGCAAAGCTTGATATGGTAGATGGGGTGGAAGGTATCAGCGAACGTTTGGCAAAGATCGTCAATATTCTCAATAAGATCAAAAACGGTGAATATGTCGATCTTAAGGAGAACAAGCTTGCCAAGGTCTTCAATGAAGGCAATCCGCACCTTATCCGAAACAGGCTCAACCGTCTGCACAATGATCCCGAATTTGTCGAAGAGGTGATGAAATCCTCCTCCAAGTTCTCCGAACAGGTGCGCAGTGAAGCATTGACGATCTTCGCTTCCAAGGAGACTTTCTTCAAAGCACGCAAATATGCCAAGATCTTTGATGTGGAGAGCTTTATGGTCATGCTCAACCGTGCGGCCGAAGATGAGGAGATGGGACTGACCGTCGATATCCTCAACGACTTTGTCGAAGGGCTAAAATTGAAGTGTGTGGATTTTGTCCGTATTGCAAAGGTAACTAAAAAGATATTCTCGCCCGATCAGAATCTGGCACTTTTCAAAAGTTATCAGAAAGAGAACCCCAAAGCACAGAACGCCTATCTATACCTTCTGTTTGAGTATGAGCTACTCGATGAGATCGCCAATTACTTCGAGGAGCATGAAGAGTATGAGTTCGTCAAATACAGAGCGCTTTTTGAACTGAAAAAACAAGATACACGATTCAAACTTGAAGACCTGATCGATGCCGAATCGATCTGTAAAAACGTCTAACGACAGATATGGCATCACTCGATTTTACTATACCTCTCTATGCCCTTGCCCCTTTGGCGGGCTTTACCGACCTTCCGTTTCGTTCCGTTGTCAAGAAGTTCGGGGTTGATCTGACCGTCTCGGAGATGATCAGCTCCAATGCACTGGTACACAAAAGCAAAAAGACTTACCGTATGCTCGAAAAGGCCCCTACTGAAGATCCTTACAGTATCCAGATCGCAGGTAGTGATCTGGAGGTGATCCGACGTGCGGTAGAGATCATCAATGACAAAGAGGGAGTCACGGCGATCGATCTCAACTGCGGCTGTCCCGCCCCAAAAGTGGTCAACAACCTACAAGGCAGCTCACTGTTGACAGACCTGCCTCAGATGGGAAGGGTTATCGAGACGATCAAAAAGTATTCCAACAAGCCCTATACATCAGTAAAGATGCGACTGGGTTTTAATGAGAAGAATCACATAGCCATCGCAAAAGTTGCAGAGTCTGCCGGTGCAGACTATATCGTGGTACACGGACGTACGAGAGCAGGACGCTACAAAGCGGCAGTGGATTATGAGGCGATCAGAGAGATTAAGGAGACAGTCTCCATTCCGGTGATCGCCAACGGCGATATCGACTCACCGCAAAAAGCGCAATGGGTACTGGAACAGACCGGTGCGGACGGTGTGATGATCGGTCGTGCCGCAGTCAAAGAGCCGTGGATCTTCGCACAGATCAAAGAGAGGATGGCACAGCCGAGTTCACAGTTGATCAAAGAGGTTGTACTGGAGCACTTCGATCAGATGATCTCCTACTATGACCGTTACGGAGCGATCATCTTTCGCAAGAACCTGCATGGGTACTCCAAAGCAGGCTATCAGGGTGCTTCAGCATTTAGAGATATGATCAACCGTATCGAAGATCCGGATGAGATGCGTGACATTATCGAAGCGTTTTTTTCGCAAAAATTCCGTTATGAGGAAGAGGCATGACCTTTATGATTATCAAGACCATTCATCTCTTTGCTGCATTTATCTATGGCGGCTTTTTGATCACGGACAATCTTTTCCTTTCCAAGATCAAGCGATCCTTTGATACGGAGTCATGTGCTTCCTTTCGCGTTCGTACTGACGATCATTTTCCTCTCCCAATTTATGTATCTTCCGCTAGGATAAGACAATGTTTGTAGAACTCTCTTTGCTTGGTGTGATCATCGGAGCGCTTTCGGGTTTTTTCGGTATCGGGGGAGGGACAGTGTTGGTGCCCGTACTGTTGCTTCTCGGATTTGACATGAAGCATGCGGTGGGCATCTCGATCATGCAGATGGTCTTCAGCTCTATCTACGGCTCCTATCTCAACGTACGCAAGGGGAGTCTCAAGCTTGGGGATGGACTCTTTGTGGGCTTTGGGGGTGCTTTGGGAGGATACCTGAGCGGCTATCTTGTCACCTATATGCCCGATATCGTATTGCAGTCTATCTTTGTAGGTTTTGTGCTTTTTGCGATCTATCGTATGGCGACGGGTACACACCATGAAGAGGGAGCGGCACACGATCTGCCTGCCTATCTTCTTTTTCTCATCGGTATGGGGATCGGACTGATCGCGATCAGTATCGGTGTAGGGGGTGCGATCATTCTTATCCCACTGCTTTCCGGACTTTTGCACTATCCGGTCAAAAAAGCGGTGAGTGCCGGGCTTTTCTTTGTGGTATTCTCTTCGATTGCAGGATTTATCGGACGCTGGATGCACGGAGAGATCGATCTGCATAACGGATTGATCATCGGTGTCGCATCACTTTTGGGGGTTTACATAGGTATTCATCTCAAAGAACGTGTCAGCAGTCATCACCACAAGCGATTCATTGTCGTGATGTATAGCATTATCTTGCTGATCATGCTCTACAAGATGTTTCTGGGATGAAAAATTATGGTATAATCTCCGATTAAAAAACTGAGAGAACTATGGCAAAACCAAAAGATATGATCCACGTCTACGGAGCAAAAGAGAACAACCTTAAAAGTATCGATATCTCCATTCCCAAAAATGAATTGGTGGTGATCACGGGTATTTCGGGCAGCGGGAAGTCCACATTGGCGTTCTCAACGCTTTATGCCGAAGGGCAGCGGCGCTACATCGAGTCGCTCTCAAGTTATGCCAGACAGTTTCTTGGGCGTGTAGGCAAGCCTGATGTGGACAAAATCGAGGGGCTGACCCCCGCTATCGCGATCGATCAAAAGACCACCTCCAAGAACCCGCGCTCTACGGTAGGGACGATCACGGAGATCTACGATTACCTGCGTCTGCTCTTTGCGCGTGTAGGCAAACAGTACTGTCATCAGTGCGGCAAACCGATCTCCTCGATGAGTGCGGCCGATATTATCGAAGAGGTGCTGCGTTTTCCCGAAGGTGCCAAGCTGGTCATTATGGCGCCGCTGGTCAAAGAAAAGAAAGGTACCTTTGCCGATATGCTTGAATCACTGCGTCACAAAGGCTATGTACGTGCGATGATCGACGGGGTGATGGTACGTTTGGATGATGAGATAGAGCTCTCCAAGACCAAGAAGCATACCATCAAAGTGGTCATCGACCGTGTGGTGGTCAAAGAGGAGAGCCGTGACCGTATCGGGCAGGATGTGGAGAAGGCGCTTAAAGAGAGCTACGGAGAGATGGAGATCGAAGTGCTCAATCACGAAGAGCTTGGGCTTGACCGCAAGGACTATCACTATTCGGAGCATCTTGCCTGTTTTGACTGTAAGATCAGTTTTGAGCCGTTGGAGCCTGTGAGCTTCTCCTTCAACTCACCCAAGGGGGCGTGCCCCACGTGTGACGGGCTGGGGATACGCTATGCAATCGATCTGAAAAAGGTGATCGATCCTGATCTGAGCATCGAGAAGGGTGCGGTCAAGATCATGTATGGCTTCAACAAGAGCTACTACACCAAGTTCCTCAATGCCTTTTGCGAACAAAACGGTATCGATATCAAAAAGCCTTACGGTGAACTTGAGACGCACGAGCAAAAGGCGATCCTCTATGGCAACGGCGGCACGGTGGACTTTACCTGGAAACGCCATAAGCTCAAGCGTGAATGGCCCGGTGTGGTGAAGTTCGCCCACGATATGTTCAAGGATGAGAAGGATATGAGCGAGTATATGACCGAGAAGGTGTGTGACAAGTGTGACGGTCACCGCCTGCGTCCACGTTCCCTTGCGGTCAAGATCGAAGGGCACAATATCGCCGATATCATCGATATGCCTATCGAGGAGAGCTATGCCTATTTTGCCGACGGCAAGAATTTCTCTCATTTGAGTGAGCAGCAGCAGCTCATCGCCGAATCGATCCTCAAGGAGATCAAGGAGCGTCTCTACTTCCTCTATGATGTGGGGCTTGGCTACATTACCCTCAGCCGTGATGCACGTACCATCTCGGGAGGAGAGGCGCAGCGTATCCGTATCGCTTCTCAGATCGGTTCGGGACTGACAGGGGTGATGTATGTGCTCGATGAGCCCAGCATCGGACTGCATGAACGTGATACGATGAAACTGATCCGTACGCTCAACTCCCTCAAGGAGAAGGGTAACTCCGTCATCGTCGTCGAGCATGACAAAGAGACGATCATGGCAGCGGACTACATCGTCGATATAGGGCCGGGAGCCGGAGCGTTCGGAGGGGAAGTGGTCTTTGCAGGTGACCAAAAGAAACTCCTTAAAGCCAAGACGCTTACCGCACAGTATCTCAACGGCAAAAAGGAGATCAGCTATCCCCACGACAGACCTCAGAAGCACTGGATCGGGATCAAGAATGTCTCACTCAACAACATTGAGAAACTCGATGCGAGGATCCCGCTGCACAATTTTGTCTGTATCACGGGTGTGAGCGGATCGGGGAAGAGTTCGTTGATCCTGCAGACCCTGTTGCCTGTAGCACGTGAACTGCTCAACCATGCCAAGAAGGTCAACAAGGTCGATGGTGTGGAGATCAACGGCTTGGAGCGTCTGGATAAGGTGATATACCTTGACCAGAGTCCCATCGGTCGTACACCACGCTCCAATCCCGCCACCTATACGGGGATCATGGATGAGATCCGAAAGCTCTTTGCCCAGACCAAAGAGGCGGAGCTGCGCGGCTACAAGATCGGTCGCTTCAGCTTCAATGTCAAAGGAGGGCGTTGCGAGAAGTGTCAGGGGGACGGGCAGATCAAGATCGAGATGCACTTCCTGCCTGATGTACTGGTGGAGTGTGATGCCTGCGGGGGCACACGCTACAACGCGCAGACACTCGAGGTACTCTACAAAGGCAAGTCGATCGCTGATGTACTGGCGATGAGTGTGGGTGAAGCGCTGGAGTTCTTCAAAGCCATCCCCGTCATCGCCTCCAAACTCTCCACACTCAAAGCGGTAGGACTGGACTATATCACACTGGGTCAGAACGCTACGACACTCTCAGGAGGTGAAGCGCAGCGTATCAAGCTCAGCAAAGAGCTCAGCCGTAAAGATACGGGACGTACGCTATACATCCTTGATGAGCCAACCACGGGGCTGCACTTCGCTGATGTGGACAGACTCACGGGGGTACTGCACCATCTGGTCGACCTAGGCAACTCGGTCGTGGTGATCGAACACAATCTCGATATGGTCAAAAATGCCGACTATATTGTCGATATGGGGCCTGAAGGTGGAAATAAAGGTGGGAAAATCATCGCCGAAGGAAGCCCAAAGAAACTGGCGGCGGAGTATGAAAAGACAGGGTCATATACGGGTGAATACCTGGCAAAAGAGTTTCATTGATCTTTAGCGGTATCGTGCTCTTCTGCGTCTCTGATGTGTCGCGGCTGCACTATTCTTGATAGAATGAGTGATCGCACTTTTAGTGATCCATATCAGTATGATCATAGCGAGGATCTCATAGCCGATCATCCAGACCAAAAAGAAATTGGTTCCGGAACTGACAGTGACAGAACCAAAAACAGCAGGTTTACCCTGTGCTACATAGAAAAAGATAAAAAGCAGTCCGGTGATATAGGGCAGGATCGCAACATAGATACCAAGAAAAAGTCCCTCTTTCCCCGGCGGGAAAAAGAGAAAAGGTGTCTTTTGCAGATCGACCGGCTTTTGCAGATAGTTTTCAGCCTTGATCATTGTATTGCGTCTCTTTTTGATACGCTTTAGAGGCTTGCCATAGTTGATATTTGCGGTCACTTCTTCTATCGGATCCATTCTCTTCCCCCCTTTTTAACTTTATTCTTCCTAATATTCTATTATACACAATATTAATCAAACTAATCTTAATAAAAAGTAAAATAATTTTGATAAAAAGTGATCTCTCTCTCTTGCCAAGCAATATTAAATACAATATGTCATACCATATCTTTACAAATTATTACAAGGACCAATCGTGGCATTGGAAAATTTGACAAAAGAGAATTTCAACGACAAAGTGACTTCAAACGAGATCGTCATACTGGATTTTTGGGCTCCCTGGTGTGGTCCATGTCGTCAGTTCGCACCTATTTTTGAAAAGGTGGCGGGTGAGCATCCGGATATTTTGTTCGGAAAGATCAATACAGAGGAGGAACCGGAGATTGCAGGACATTTTCAGATACAGTCGATCCCGACAGTGAACGTACTCAGAGAGAATATCGCGCTTTTCCAGCAACCCGGACTGCTTCCAGAAGAAGGACTCAACGATATCATTCGTCAGGTCAAAGAAGTTGATATGGATCAGATCAGAAAAGAGATCGAAGCACAGCAGAAAAACTGACAGATGAGTATGAGAAGCATCTATCCACTCAACGTCAGGAACGAATTTGTCTTCAACAGCTCTCCAAGAGACTTCATCGTCGAGGAGATCCCGTTGTATACATTTAGCGGGGAGGGTGAGCATCTGGTAGTGAAGGTACGCAAGAAAGAGATGACCACTTGGGGGATGCTTGATGCGATCAGTACCTATCTTGGGATACGCAAACGGGACATCGGCTACGCGGGTCTCAAAGACAAACACGCTATGACCATCCAGTACCTCTCTCTACCCGCCAAACTCGAAGAGAGACTTTCACGTTTCAGCCACGAGAAGATCAAGATCCTCGAGACCACACGCCACAACAACAAGATACGTGTAGGGCATCTCAAAGGTAACCGCTTCGAGATACGGCTCAAAAAAGTACTGGGGGTGCAGCGAGACAAGCTTGACTCCGTCCTCAAATGGATCAAAACAAACGGTGTACCCAACTACTTCGGCAACCAACGCTTCGGTACCAACGGCACCAACTGGGAGGAGGGCAAAAAACTCCTTGATGGCACTCTCAAGATGCGCGACAAAAAGACACGTGAATTTTTGATGGGCTCCTACCAGAGCTATCTGTTCAATCAATGGCTGACAAAGCGGATGGAGCTCAATCTGCTCATCGAGGAGTTCAGTGAAGCCGAGACTGAAATGCTGATGAAGCTGCCAAAAGGTGCCTTGGAAGGTATCAAAAAACAGTCCGGATTTTACAAGATCCTTCCGGGAGATCTGATCATGCATTACCCTTACGGAAAGCTCTTCGAAGCCGAGGATGTCACAGCTGAAGCAGCGCGTTTTGCCACCAAAGATACGGCACCTACAGGACTCATTCCCGGTACCAAGACCAAACGTGCTTCAGGTGTGGCGGGAAGTATAGAAGCGATGTTCGATGAAGAGATCAAGCTTTACGGTGCCAGACGCTATGCGTGGATACAGGTAGAGGAGATCAAAAAGCGCTATGTGGAAGAGAAGGCGCACTATGAGTTGAGTTTTGTACTGCCCAAAGGGTCGTATGCGACCAATGTGCTGGATGTGCTTCGAGGTGAGGCGCTATAGCCTCACTTCTGCTCTTTTTTTCTGACAATATCCGCACCGAGTGCCGCCAGTTTTCCTTCAAGGTTGTCATAGCCTCTGTCAAGGTGGTAGATACGTCGTACATTGGTCGTACCTTCCGCGACAAGACCGGCAAGGACAAGTGCGGAAGAGGCACGCAGATCAGTTGCCATCACATCTGCCCCATAGAGCTTCTCCACGCCTTTGATCGCTGCAGTATGCCCTTTGAGCCAAATATCCGCTCCCAGACGGTTGAGTTCACTTACATGCATGAAACGGTTCTCAAAGAGACGCTCCTCGATCAGACTCTCCCCATCTGCCACTACGGCCACAGCCATCAGTTGCGCCTGCATATCGGTGGGGAAACCCGGATACTCTACCGTGACAATGTTCACCGGGGATATCCGCTCGGCATGGTGGATCGTAACGGTATTACTGCCTATGGCAAAACCAAAGCCCATAGATTCAAGTTTGTCGATCGTCGCACGAATATGTTCAGGCTCTACGGCTTCTATGGTGATCTCGGAATTGGTGATCGCTCCGGCGCAAAGGTAGGTGCCCGCCTCGATACGATCGGGAATGATCTTCACTTCGGGGAAGGTCAGCGGCTTTCCTGCTGTGCCTTCAACAATGATCTCACTCGTACCGATACCATCGATCCGTACACCCGCAGAGGCAAGCATCTCGCACAACTGAACGATCTCCGGCTCTTTGGCGGCATTGATGATGGTGGTGGTGCCATTGGCAAGCGCTGCTGCCATCAGGGTATTTTCCGTACCGCCTACCGTGATAGTGTCAAAAATGATCTTTGCCCCTTGGAGCCCTCCCTTGGGAGCAACCGCACGGACATATCCACCTTTGATCTCGATGGTCGCCCCCATCGCTTCCAAGGCTTTAAGGTGCAGATCGATAGGGCGCTGACCGATAGCACAGCCTCCGGGTAGACTCACCTCACACTCTCCAAAACGCGAAAGCAGAGGACCAAGCACCAAAATAGACGCACGCATCTGTGCAACGATCTCATAAACCGCTTTATGGGAATTGATAGTACTGTTATCAATGTGTGCCACAGTATCGTCATGTGTGACGGTACCTCCAAGCATGGTTAGAAGTTTCAACAGGGTACGGATATCAACCACATTGGGAAGATTGGTCAGAGTGACAGGTTTGTCACTGAGTATGGTTGCGGCGATGACGGGAAGGGCAGCATTTTTGGCACCGCTGATCATCACACTTCCACTGAGTTTGTTGCCGCCGGTGATCTGTAGATAGTCCATACTTTTTCCTTATTTAATAGTAGGCGGATTTTATCCTAAGATTGGTTAAGGGGAGAAGAGGGAATAATATATTTAAAAATATTAAAATAGATATTTCATTTTTACATTAAAAAATAGAAAAATTGATATTATTCACTATGATTTAAAGGAACTGTCAGAAAAAGTGGTGTAACATATTTTCTAATATATGGGCAAACAGCCCTAAAAAAGGGAGACCATGTCAAGCAGCTTAGACAAGCTCAAGGCACTGACAAACAAACTTGAGGAGAAGATCGAGCAGAAAAAAAGTCAGACTGTACAGACACCTGCACCCAAAACAGAACCTGCCCCGACTCCTACACAGAACAGAGTCCAAACAAGTGTCAAGAGAGCACAACCTGAAAATGTCAGACAAGAGAATATCAATCGGGTAAAAGCACTCTACGAAAAGCTCAAGATCTACGAAAAATCACCCGACTTTGAGTATATCTTCATCTATAAAGCGATGAATCTCTCGGGTATCGGTTTGAAAGAGGAAGATTTCGGTCAGGTAAGAGAAGGGAAGTATATACAGGTGATCGCTATCACCTATGAGCCGGACAAGAACGGTAAGAAAAAAGCGAAAAATATCTCACTGGGATATTTCGGCAAAGCCGAGACACTTGAACCGCAACTGAAAAACGAGATCATCGAGTTCGTCCTGCGCTGGCGCTATGAAAAGGCGTTTCAAAACGTGGAGCACTACAAAGGCCTCATCGAACGTATCGATACACCTTCGGATACGCTTTTTTAAAATACTTGGCATCTAATGGGCGGATATGGAATCCGCCCCTACGGGTATTATCATATATTGATATATTACGTAGAACCCTAATCAAAAATTCGCTACAATCGGCTTCTATTTATACCCAAATATAGAGGATATCCATGCATTTAGAACTCACACCGGAAGCACTGCTCAAGCAGCTCGGCTACTCTGTAACGGAGCAGACACTCAAACAGATCAATGCCATCATCTCCAAAACAGAAGGTCTGGAGAAATTCCTGCCTCATTTGCCCTCATTTGCTGATGCGTTGGCGGTAGAGAAGGGCTATATCGCGATGTCAAACTCCGTTGATCACCTCAAGATCAAATGCGATGCCGATGCCAACGCGGACAACCTCTCTGCCTTCACAGAGCTTGTCACCCATTGGGCAGACAAGTACAAACTCGCACTCAAAAAGGTCGAGAACAAAGACACCTACTACATCATCGGTCACGCATAAGTGCCGCTAAGTTCGCTCAATGAACAGCAGCTTGCCGCTGCCACTGCACCGCTTGGGCACAATCTCATCATCGCCTCGGCAGGTACAGGCAAAACCTCTACCATTGTCGGGCGTATCGCCCATCTGCTCCAAAGCGGTCTCGATCCGCAGAAGATCCTGCTGCTGACCTTTACCAACAAAGCTGCAGGAGAGATGATCGCGCGTTTGGAGCGCTTCTTTCCCAAAAAGGTGGTCTCTCAGATCGAGTCCGGCACCTTCCACGCCGTTAGCTATCGCTGGCTCAAGGAGATGCACCCCAATCTCGCGCTCAAGCAGCCCGGAGAGCTCAAGACGCTCTTTCGCAGCATCTACGAGAAGCGTAACTTCGAACGAATGAACCTGCCCGCTTCTCCCTTCTCGGCGACCTATCTTTACGAGATGTACTCACTCTATCAGAACGCTTCGTTGGAGGGGTTTGATGTCTGGTTTTTGGAGCAGTACCCCGACCACGAGGTGTTGATGGATGCCTATATGCACATCATCGAGGAGTTCGAGGAGGAGAAGATCTCCTACGGATTTACCTCCTTCAATGACCTTCTGTTACGTATCAAAGCCCATCTGCAAGAGGAGACGATCCCTTTCGATGAAGTACTGGTCGATGAGTATCAGGATACCAATACCCTTCAGAGCGCACTCATCGATGCGCTCAAGCCGCGATCACTCTTCTGTGTAGGCGACTACGATCAGAGTATCTATGCATTCAACGGTGCCAATATCGAAAATATCGCTACTTTCGCCACACGTTATCCCCAAGCACAGGTTTTTACGCTCAAAACCAACTACCGCTCCAGCGCACCGATCCTTTCGCTTGCCAACCGTGTCATCGAACGCAATGAACGGATCTACCCCAAGAGCCTTGAGGTGGGGCGACAAGGCAAAGCCTATGCGCCCAAACTGCTGATCTACAACGATCTCTTCGAGCAGTATCAGGCGATCGCCCACTCTATCAAGCATACCCATGTCCCCAACAACGACATCGCCGTGATCTTCCGCAATAACTCCTCAGCCGACGGGATCGAAGCAAGTCTGCGGGAGATGGGCATCAGCTGTAAGCGCAAAGGGGGGACGAGCTTTTTTGATGCCAAAGAGATCAAGTTCCTGCTCGATATCCTCTCCTTACTGGTCAACCCCAAGGATATGATGGCGTTCATCCATATCTTCGAGTATGCCGGCGGGGTAGGCTCCGCACTCTCCAAGGAGATGTTTCAGTGCTTTAACCACTTTGGCAGAGGCAACTTCATACACGGTGTGCTTGACCCCGTTGAGAAAGAACTACCCAAGCTTAACCCCAAGAAGAACGTGCAGCTGGGGCTTTTTGACGATGACTTCGAGATCGGTTCGGCAACACGCTTCAAACATCTTGACCTCCGTGCAGAGGTCTATGCCCATCCGCTGCTCAAGCACCCCAGGCTCACACAGGAGGGGGTGAAGTTCTTCGACCGCTTCTATCGTCTGATGGAGAGCATACGCCACGAGCAGGATCCCGCACGCATCTTGCAGAGCATCATCTCCTCCAAGCTCTATGAAGGGATCGTTGAGATGCTCTCCAAACAGCGAGGCAGGCTCAAAAACGGTGAGATAGACGAAGAGAAGCGAAAGACCGCACGAGAGCGCATCCTCCGCAAAGCGAACCTTCTGCTCAACCTCTCAAGGCAGTACAGAGAGCTGCGTCGTTTCGTCAATGCGATGGTACTGGGTGGCGGCGAACTGAGCGAAGGGGAGGGGGTCAATCTTCTTACCGTACACGCCTCCAAAGGGCTGGAGTTCCCCGAGGTCTATGTGGTCGATCTGGTAGACGGTCGCTTCCCCAACCGACGGATGATGAGCTCCATCGAAGAGGAGAGACGGCTCTTCTATGTCGCGGTCACGCGTGCCAAGGATAGGCTCTATCTCTCTCTGGCGAAATTCGACAAGCTTAAAAAAACCGACTACCAACCCTCACAGTTTCTCTATGAGGCGGGCTTGATCAAAGGGGAGTTCATCGAGCCGGAGAAAAAGGGGAAAGAGAAGCAGGCATCATAATGCCTACTGTTTCCACCGCTTATCACGGATACTCATCTGTTTGCTTACTTCGTCATAGGCGATATCGAACAGATCGATCTCTTTGATCAGGTTGCTGAGCTTTTTGTAGCCGTAGTTGAGGGGAGAGAATGAAGATTTGTTGTTGATGTACTGTCCGACTGCACCGAGGTTCGCCCAGCCGTAGTCATCGGCGGTCTGCTCCACGGCGGTACGCAGCAGATTGACCAGCCAGCTGTCCCCTCTGAGCACTTTGCCGCTTTTGCGACGCTGCTCTCTTTGTACAGGTGTTTCTACAGCACTCTCATCTTCGGGGTTGCCTACCAGATTCTCGGTAAAGATAAACTGTGAACACGCCGCCATGAAAGGCTTGGGGGTTTTCTTCTCTCCAAAGCCGAACACCTTGATCCCCTCCGCCTGCACACGCATCACCACAGGAGTGAAGTCACTGTCACTGGTCGCAAACGCGAACGCATCGATGTCTTTGGTGTGAAGCAGGTCGATCGCATCGATGGTCATAAGGATATCGGTAGCGTTCTTGTTCTTGGAGTAGTCAAACTGCTGGATGGGCTTGATGGCGTATTCCAGCAGCTTATCCTCCCAGTTCTTGAGGTTCTCTTTGGTCCAGTTGCCGTACGCCTGACGGATGTTTACGACGCCGTATTTACTCAGTTCGTTGATGATCCCTTCGATGGATCGGTGAGAGATATTGTCGCAGTCGATAAAGAGTGCGATATGGTCTTCTTTTTTGGTCATTTGTCCTCTTTTTACTTCCATTATACCAACGATCCGTTAGCGCGCATTAACCTTTGGGTCGGTAGTAGGTAAGGGTAGAACGACCGAACTTCTTCTTCTTGCTCTTCTCAAGCACACCGATACTATCGGGCATCGTCAGGTTGCTCATATGCTCTACGGCGACCATTTCGCACACCTCCGGCTCTATCTGTTTGATAAGTGCAACGGTCTTGTCGTAGACATCATCCATCCCATCACGGGTGGAGAAGGGTGGATCGAAGTAGAAGTAGCTCTTGCCTCCCTGTCGTTTCACAAGATCGTAAACCATAGCGAACTTCTCGAAACTGTCACCGAAAAAGGCGTGGCATCGGCTCGGATCGGTCTGGCGGATGTTGTTCTCCAGACTTTTGAAGGCGATTTTGTTGCACTCCATGAAGTAGCACTGCGATGCACCACGACTGAGCGCCTCAAGCCCTACCGAACCACTCCCTGCAAAGACTTCGACAAAGTTTCGGTCGATGATCTCGAACTGGATGGTGTTGAAGAACGATTCTCTTAGGATCGACTTGGAGCTTCGCGTGGTCGAGATATCGGGGATCTCGATCCGTTTGCCTTTGAACTCTCCGGCGATGATGGTGGTGGTAAAGAGCTTGATCTTCTCTTTGTGTCGTCTGTGTGTCTCTGGATGTTTCATGATCGTATTCTACCCGAAATTTACTAACTCAGAACTTCACGATCGTCTTCAGCGTATTGATCAGTTTGCTTTTTTGGCGAACATCACGGCGCTCCTTGCCCGGCTCGGTGGTAGTGATGATGGTGCGTCCCGTAATGAGCTTGGTGCCGTCATTTTTACGGATACCCCAGTAGGTATGCATGATGACCGGCTCACCCTTGTACTGCCCAAGATAGAGGACGATATGTCCGGGAACGTAGAGCAGCGATCGAAAAGGCTCCGCCTCACGGATAATACGTTTTTTCTTTGCACTTGGCGCCATCCCTTTGATGGGAACAGCCTGTCCGGCTTTGGCTTGCTTGGAGGAGTTGCGCGGCAGGAAGATACCAAACACGCCCAGAAAGTCCCGTGTTGTCGCCGAGCAGTCACGGCATCCGTATCCGCCGCCCCAGCCGTAGGGCTCGTTGTAGAACTCTTTGGCGACCTTGGCGACATTGCGGGAGGTAAAAGGCAATGGCTTGCGCGCGATCAGCCCTCTACCACGTACCTGTACTTTTTTGATGAGCGCCTGTCCGGTCACACTGCGGGCAGCGGCAAGATAGCGTTTGCCGTCTTTGGCGACGGGAAAGAGAGTACCGAGTTTGACGAAGCTTACCTCTCGTCCTTTTTCATTGTATAGACGTAGGTCATCTTTGATCGTCATGGCGTACCGACCGTTTTTGAACTTTCGTATGAACTTCTCATCTACAAAAGCGATATCGCTTACCTTGACCCAGCCAAACGCGTAGGAAGCACGCACAAACGCCCATTTTTTGTCCCTCGAGAAGTGAGAGACGTACAGCGGTACGTTCATATGCAGTGCGGAGTTCTGATTGTAGTTGAAAGGGAATCCCTCACCGGGCTTACTTGGGTCGAGATAAAAAGGAGTATTTGTCGGTAGGGCATGGACATTGGTGCGCTCAGTCGTGATCGCACGGTAGCGTTTGGAGTCTTTTGTGCTGTAATTGGCGTTGTATATCCATCGTTTATAGACTTTTTCAGGGATACCTTTCCCTGATGCAGTGAAGATCACATTCTTCGTGACAAAGCGGATCTCCCATCCGAAATCCTTCGTCGGAATGTCAAGTCTCTGCAGTCTCCACGGCTTGAAGTACTTTCGGTTGAACGCCTCATCCGCACGCTTTTGCCTTCTCTCTGGCCAGGGCTTGATCTGCCGGGCATAGTAGGCGGGGTCTTGCGGAATCCGTTTCATATCGGCGACCACCCCTTTGGGCATGTGGTCTATACGGCTTGGTTTTCGCTTACTCTGCTTGAGAAGGTAGTCGGCATGAAGCAGCGAAGAGAGGCTGAACAGCAATATGGTAAAGAAGAGTAGGAAGCGCTTATGCATAGATGACCTGTCCGTCTGTTTTTGGGAAATCATAATACACTTTGGTTAACCGTCGGTATCATTTGACGGCGTGCTCTTTTCGAGAAGCGCAGACTCCTCTGCGCTTGGCATAGTACCGCCAATGCGGTGCAGGTGTGCGGACTCTATATAGCGCTTGTGCGATTCAAGTGCTTTGAGTTTCTTTTCTTGTGCGCGGATCTTCTGTTCGAGAGGTTCAAGTGAAAGCAGGGTGTTTTGGCGTTCAAGTTCGTAGCCAAGTGCAAGCTCCTCGGTCTCTTCGATCTCCAACGCAAGTGCTGCAAGTTCATCATATCTTACCTGCAGCTTCAAATCGGCATCTTCGGAGTCGGAAAGTTCTCGCTTGAGCTCAGTGAGGACCACGGTACGCTCGATCCAGCGGTCACTGAGATGTTCAACCATACGCAACGCATGATCGGTCTCTTTACCAAGCGTATCCAACTGCTTATCATAGGGCTCTTTCTGAGCGACCAGAGCATCCAGTTCATGGCGTGCCGTGTCTATGTCACGGTTACACGCTTGAAGCGTTTGGGCATAGGAGGCGATGCTCTCTTTATAGCGATTATCCAGCAGACTCAGTGCCACTGCGACATCCGCACTGCTCTGCAATACGGAGGAAGCGGAGAAGGAGGGCTCTTCTACGATCTGGACATCGGCGGTAGCGGGAAGGTTGGTGGTAGTAGGGTCTTTAGGCATGCCGACTCCCTATGCCTCTCTGTCCAGACGTCGCTGAACGCTCTCTCTGCGCTTTTGCAACGCTTCGATCTTTTCGACCACCTGATTTTTTGTCCCCTCTTTGAGCTTGAGCTCAAGCGTCTCCACACGGTGTGTCAGCGTCAGTATCTCCTTCTCCTTCTCTTTGAGTTCATTGAGATGCTTGGTCTCATTCTCCGCACGTATCTGTCGCAGCCAGTCGATCTTGGCGCTCTTCTCTTTGAGTATCTCCCTCTCTTGTGAAAGTTTTCGATATTGGATGATGATGATACCAAGCATCAGTAAAAAGAGAAAAAGCGTACCGGTATAGAGCGAGGTCTCATAGAGTGCGCTGTTACTTCCAAAAAGTGAGAGTGGAAGCAGGGCGGATATGAGAAGACGTTTCATAGAAGATTCCTTAAGCGAATATATCTGATATAGTAAGCTACTACGGCTTAAGTATCGCTATAATTTTGTATGATCTTTACCGACGATACCTTTGATATGATCTACGACAAACTCCAAACAACCTTGGAAAGTGAAGAGGAGGTCTCCTTTGTCGTCCTTGATCCCGACTGCCACCATGGACTCTATGCCGGTACGCCTGTGCAAGTAGGGAAATATACCTATCTCTACCGCAGTCTGCGTGCTTGGATGGAACTGGCGGAGATCCTTGGGTGTCGTATGTGTACGCCCAAAACCGTAGATGAGAAGCACATACGCCTTACCTACCGAAAATTGCGTACTACAGAGAGTTTTCACACTGCTGCACAACATCATTTGGAGGAGAAATACGGAGCGACATCACCATTTTTCGCCTTACGCAAGATGGAGGAGCCTGCCTTCTATCACTACTACAAGCAGGCACTCGCACTTGCCAAGCTCCCTATGCGCAAGCGCATCCTTGATCTGGGGATCAACCGAGGGGATGAGTTTGAAGTGATACGCAATAGTATAGATATTAATAAATATAAAACTATGGAGCTGGTGGGTATCGACCACTCAGCCAGTGTCATAGAGTATGCGCAGGGGCGCTTCGAGGAGGAGAATGTCCGGCTGCTCACTGCCGATATCAACCATCTCTCCTCTCTTGGTTTGGGACGTTTCGATCTGCTCATCTCCATCGGTACGCTCCAAAGCCCCGGCATCGCCTTTAAACCGTTGCTGATGGAGCTGGTGCAGCAGTACCTCCGTGACGATAGCGCTGTGATACTTGGCTTTCCCAACTCACGCTGGATCGACGGGGAGATGTGCTATGGTGCCAAAGCCGCACACTACAGCTTTAGTGAGATGGGTGTGGTGCTCGAGGATATTCTCTTTGCCAAACGATACCTCCAACAAAAGAAGTACCGCGTGATGGTCACGGGCAAGCAGTATCTTTTTCTCACAGCGGTAAAGATCGGCTAAGCACCGCTGCATTTCCCCGCTTCGCACTTCATCGTCGCTTCTTTTTTCACTTGATTCTTACCTTGCAGTGCGACGGATCTGTCTGCAGAACATTTGGTGGTGATGCGTCCAGAGTTGATATCGCGTACACAATCATAAATAGCATTTGTCGTTTGGGCATTTTTTACACACTCTATACGGGGGTCATCTTTACGCATTTGGTTCAGGATATTCATCCGTTTTTTATCCAATAGGGTACCTCCGTCAGCCATATTGGCACCGCATTTTCCCGCACCGCATTTCATACCCCCTTCGGTGAGGGACTTGCTCTTCTCTTTGTCCGAACATCCCGTAATCAACAAAGCTGCTGTGACTATCATAAGTGATCGTGTGATATATCGTTTTTTCATTTTCCCTCCATTCTCTTTTTTCTCAACGCTCAATGCTAAACCCTAAACGGTTTCCAGCTTCCGTTTCTCATGCATCATATAGAAAATAGGGATCAAAAGCAAGCTTAGCACGGCAGAGCTGACCACACCGCCGATCATCGGTGCGGCGATGCGCTGCATCACTTCACTTCCCACTCCGTGGGCGTACATGATGGGCAGCAGTCCTGCAAGGATCGCAAAGACGGTCATGAGCTTGGGGCGTACACGCTGTACGGAACCTTCGTAGATGGCTGCGTTGAGCGCATTGATGTCGAACTTTTCTCCCAGTTGTGCCTGTGCCTCTTCGACAGCCTCTTTGAGGTAGACGATCATCACGATCGCCGTTTCGGCAGCGACCCCGAGCAAGGCGAGGAAACCGACGATAATGGCGATGCTCATATTGAAACCGAGGATATCCACATAGTAGAGCCCTCCCAGTAGTGCGAAAGGCAGGGTAAAGAAGACGATAAGCGTGGGTATCATATCCCCCAGTGCAAAGTAGATGAGCATCAGGATCACCAGCAGTACGGTGGGGATGATCCAGACGATCTTCGCCATTGCCGATTCGAGATACTCCGACTGTCCCGCCCACTCGATGTGGTATCCTGCAGGCAGTTTGAGACCTTTGAGCGCTTTGATCGCCTCCTCTTTGTAGGTGACGACACTCATGCCCAGTTTGGGAGTGATATAGATGAAGGTCACCGGTGTTGCCATTTCGCTCTTGATCACCGATGCGCTTTGTCTGTAGGAGACTTTTGCGAAGGTGGAGAGCGGTACAAAGCCAAGTGGGGTTTTGACCTGAATATTGCGTATCTCGTCAAGATTTCGGCGTTCGTCCTCCTCGAAGCGAAGGGCGATAGGGTAACGCTCCAGACCTTTGTACATCGTGGTGATCTTCTTGCCGCCGATGGCAGTGGATGCATATGAGAGGATGAGATCCTTGCTGATACCGTAGCGTTTGAGCGCTTCGGTATCGATGTCGATATCGATAAAAAAGCCCGCACTGGCCTGATCGGCAATGACTGACTGGGTACTTTTGAGCCC
>Ga0256839_1002068_pt1 | contig 23075 bp, 26 predicted proteins | sample 354166metaG_FD_185968 | JGI IMG/M metagenome (GOLD analysis project Ga0256839, IMG submission 185968) | Hydrothermal vent microbial communities from Mid Atlantic Ridge, Atlantic Ocean - 354-166 | ecosystem: Environmental > Aquatic > Marine > Hydrothermal vents | place: Atlantic Ocean: Mid... | reverse complement strand
GTCCCGATGGACTGGAGCAGCGGGTGGTACCGGCGGCCGGATTTCCGGTGGACACGGTCGCCGTCCGCGGGTTGCGGGGCAAGGGGGTCGGCCGTCTGCTCCAAGCGCCCTTCATGCTGTCGCGGGCGCTGTGGCAGGCGGGGAGGATCCTGCGCCGTCGCCGTCCCCAGGTGATCCTGGGCATGGGCGGGTTCGTCGCCGGTCCCGGAGGTTGGCTGGCGCGCTGGCTGGGGATCCCCCTGGTGATCCATGAACAGAATCGGGTGGCGGGAACCACCAACCGCTGGCTGGCACCCCATGCCCGCCGGGTGCTCGAGGGATTCCCCCGAACCTTCGCCACCACGCTGAAACCGTGTTGGACCGGCAATCCGCTGCGCCGGGAGATCGCCGCTTTGCCGCCGAAAGCCGGGCGTTCGGGGTCACCCCGCCTGCTGGTGCTCGGCGGCAGCCAGGGGGCCGCAGTGCTCAACGACACGGTGCCCCGGGCGCTGTCCGGCATGAGCGGCCGTCTGGAAGTGTGGCATCAGTGTGGCGCAGGACGGCATGGCGACGTCGCCCGGCGTTATCGGGAGGCCGGTTTCGCCCCGGTCCGGGTCTTCGATTTCATCGAAGACATGGCGGCCGCCTGGCAGTGGGCCGATCTGGCGGTCTGCCGGGCCGGCGCCATGACCATCAGCGAACTGGCCGCCGCCGGCGTGGCCGCCGTTCTGGTTCCGTTCCCCCATGCCATCGACGACCATCAGCGGCGCAACGCCGAGTATCTGGTCGAGAAGGGAGGGGCGGTGCTGCTGCCGCAGTCGCGGTTGAGCCCGGCGACCCTGCGGCAAACGATCGAAGACTTGATCTCCGACCGGGAGAAACTGGGGAGGATGGGAATGTCCGCCAGGCAGGCGGCGCGTTTGGACGCCACCGAGACGGTGGCACGGATTTGTCTGGAGGTGGCCGATGGTGCCTAAACGCAAACCGGGTGCCGGCTGGCAACGGCGTGCCGGCAACGAGGCGGTGCAACAGCGCATGGCCGGCATCGGCCGGATCCATTTCATCGGTATCGGTGGGGTCGGCATGAGCGGTATCGCCGAAGTTTTGGTCAATTTGGGTTACCGGGTTTCCGGTTCCGACGTCAGGGATAGCCTGATGTTGCGGCGGTTGCGGAGCCTGGGGGTCGAGGTGGCGGTGGGGCACGACGCCGCCCGGGTGACCGGGGCCGACGTGGTGGTGGTCTCCAGTGCCGTGGCCGAAGACAACCCGGAATGGCAGGCGGCGCGCCGACACCACATTCCGGTCATCTCCCGGGCGGAGATGCTGGCCGAACTGATGCGGTTCCGCTTCGGCATCGCCGTCGCGGGAACCCATGGCAAGACCACCACCACCAGTCTGGTCGCCAGCATCCTGGCGGAAGGGGAGCTCGATCCCACCTTCGTCATCGGCGGCCGCCTCAACAGCGCCGGCAGCCACGCCGCCCTGGGCGCCAGTCCCTACCTGGTGGCCGAAGCCGACGAAAGCGACGCTTCGTTTCTGCATCTTTCCCCCATCATGGCGATCGTCACCAACGTCGACCGCGACCACATGGGCACCTACGATGGCGACTGGGAGCGCCTCAAGGACACCTTCGTCGAATTCCTCCATCAATTGCCCTTTTACGGTCTGGCGGTGCTGTGCCGCGACGATCCCGGCGTGATCGAGATCCTGCCCCGGATCCACAAACCGGTTTTGACCTATGGCCTGCACCCGGAAGCGGATCTGCGCGCCTGCGCCATCGAGCCGAAAGGACTGAAGACCCGTTTCACCATCCAGGGGCGGGGACTGGACGCGCCCCTGGCCGTCGAACTGAATCTTCCCGGACGCCACAATCTGCTCAACGCCCTGGCGGCCGTGGCCATCGCCCTGGAACTGGGGGTGCCGACCGCGGCGATCCGACGGGCCCTGGCCGATTTCGCCGGTATCGGCCGCCGTTTCCAGGTCCAGCGTCTGGCCTGGCGCGGCGGCGAGGTGCGTCTGGTGGACGATTACGGTCATCATCCCCGCGAACTGGCCATGACCTTCGCCGCCGCCGAGCAGGTCTGGCCCGGAAAGCGTAAGCTCCTGGTCTTCCAGCCCCACCGTTTCACCCGGACCCGGGAACTGTTCGCCGATTTCGTCGAGGTGCTGTCCCAGGTTGACGATCTGGTGCTGTTGCCGGTCTATCCCGCCGGTGAATCCCCCCTGGACGGCGCCGACAGCGCCAGTCTGGCCCGGGCGTTGCGACGGCGGGGCCGGCGGGTGACCCTCCTGGAGGACCTGGAGCAGGTAGCGCCGGTTTTGCGGGAGCGGATGCGAGCGGACGACGTGGTGTTGGTCATGGGGGCCGGAAGCATCGGTCAGTTGGCAGGCAAGTTGCCGGAGGCGTTGTCGTGAACGCCCTGAAACAGCCCTTGCCTCCGGTTCGCGGCACCCTGATGGAGAACGTGCCCTTGGCCGGATTCACCACCTGGCGCGTGGGAGGGGCGGCACAGCGTCTGTTCCGTCCCGCGGACCGCGAAGACCTGATTCGATTCCTCGAAGGACTGCCAGAGGACGAACCGCTGACCTGGCTGGGACTGGGGAGCAACGTGCTGGTGCGGGACGGGGGCGTGCCGGGGACGGTCGTCGTCACCGCCGGCCGTCTGCGCACCCTGTCGCTCGAGGACCGGCGGGTTTACGTGGAGGCGGGGGTTCCCTGCGCCCACGTTGCCCGTTTCTGTAGTCTCCACGGTCTGAGCGGGGCGGAATTTCTCGCCGGCATCCCCGGTACCATGGGCGGGGCCTTGGCCATGAACGCGGGGGCTTTCGGCGGCGAGACCTGGGTCTGGGTGGAGGCGGTCGAGACCATCGATCGTCACGGCGTCGTGCGTCGCCGTTCGCCGTCCGATTACCGGATCGGTTACCGTTCGGTGGAAGGCCCCCGGGGCGAATACTTCCTCGCTGCCTGGCTCCGGTTGCAGCACGGCGACATCGGGGCCGGCCAGCGCCGCATCCGCGAACTGCTGGCGCGCCGCAACCGGACCCAGCCCACCCGCTGGCCCAATTGCGGTTCGGTGTTCAAGAACCCGCCGGGGGAGTCCGCCGCCCGGCTGATCGAGGCCTGCGGTCTCAAAGGCCGCACCATCGGCGGTGCCAAGATTTCCGAGCTCCACGCCAATTTCATCATCAATACCGGCGGAGCGACCGCCGCCGACATCGAAGGTCTGATCGAGCTGGCCCGCGCCGAGGTGGCGGCCCGTTTCGGCATTCAGTTGCAACTGGAAGTGTGCATCATCGGAGTCCCGCGATGAGAATCCAGGATCCGACCCGGTTCGGCAAGGTGGCGGTGGCCATGGGGGGCGACAGTGCCGAGCGGGAAATCTCCCTGATCAGCGGCCGGGCCGTCACCGCGGCCCTGCAGCGCCGGGGAGTCGATGCCGTACCGGTGGACGTCGGGGGGCGCCCCCTGGAGGCCCTGGCCGGCCGGGGGTTCGACCGGGTGTTCAACGTCGTCCACGGCCGCGGGGGGGAGGACGGCGTACTCCAGGGATTGCTGGAGGCCGTGGGTCTGCCCTATACCGGCAGCGGCGTTCTCGCTTCCGCCCTCAGTATGAACAAGGTCGCCGCCAAGCTGTGCTGGCGCGGCGCCGGTCTGCCGACCCCCGACTGGGTGGTGCTGGAGACGGAGGCGGATCTGGCCCGGTGCGGCGACCGTCTGGGCTTCCCCGTGATCGTCAAACCGGTGCTTGAGGGTTCCAGCATCGGCATGGCCAAGGCGGAGGATGAAGCGGCTCTGGCCGGCGCCTGGCGGGCGGCCCGGGTTTTCGGACCGGTGATGGCGGAAGCCTGGATCGACGGGGTGGAATACACCGCCGCTTTGTTGGAAGATGAAATATTGCCTTTGATCCGTCTGGAGACCCCCCGCGCCTTCTACGACTTCGAAGCCAAATACCGGGCCGACGACACCCGTTACCTGTGCCCGTGCGGGCTGGCGGCGGCCGAGGAGTGGGCCTTGCGGCGACTGGCCTGGCAGGCCTGCCGGGTGTTGGGGGTCAGCGGCTGGGGGCGGGTGGACCTGTTCCGGGACCGGCGCGGCCGACCCTGGCTGATCGAGGTCAACACCGTTCCCGGGATGACCGATCACAGTCTGGTGCCGATGGCGGCGCGGGCGGCCGGCATCGATTTCGACCAATTGGTGTGGCGCGTTTTGGAAACCAGTGTCACGCGTTAAAACCGTTCTGGGAGGATTGGCGTTGATCATCATCGCAGTGGCAGGGGTGCAGTGGATGCTGTCGACACCGGTCGAACGGGTTCGGGTCCAAGGCGGGCCGCGTCACCTCCGGCTCGGAGAGCTGCGCCGGGTGGTGACCCCGTTGCTGGACGACTATTGGTTGCTCGACCTGCCGGCCGTCGCCGCGGCGGTACGGCGGCTGCCCTGGGTGGACCGGGTGCGGGTCGAACGGATATGGCCCGACGTGGTGCAGCTGGACATCCGGGAGCAGCGGCCCCTGCTGCGCTGGGGGAAGCACGCGTTGCTCAACGAGCGAGGCGAGCGCTTCACCCCGGACGAGGTGGCCGCCCATGCCTATCTGCCCCTCCTCACCGGTCCCGAAGGCTACGAAATGCGCCTGTTTCAAGCCTATCGGAGGATGAGTGCCGCCCTGCGGCCGCTGGGATGGCGTATCAGGCATCTGGAAGTGGACGAGCGCCGCAGCTGGTGTCTCCACCTGGACGATGGGGCCCGGATCATTCTGGGGCGCAACGAGCCGGAAAAGACCTTCGTCCGGGTCGTCGCCGCCTTGCGGCGGCTGGGAAGGGAACGGCGGTCCGAAATCGAGTATCTGGACGCCCGTTACGAACATGGATTCGCCATCCGCTGGCGAACCGGGAAGGAGACGATACGGAAGCAATCTCATGGCTAGACGCAAAGCGCGCAATATCATCGTGGGTCTCGATATCGGTACTTCCAAAGTGGCTGCCATCGTCGGCGAATACAATCCCGACGAGGACGAGATCGAGATCGTCGGTATCGGCACCCATCCCTCCAAGGGGTTGAAGAAGGGGGTGGTGGTCAATCTGGAGTCGACCGTCCAGTCGATCCAGCGGGCGGTCGAAGAGGCGGAGCTGATGGCGGGTTACCAGGTGCATTCGGTCTTCGTCGGCATCGCCGGCAGCCATATCCGCAGTCTCAATTCCCACGGCATCGTGGCGATCAAGGACAAGGAGGTCGCGCCCGCCGACGTCGAGCGGGTCCTCGATTCCGCCAGGGCGGTGGCCATCCCGGCGGATCAGAAACTCCTCCACGTGCTGCCGCAGGAATACATCATCGACAGCCAGACCGGCATCAAGGAACCGGTGGGGATGGCGGGAATCCGACTGGAAGCCAAGGTGCACATCGTCACCGGTGCGGTCAGCGCCGCCCAGAACATCGTCAAATGCATCCGCCGCTGTGGTCTGGAGGTCGAGGATATCGTTCTCGAGCAATTGGCCTCGGCCCATGCGGTGCTGACCGAGGACGAACGCAATCTGGGGGTGTGCCTGGCGGACATCGGCGGCGGCACCACCGACATCGCCATCTATACCGAGGGGGCGATCCGCCACACTGCGGTCATCCCCATCGCCGGGGACCAGATCACCAACGACATCGCCGTGGCGTTGCGGACGCCGACCCACCACGCCGAGAAGATCAAGATCCAACATGCCTGTGCCTTGACGCAGTTGGCGGACATCGACGACATGATCGAGGTGCCCAGCATCGGCGATCGCCCCCCGCGGCGGATTTCCCGCCACAATCTGGCCGAGATCGTGGAACCGCGCTGCGAGGAGTTGCTGTTGCTGATCCAGGCGGAACTGCGCCGCAGCGGCTTCGAGGATCTGATCCCGGGTGGGGTGGTGCTCACCGGCGGCAGTTCCAAGCTGGAGGGGCTGGTGGAACTGGCCGAGGAAATCTTTCACATGCCGGTGCGTCTGGGAATGCCGCGTCACGTCACCGGCTTGACCGACGTCATCCGCAATCCTGCCTATGCCACGGGCGTGGGGTTGTTGCTGTTCGGTCACGAACACCAGGCGGTACCCGGATTGACCGGGGAGGAATCGGGTTTGCGTTCCCTATGGCGACGGATGTGCAGCTGGTTTCAGGGGAATTTCTAGGATTGACGTTGATTTTGACAACCGAGAGCGGAGAGGAGTAAGACCATGACATTTGAAATGATAGACGACTATGGCCAGAATGCAGTCATCAAGGTGATCGGCATCGGTGGCGGCGGCAGCAACGCGGTGGACCATATGGTCAGCAGTAACATCGACGGGGTGGAGTTCATCTGCGCCAACACCGACGCCCAGGCGTTGCGCAAGTGCGCCGCCAAGACCGTACTGCAGATCGGCGGGGAGTTGACCAAGGGATTGGGCGCGGGGGCGAATCCCGAGGTCGGCAAGCAGGCGGCCATGGATGACCGGGACCGGATTCAGGAACTGATTCAGGGGGCCGACATGGTGTTTCTCACCGCCGGCATGGGGGGCGGCACCGGGACCGGGGCGGCGCCGGTGTTCGCCGAGATCGCCAAGGATCTGGGGGTGCTGACCGTGGCGGTGGTGACCAAGCCGTTTCCCTTCGAGGGCAACAAGCGCCGGGCCATCGCCGAACAGGGGATCGAGGAATTGAGCCGCTACGTGGATTCTCTGATTACCATTCCCAACGAGAAACTGCTGCCGGTGCTGGGCAGTCAGGTTTCCCTGCTGCAGGCGTTCGCAGCCGCCAACGATGTCCTGCTGGGTGCGGTGCAGGGGATCGCCGAACTGATCACCCGGCCCGGCCTGATCAACGTCGACTTCGCCGACGTGCGCACCGTGATGGCGGAAATGGGCATGGCCATGATGGGGACCGGTGCGGCCAGCGGCGAGAATCGCGCCCGTCAGGCGGCGGAAAGCGCCATCGCCAGCCCGCTGCTGGAGGACATCAATCTCCAGGGGGCCCGCGGCATCCTGGTCAACATCACCGGCGGTCTGGATCTGTCCATCGGTGAGTTCGACGTGGTGGGCAACACCGTCAAGGAATTCGCTTCGGAGGATGCCGTGGTGGTGGTGGGAACCGTCATCGATCCGGAACTGCAGGACGAGATCCGAGTGACCGTTGTGGCCACCGGTCTCGAGGGCGGCCGCAGCGCCGCGGCAGAAACGACCCCTGTTCGGTTGGTGGAGAAGAAGCCCGACGGTCAGGTGGACTACGAGGAACTGGAACGGCCGGCTGTGATCCGACGCCAGCCGGAGCCGGTGCGTAAGGTGAGCGTCGCCGGCAATACCGCGGTGGCCCAGGACGAAGATCTGGAGTATTTGGACATCCCCGCCTTCCTGCGGCGCCAGGCCGACTGACGATGCGGAAAAAAGGCCCCGGATGGATCCCCCGGGGCCTTCGCCTCAGAGCCGCATCGGCATGATGATGAAGCGTACCCGGGGATCCTCCGGGTCCTCGGCCAGGCAGCTTAGGGTTGGGTCGGCGAAGGAGAGGCGGACGGTCTCCGAATCCAGATGGGTGACGGCGTCGGTCAGATAGGCGGCGTTGAAGCCGACGGTGAACGGTTCTCCCTGATACCACACTTCCAGTTCCTCCTCGGCTTCCTCCTGGTCGGGATTGTGGGCCGACAGCCGCAGCAGGTTGTCGGAGATGTCGAGGCGAATGCCGCGGTACTGCTCGTTGGAGAGGATGGACACCCGGGAGATGGCCTCCTTGAGGGCCTGGCGGTCGCAGGTCAGTACCCGGTTGACTTCCTGGGGGAAGACCCGCCGGTAATCGGGATAGCGGCCGTCGATGAGCTTGGCGGAAAAGACGCTGTCCGGCAGTTCGATCCGGATGGCATTGGCGGTCAGATGCAGGGTGATCGGTTCTTCACCTTCGAGCAGGCGGAACAGTTCCTGCACTCCCTTGCGGGGAAGGATCGGTTGCCGCAGACCGGCGACCGGTTCGCCCAACTCCGCCTCACACCAGGCCAGGCGGTGACCGTCCGAAGCCACGGCACGCACATGATCCTGATCCAGCTCCAGCAACAGGCCGTTGAGGTAATAGCGGACGTCCTGCAGCGCCATGGCGTACATGGTCTTGGCCAGGAGCCGGTGCAGGGTGTCGGCGGTGATCCGGGCGACGGTCGTCTCGCCCTGGAGGCGGAACTCGGGGAAGTTCTCCGTACCCAGGGCGGCCAGGGCGAAGCGGCTGCGACCGGCGCGAAGCGCCAGCGTCTTTCCCTCCTTGAGCTGGCATTGGATCGTCGTCCCGTTGGGCAGCAGGCGGCAGATGTCCAACAGTTTGCGCGCCGGCACCGTGGTTTCCCCGTTCTCGCCTTCCACCGGCACGGCAGTGATCAGCTCCACCTCCAGATCGGTGCCGATCAGGGTCAGTTCGCCGTCCCGGACGCGCAGCAGCACGTTGGCGAGAATCGGCAGGGTGGAGCGGCGTTCGATGACGCCGGCCACCTTTTGCAGGGCCTCCAACAGGGGTTCGCGGGTGATGGAAAATTGCATGAATTCCGGTCTCAGTTGGTCAACAAATGCAACAGCGTGGCATAGTCTTCCGCCAGTTTACTGTCGGTCTCCTTGAGTTCCTCGACCTTGCGGCAGGCGTGCAGCACCGTCGTGTGGTCGCGGCCGCCGAAAAACTCACCGATTTCCGGCAGACTGTGGTTGGTCAATTCCTTGGCCAGGGCCATGGCGATCTGGCGCGGTCGGGTGATGGAGCGGGTCCTTTTGTTGGAAAGCAGGTCGGCGACGCGGATCTTGTAGTATTCCGCTACCGTCTTCTGAATGTTCTCCACGTTGATCAGCTTGTCCTGGACCGCGATCAGGTCGCGCAACGCCTCCTTGGCGAACGGTAGGGTGATGGGTTCGCCGGTGAACTGGGCTCGGGCGGTGACCCGGCGCAGCGCCCCCTCCAGTTCGCGGACGTTGGATCGGATACGCTTGCCGATGAAGAAGGCCACCTCCTCGGGCAGATCCACGCCCCACTGCTGGGCCTTCTTCATTAGGATCGCCACCCGGGTTTCCAGGTCGGGGGGCTCGATGGCCACCGGCAGGCCCCAGCCGAAACGGGACTTGAGGCGCTCCTCCAGACCCTCGATCTCCTTGGGGTAGCGGTCACAGGTCAGAACCACCTGATGCTTGTTTTCCAGCAGGGTGTTGAAGGTATGGAAAAATTCCTCCTGGGACCGCTCCTTGCCGGCGAAGAACTGGATGTCGTCGACCAGCAGGGCGTCGACGTTGCGGTAGAATTCCTTGAAAGCGTTGATGGCGTTGTGCTGCAGCGCGGTCACCATGTCGGAGACGAAACGCTCCGAATGCAGGTACACCACATGGGCGTCGGGATTGCGCTGGATGATCAAATTGCCGATGGCATGCATCAGGTGGGTCTTGCCCAGACCGACACCCCCATAGATGAACAGGGGGTTGTAGGCCTGACCGACGTTCTCCGCCACCTGCACCGCGGCGGCTTTGGCGAACTGATTGGATTTGCCTTCTACGAAAGTGTCGAAAGTGAAAGCCGGATTCAGATTGCCGCCGGCGTCGGGTTTGCGGCGCGGGCGCTTGCCGCCGGCGCCGAAATCGGGCCTCGCCGGCCGGTTCTTGCTCTCCCGGCGGGTACCCACTTCCAGTACCAGACGCAGGGCTCCGTTGCCGTTCCGGGGCAGGGCGTTTTCGATGCGGTCGATGAAATGCTCCCGGACCCAATCCAGGACGAATTGATTGGGCGCCAGCAGATGCAGTTCCGACTCGTTTTCCACTGCTTGCAGTGGACGGATCCAGGTGTTGAAATCCTGGGGGGGAATTTCATGTTCGAGTTTTTGAATGCACTGGTTCCAGAGATCGCTCATGGGCTAGGGCCTGACGCTGTAAAGAAATGGGATGGAAACCCGGTGCGCGGGTGGGGGTGCCACGTGACCGGGGGAGATACTATACCGGAATCGGCGCGCGACGACAGCGTTGACATCCAGTTCATATCGGCGTAACATTCCATGTCTTTTTGTTAATGGTTTCAAATATTTAGCAGGATCTGTGACATGAAGAGAACCTATCAGCCCAGCAAAGTACGTCGGGCACGCACCCACGGTTTCCGGGCCCGGATGCGCACCAAGGGCGGGCGCAAAGTGATCAACGCACGCCGTGCCAAAGGTCGTGCCCGTCTGGCGCCATAACTGCGTTGCCGCCCAAGCGATACGGCTTTCCCAAAAGCTATCGCCTGCTCAAGGCGGCCGAGTATGAAGCAGTCTTCGCCGCGCCCCGGGTTTCGTCGGACCGCTATTTCACGATTCTGATGCGGCCCAACGCACTCGATCGTCCGCGCCTGGGGCTGGCTATTTCCAAGCGCAAAATCAAAAAGGCCACGGTCCGCAACCGCCTGAAGCGTATCGTGCGCGAGAGTTTTCGCCTGAACCAGCATCACCTGCCGACCGCCGATTTCGTGGTGATGGCCAAACCGGCCGCTGCGGCTGCGGAAAGAAAAGAACTATGGGAATCGTTGGCACGACATTGGCAACGCTTGAACGCGGAAGCCGCGATCTCCTGATCGCGGCGATCCGGGGATACCGCTACTTTCTCAGCCCCTGGCTGGGCGATCGGTGCCGCTTCCATCCTACCTGTTCACAGTACGCACTCACCGCCATCGAGCGTTTCGGGGTGCTGCGCGGCGGTTGGTTGACCCTGTGTCGTCTGCTGCGCTGTCATCCCTGGCATCCCGGGGGAGTCGATCCTGTCCCAGAGCAACTAGGAACAACAAAAAATGGATAACTTGCGTTTCTTTCTCTTCGTCCTGTTCGTGATGTTGGGTTACATGCTGTGGGCCGCCTGGCAGCAGGACTACGGTCCCAAGCCGGCACCCCGGGCCGAAGCCGAAGCGCCGGCGGCCGTCCCACCCCAGGCACCCTCCGGCGGGGCCGACGCCCAGGCGACCGTCGGCAGCGCGGTGGAACAGGTCGTTCCCGCCAAGGAAAGGATCGTCGTCAAGACCGATGTTTTCCGGGTCGAGATCGGTCTGGCCGGGGGGGATATCCGGCTCGTCGATCTGCTCCGCTATCCCGTTTCCAAGGACAAACCCGATCAGCCGGTCCGCCTGCTGACTCCGGAACCGGACCGGCTGTTCGTGACCCAGACCGGTTTCCTCGGCGACGAACGCATCGCCCCCAAGCACACCGTTCCCTGGCGGGCCGAGGACCGGGAATACGTCATGGCGTCCGGCCGCCCCCTCGAGGTGCCGTTGGTGTGGCGGGGCGACGGTATCGAGATCGTCAAGACCTACACCTTCACGCCCGGCAGCTACGAGATCAAGGTCGATTATCAAATCCGCAACACTGGACAGGTTCCCTGGACCGCACGCCAGTACGGTCAGCTCAAGCGTAAACGGCCGGAGAACAACGGCAGCGCCTTCATCCGCACCTTCACCGGTGTGGCCTGCCACACCCAGGAAGATCCTTACGAAAAGTTTTCCTTCGGCGATCTGGAGGAGCTGCCGCGCAACTGGGAGACCGAGGGGGGGTGGTGTGCCATGGTCCAGCACTACTTCCTGGCCGCCTGGCTGCCGCCGGCGGAACAGATCAATCACTTCTACACCAAGCCCCTGCCCGGGGAAATTTTCATCGTCGGTTCCTATTCGCCCGAATATCGGGTCAATCCCGGGGAAACCCGCACCATCCGGACCCGTTTCTACATCGGACCCAAACTCCAGGACGTGCTGGAAACCGTGGCGCCGGGTCTGGAGCTGACGGTCGACTACGGCGTCTTCACCTTCATCGCCCAGCCGATCTTCTGGCTGCTGTCCTGGTTCCACAAGTTCTTCGGCAATTGGGGCTGGGCCATCATCGCCACCACCTTCGTCATCAAGGCGATCTTCTTCCCCCTGTCGGCGGCCAGCTACAAGTCGATGGCCAAGATGCGCAAGCTGCAGCCGAAGATGCAGGCCCTCAAGGAGCGCTTCGGCGACGACAAGCACAAATTCCATCAGGCCCTGATGCAACTTTACCGGGAGGAAAAGGTCAACCCGATGGGCGGCTGTCTGCCGATTCTGGTGCAGATCCCGGTGTTCATCTCCCTGTACTGGGTGCTGGTGGAAAGCGTGGAGCTGCGCCAGGCCGAGTTCATCGGCTGGCTGGTGGATCTGACCGCAAAGGATCCCTATTTCATCCTGCCGGCCCTGATGGGGGTGACCATGTGGATCCAGCAGAAGCTCAGCCCGCCGCCCACCGATCCGGTCCAGGCCCAGGTGATGAAGATGTTTCCCTTGATCTTCACCGTGTTCTTCGCCTTCTTCCCCGCCGGCCTGGTGCTGTACTGGGTGGTCAACAACACCCTCTCCATCGTGCAGCAGTGGTGGATCAACAAACAGATCGAGGGTAGCGCCAAAGCTTGATCCCGACCGACGACGTCATCGCCGCCCCCGCCACCCCGCCCGGCCGCGGCGCGGTGGCGGTGGTGCGCGTTTCCGGCCCCGGACTCTCCCGCCTGATCGAAGGCCTGGCCGGCCGCACCCTGAAACCCCGCCACGCCCACTACCTGGCCTTCCGGGACGGCGACGGTGACATCATCGACCGGGGGCTGGCCCTGTTCTTCCCCGCTCCCCGCTCCTACACCGGCGAAGACGTGCTCGAGCTGCATTGCCACGGCAGCCCGGCCGTGGTCGAGTCCCTGCTCCAGCGCCTGTTCCAGCTCGGTGCCCGTCCCGCCGAACCCGGCGAGTTCACCCGCCGCGCCTTCCTCAACGGTAAGCTCGACCTGGCCCAGGCCGAAGCCGTCGCCGCCCTGATCGAGAGCAGCAGCATTCAGGCGGTGCGCGCCGCCCAACGTTCCCTGGAAGGTGAATTTTCCCGTCTCGTCCACGGCCTGACCGAGGCGCTCACCGGCCTGCGGGTCCACGTGGAGGCGGCCATCGACTTTTCCGACGAGGATATCGATCTGATCGCCGAAGGCGACGTAGTCCGCCGCCTTCGAGCGCTCATGGACGATTTCGCCGCCCTGCGCCGTCGGGCTCACCAGGGGCGGTTGCTGGAGGAAGGTATGACCGTGGTGATCGCCGGCCCGCCCAACGCCGGCAAGTCCAGCCTCCTCAACCGCCTGGCTCGGCGCGAGGCGGCCATCGTCACCGATATCGCCGGCACCACCCGCGACGTGCTACGCGAGCGGATCCTCATCGACGGCATGCCCCTGCACGTGATCGACACCGCCGGTCTGCGCGACAGCGACGATCCGGTGGAGCGCGAAGGCATCCGCCGCGCCCGGCAGGCGATGGAACAGGCCGACCGCATCCTGCTCGTCTGCGACGCCTGCGATCCGGCCGCCGCCGAGGCCCTGACGGCCGACCTGCCGGTTTCGGTGCCGCTCACCCGCATCGTCAACAAGATCGACCTCACCGGTCAGCCACCCCGCCTCGAAGGCGACACTGTGTGGTTGTCCGCCAGGACCGGCGCCGGCGTGGAACACCTGTGCCGCCATCTGAAACAGTGTATGGGCTTCGAGGCTGAGGCCGAAGACGCCCTAGCTGCCCGCCGCCGCCACCTGGAGGCCCTGGACCGGGCCGGCGACTTCCTGCGGCAGGCGCTGGCGGAATTGAACGGCGGACGGATGTTGGACCTGGTGGCGGAAAACCTGCGTTTGGCCCAAAATGCACTGGGAGAGATCACCGGCGAGGTGAGTTCCGACGATCTGTTGGGGCGGATCTTCTCCGAATTCTGTATCGGCAAGTGACCGGGATTAGTGCGTTACGGTACGTTGCCGTTGACGGAATCCGACCTGTACCGTGTCGGGCTGCTGATCCATCTGATGGACGAAGCCCTTGGTCGTCTTCCGCCTGTCGCCGGAACGTTCCGGCGTGGTGTCGATCCCAGCGGTTTGGGAGAGCGCCGCACGGATCTCCTGAAGGCGCACACCAGACGTGGGCGCGTCGTGTCGTGGGAAGGCTATACTTCCGTCATGGATGGCGAGCCGTATGAATACCAAGCGCAATTCAGGATAGAAGCGACATCGGCGCGCGACATCAGTGCGTTTTCAGTCGGCATGGAGCCTGAGTTGCTATTGCCGCGGTCGTCGAAGTTCGAGGTCATTGATTATTGGCGCGCCGGGGATGGTGATGGTGTCTACCATTTTCATCTGCAGGAGACCGATCATACCAAGCCGGTCAGAAGAGAGCATACTTTCGGAGTTGAAGCGTCAGGATCTGCCTGATTGGGTCAGAGGGGACCTGGAAAAGGAACTGGACTGGATCCGCCGTGGCCGGCCGAAGGACGAACTCATCCCGGAACATGTCGCCGAGCGAATGCAGGTCGAAGCCGGCGGACCGATTCCGGAACGCTTCGAGCACCTGCAATATCTGAACAAAACCCGCCGCTGATCCACGCCAAATACCCAACTCGAAGCCCACGGCGCCGGTAAATCGGGAACATCCACCCAGCCACAACCAGCGCCACGCCTGGCCTTCCGGAATATTCCCGGAATTCCCGTTTTTCCATCCGAGAAATTCCGCTAAGCGGAAATATTTCCGCCTGAAATTTCCTCCCGGGCGCCGGTATAACGGCGCCCATGAACACGCCAATCTATCTGTCCCTGCCGTTTCGCCTGGCAGCCGATAACGGCCAAAGCCAGGATGCCAAGGCCCCGGCCACGATGCACGGCGTCGCCTACAGCGGTGATGCCGTCGATCTTGGCTGGGAAACGATCGTCATCGATCTGGAAACCCTGAAGGCGGCCGTCCCCATGCCGCTGCTGTTCGCCCACGATCACGGCGCCGACATCGGCGTGGTGTCCGCCATCGACAACGACGGCAAGACGTTGACGCTGACGGCCACGTTGTTCGACGACGTGGACGCGCGCCGCGCGGTTCATCCCCGCGGGTGCGGGGAACGCTTCACCGGCGCGTCTTGAGTCGGCGCCTATCTGAGCGATGCGGTTCTGCAGCTTCTTCGCTTCTTCCCGGGTGACCCGCAGCCTGGCGTTCAACGCACGCTGACTGTCGGCCAGGGCGGTAGTGGACAGGCCGGCGTCGCGCATCCGGTCGCGCAGCCGCTGCAGCCTGATCTGCTGACCCCGATAGGCCTGGGCCGACTTTCTGGCTTCCTCACGGACCCGCTCGAACTGTCGCAGCATCCGCTCCGTCGGATTCGCGGTCTGCGCCATCTGCCGACCAAGCTGCGCCGCCTCGCGTTTCGCGGTCTCCATGGCGACGGCCGCTTCCGCCAACGCCCGCTTCTGCCGTTTGAACTGATCGATGAGCGCCTGCTGCGAAGAGATGGCGTCCAGTTCGTCGGCCAGGCGCTCCACTTCGGGGGCGCTGTCTCCAGCCTGCCGGCCAAGCCGGCGCAATTCCGCGGCCAGGGAATCGATCGCTTGAATCCCGGTGACGTTTGCGCCAATATTGATGGAGATATCGTGTTGTTTAGGCATTTCTCATGGACCTGCTGACAATCCTGTCGTTGCTGATGCTGCCCGGGATCATCCAGCGCCACGCCCAGAGGATCCTCCCAACGGCGGACCGCCCGGAACTGATCCTGCTGTTCGGCTGGGCGGCGCTGGGCTTCGGCGTCTTGCTGTGGCGGACGGAACACGACATCATCGGCACGCTGGTCGGCTGGTTCCTGATCACCGGCATGTCTCTGGCCGGATACAGTATCGCCAGAATCCTCACTTCACCTCGACGATGAACGGCCGGTCCAGTCCCGCCGGGGTGATCAGCTCCCCTTCGAACTGGGCCTGGACGAATTCCTGACTGAGGAAGTTGAATCCCTCGCTTGGCCTAATCTTGGCCTGGTAGATGTGCAGGAACACGTCCTCGCCGGTGACCTCGTTGCGGCCGTCGAACAGAATCTCCATCTCCACCGCCGCCTTCTTGGCGCCGACGATGCGGCTGCCGCTGAAGGCCAAGGTGCTGTAGTCCACCAACACGCTGGCGCCGTCGGCGATCGCCCCGCCCGGCTCGAAGTAGAGCATCCCCAATTCGGCGTTGACCTGGTAGTCGGTCCCGGCGGCGGTTCATCCCCGCGGATGCGGGGAACACGTCCGGGACCTTTGCGAGAACCGGCCAAATCGCGGTTCATCCCCGCGGGTGCGGGGAACACGTCGAACGAACGTCCGGTCAACGCCTATCGAACGGTTCATCCCCGCGGGTGCGGGGAACACTCTCCAAAAATCCGCGGCGTGTATAACAGTCACGGTTCATCCCCGCGGGTGCGGGGAACACGAGGACAAACGACGGTTGTTGTGCTTGTGGGACGGTTCATCCCCGCGGGTGCGGGGAACACTGCCAGAAGCGCATCGGCATCGACGGCTGACACTGGTTCATCCCCGCGGGTGCGGGGAACACGTGACGTGGTTATCACCGCTGTGGGTGTCGGCCGGTTCATCCCCGCGGGTGCGGGGAACACGGTAGATGCGGTAGGCAAACGGAGCCCGGTCTACGGTTCATCCCCGCGGGTGCGGGGAACACTTTACGTGTGGGACTGGGCTGATGCGAGTGAGCGGTTCATCCCCGCGGGTGCGGGGAACACAAACGGGTCGGAATCCCCAACACCTGGCTATCTCGGTTCATCCCCGCGGGTGCGGGGAACACCCATCAACCCTGCTTGGGACAATTTCTGCCCCCGGTTCATCCCCGCGGGTGCGGGGAACACATTCCTCTTCCTCAAAACCGTGTCACCGTCAGCGGTTCATCCCCGCGGGTGCGGGGAACACTTGTTTAGTTTGGCTGTTATGGCCGTAATTCTACGGTTCATCCCCGCGGGTGCGGGGAACACTGAGGAACTCGGTGTTTTCCATGGGCTTGAGGGGGTTCATCCCCGCGGGTGCGGGGAACACATTCCTCTTCCTCAAAACCGTGTCACCGTCAGCGGTTCATCCCCGCGGGTGCGGGGAACACTTGTTTAGTTTGGCTGTTATGGCCGTAATTCTACGGTTCATCCCCGCGGGTGCGGGGAACACATGGCCGTATTCCCTAGTGGAGCGGGTGCTGGCGGTTCATCCCCGCGGGTGCGGGGAACACCCGTGGAATTCCACGGTAGCAAGATTGGCAGTCGGTTCATCCCCGCGGGTGCGGGGAACACGAGTAAAGGCGTCGAGAGAAGAATCCGAAAAGCGGTTCATCCCCGCGGGTGCGGGGAACACGAGAAACCATACGGCGAGTCATAGTCCAGCACCGGTTCATCCCCGCGGGTGCGGGGAACACAGGTTGTCGCTCATGCCGCGGGCGGTTCATCCCCGCGGGTGCGGGGAACACCGCATTGAGGGAGGACCGGCCATGTACGACGACGGTTCATCCCCGCGGGTGCGGGGAACACGGGCTTGAGCGCCACCAGGATCTGATCGTCCTGCGGTTCATCCCCGCGGGTGCGGGGAACACAACGGCAGCCCCAGGATGGTGTTGACGTAGGCCGGTTCATCCCCGCGGGTGCGGGGAACACACCTCGAAATTTTCAACGAGCTGACCAAAAACCGGTTCATCCCCGCGGGTGCGGGGAACACGCCCACGTTCGTGTTCCCCAACACCGTGCGCCACGGTTCATCCCCGCGGGTGCGGGGAACACCCTGGACAGGATAGGAACATCGAAAGCGGCGGCGGTTCATCCCCGCGGGTGCGGGGAACACACACCGATTAGCCTGGTGTATGACAACATCGTCGGTTCATCCCCGCGGGTGCGGGGAACACCCCGGCACGATCCACCAGGGCGACAGCCTGGGCGGTTCATCCCCGCGGGTGCGGGGAACACGTGACCGGGTTAGTACAGAAGGTCGAGATGACACGGTTCATCCCCGCGGGTGCGGGGAACACGCCGCAGATGAAGCGGATCCAGTGTTGGTTTTTCGGTTCATCCCCGCGGGTGCGGGGAACACTATCCAAACTGAGCTGGGGCCAACGCCTGTAGCGGTTCATCCCCGCGGGTGCGGGGAACACGCGTGCTCGGTAAGCTGCGGTACGCCAATCGCCGGTTCATCCCCGCGGGTGCGGGGAACACACCAGTCCAGCAGATCATCGATCAAGTGCTTCACGGTTCATCCCCGCGGGTGCGGGGAACACCGCCGCTATGGAATGGGCGAAGCGCAAAGCTCCGGTTCATCCCCGCGGGTGCGGGGAACACGCAACGGGCGCTCGGCGATTCTACGTCGCTTACGGTTCATCCCCGCGGGTGCGGGGAACACATGAAGCTGGCAATCCAAATAACCGTGTCCGACGGTTCATCCCCGCGGGTGCGGGGAACACCCTACGAACTGTGGCAGCAACACGAGAAAATGCGGTTCATCCCCGCGGGTGCGGGGAACACGGTGAATCGCTAGAAACGCATTCGCATCGGACGGGTTCATCCCCGCGGGTGCGGGGAACACCTCGGCCAAACGTTCGACAAACGACGTGATCGCGGTTCATCCCCGCGGGTGCGGGGAACACAAGGGAAGCCCGCATGGATGCAATCCACTCGTCGGTTCATCCCCGCGGGTGCGGGGAACACACTTCTCCTAAGTTTATGAATTTCGAGCAGATTTAGAGTCTTGAAAAATGCACCGGCGGAACTGAATACTGGGCGCTAATATAAGTCCTTGATTCAAAAGAAGCCTGTTTGTGACCGAATTGTCAAAGAACATGGTTACCAACCACTTTTTTCCCCTTCCTCCGGTTCCGGTAGAAAGGATACCAGTTTGAGGCCGTCCAGTTCGACGGGAATGCGGCGGTTTTTTCCCACGGTGAGGAAGTCGAAGCCGGATTCCGTATTGGTGCTCCAGACCATGACCGCGTTGCCGTCCTCGATGCCGGCTTCCACCTGGCTCCAGATCATTTCCCGCACCCGGCGCGACAGGTTGCCCACGTAGACGCCGGCACGCACTTCGGTGAGCCACACGCCGAGACGGCCGCGGAGCCGGGGCGGGGCGTTCTCAACCACGATGACCAGCATCGCCGAGGGACTCCGGGTTGGGGATGGCGGGCGGAAGGGCGTCCTTGGGTGGCTTCGGTGGTTCCAGACCGCCGGCGGCCAGAATCTGCTCGATGGTGGGGATGATGCGTTTGAGCAGTTTTTTCTGGCGGAACAGATCACGGCAGCCCAGGCGGACCTGCCGTTCCGGCTCGCGGGGCTTCTTGGCGGCGATGCGGAAGGCCAGCGGCACGACCGTGTCGAATTTGAAGATGTCGGCGATGTCGTAGACGAAGGACAGCGGTTTGCCGGTGTGGATGAAACCGACCGCCGGGGCGTAACCGGCCGCCAGCACCGCAGCCTCGGTAATGCCATAGAGACAGGCGGTGGCGGCGGACAGGCAGCGGTTGGGCAGGTCGCTGGCGTCCCAGACTTCCGGGTCGTAGTCGCGGCGGTGCCACTTCACCCCGTACTGGCGCGCCAGCACTTGATACATCTTGCGCACCCGCGCCCCTTCGATGCCGCGCAGTTGTTCCACGCTGCGGCGTTCCGGCGGCTTTTCCCCGAAACGCAGTTCGTACATCTTGCGCACCACCTTGAGCCGGGCCTTCTCGTCCAGAGCCAGTTGTGCCTGGTAGAGCAGGCGGTCGGAACGGGCGCCACCGGGTTGTCCCGAGGCATAGAGCCGTACTCCGGCTTCCCCCACCCAGACCAGCAGGGTGCCGACCCGGGCGGCGAGGGCGGCGGCGCGGTGGGAGACCCGGGTGCCTGGTTCGAGCATGATGCAGGCGATGGCACCGACCGGGATCTGGGTGCGGACGCCGTTCTTGTCCACCACCACGAAGGATCCGTCGATGACGTCGATCTCGCCCTTCTCGATGAACAGTAGGGAGACGCGCTCCTTCATGGCGATGGGTTTGAGGGGCGGAAGCATCAGGCGGCCCGGGGCTTGACTTCCGTTTGGATGATGGTCGCCTTCTCCCGGCGCGCGAGACGCAGCTCGTAGTCGCTCTGGAGATTGAGCCAGAATTCCGCGCTGGTGCCGAAATAACGCGCCAGCCGCAAGGCGGTGTCGGCCGTGATGGCGCGGCGGCCCCGGATGATGGCGCTCAGCCTGTTGGGGGGGACGTGCAGCGCACGGGCCAATGCGTTGGCCGACAGGCCGAGCGGTTCCATGAATTCCCGGCGCAGGATCTCCCCGGGTGGCGTGAGCGGAATCGTCTCTCCGCCTGTCTCGCCGGTCAGGGCGTCGATGGATTCGAGGTCGATGGTCATCGTCTTGTCCTCAATGATAGTCGGTGATTTCCACGTCCCAGGCGTGGCCCTTTTCCCAGCGGAAACAGATCCGCCACTGGCCGTTGATGCGGATGCTCCATTGTCCACTCCGATCGCCCCGCAAGCGCTCCAGGCGGTTACCGGGAGGAACCCGCAGATCCTCCAGCTCCACGGCGCTGTGGAGCATGCGAAGCTTGTCCAGAGCCCTGGGCTGGATCTCCCGCGGCAGGCGTCTGACGAAGCGGCCTGAAAACAGAAGGGCGGTGGCCTTGTCGCGGAAGGTCCGGATCATCGCAAAAATCCTAGAATGTGTTACGTCATACGTCAAACCCGTTTCAGCAACATCAGTCCGCAACCAAAGGCCTTGGCCGGACCGATTCCCTGACGTAACTTGTCCAGAAAGACGTCGGGATCGGTGACGGTGAGCAGGCCGGTGAAGTCCAGGGTGCTGAAGCGAATCTCCCGGCCGCCGCGGCGGCTGCGGTGCTGACGGTAGCCTTCCACCCGCACCGTCTCCGGCGCGAAGCGGAAGCCGGCCGTCTGCGCCCGTTGCCGCAGCCAGTCGAGGCCGGCCTCCCGGATCAGTTCGGCCAGGGGCGGCCGCTCGGCGGGGCTCGTCTCCTTCCAGCCGGTCGTCCGCTTGCGGTCCATCACCACGTCGTGGCGCCGGCCTTCGCGGGTGATGACCGGGTTGACCCGCAGACTGAAGGCCAGGCGCTGGCCGGTCCGGAACCTGGGGTGGAATGGCTTGGGCGGATCGATGTGCCACAGCCCGAGGGGATTGACCGGCGGGCGGTGGGAGAGGAGGAAATAGCACGGCCGGCCCCGCTGCAGATCGCGGCGGTAGAGAAAGTCCCGCTTGGCGTCCGGTTCGGGAGGGAACAATTGCCAGAGCATCTGGTGCTCGCGGTAGGCGTCGCCCAGCCGGTGGATCACCGAGTTCAGATCGGGATGGTCGAGGAGGGTCAGGCGGGTCAGGTACATGGCGTGCTCCTCAGGCGATGGCGTGGTGTTCGTCGCGGGTGTCGAACTGCCAGCGCTGGCGGCTCGACGGCCGATCGCGGCGCGGCACCACCCACAGGATTTCCCGGTCGCTGAAGCCCGTCGCCAACCCGTCGGGCAGCGGCTGCTCCCAGAAGTAGCGGCGTTTTGCCGTCATCCGGCCGTCCAGGCACTCGTCCGTCGGATAGGCGGCGAAGGCAGCCTTCAGGGTGTCGGCCTCGACGAGGCGGGGAGCCAGGGGCAGCGCTGGGGGGCAGGATTTGCGCCCCAGGTAGAGGACGAATCGGGGGCGGCGTAGAGCATCGGCAAGCTTGGCCAGATCGTGGGGGGCGGTTTCGCGGCGCCACAGGGCGCAGGTCCAGGCCGCGTCCGCCCGGTAGTCGCGGCGGGAGAGAATGGTGTAGCGATCGTCCACGGCCAGCTCGTCGCGCCGGGTGGCGAAGCGGCGTCCCCGCCGTGCCCGCGGGACCTGGGTGGTGTGGTAGTCCCGCAGCAGCTCTCCTTCGGCGTCGATCCGTACCGCCAGGCCGTAACCGTCCGCCAGCGCGGCCAGCTCCGCTTCCCGGTCGCGGGTCAGTCCCAGGGCCGCACCCAGCAGCCCGGCGATCTGGGACTTGCCTGGGTGGGTGGTGCTGGGGCGGTATTCCCCCACCGCCGGTTCCCCCCAGCTCGCCAGGGGGCCGTGGAGCTGGAACAGCAGCAGCTCAGCCATCGCCCAGCCCTCCTTTGGCGTAGTCGATCACCGCCTGCAGGCTGCCTTGTCCTTCCGCGGCGTTCATGACCGCCGCGTTCGGGTCGCCGTCCCCGTAGGCCCGGTCGAGGCGGGCGCGTTCGTCCTCCAAAGCCTTGATGGCGTTAGCCAGCAAGCCGTCTCGACCCGCTTCCACCGGCTTGAGGAAGGCCACCGCCAGGCTGCGGGGCTGGGCGTCGCCCTTCTCGCACAGGAGATAACTGGCCCGGGCGCGGGAGGCGAAGCTGTTCTGCTTGCCGGTGGGGGCGACGGTGGCGGTGCTTTCCACCAGCGCGGCGATGGTGCGTTCGGCCAGTTCACGGTCGCCGCCCAGGTTGTCCAGAAGCAGCTGCCGGTCCAGGCACAGGTAGAGATAGAACAGCCCGGCGCCGAATTCGGTCTCGCCCATGTGGCCGGCGCCGGCGTCCTCCTCGCCCTGGTTGAGGTCGTCCACGGCGGTGTAGAAGTCGTCCTCCACCGCCACCTTGTGGACGGTGATGGCGTGGGCCACCTGGCAGGCGGCCTCGGTGTTGAAGCGGGGGGCGTCTGCGAGCATGCGGCCGAACAGGGCGATGTCGGCGGCGCTGTGGTGTTGACGCAGCAGGTTCAGATCCTCGTCTTCCGGCGGCCGGTTGGTGTCGATCAGCTTCTGCACCAGGGCATCGATGGCGGCCCGTTCCTCGGGGCTGAAGTGGGCCAGTTGTTCGATGTACAGAGCCTCACGGCTGCCGTCGTCCTTGGTTTTCTGCAGTTTGCCGAAGACGGCGGCGATGTGCCGCGCCCAGTCGCGTGCCTTGGTTTCGTCGATGCCGCCTTCGGTGAGCTTCCGGCAGATTTCCTCGCCCATGCGCTTGGTGCGCACCCCCAAGTGATCGGTAAGCCGTTCCTGGAACACCGGCGAGGTGCGCCAGGCCCGTTTCAAGCTTTGGGAGGAGATCCGAAGCCGCTCGGCACCGCCGAACAGGGCGGTCTTGGGGCGGCCCAGGTCGTCGCGGTTGAGGTTGGCTGGGGGATAGGTGGTGAGCAGGTGCAGTTGCACGAAACGTTCCATGGGATTCTCCTTCAGGCGGTTTGTGGCAGTTTGGGAAAATAGGCATAGGCCCAGTCTTTTTTGAGCCGCGGTCCCCACCAGAACAGGGCGTCGGCCAGTTCGAACAGGTTGGCCCGGCCGTCCAGCAGGGCGAGGATGCGGATCATGGGGCGGTAGAGCTCGTCGCGCTCCAGCCGGAGCAGGC
>Ga0256839_1002067_pt1 | contig 23077 bp, 16 predicted proteins | sample 354166metaG_FD_185968 | JGI IMG/M metagenome (GOLD analysis project Ga0256839, IMG submission 185968) | Hydrothermal vent microbial communities from Mid Atlantic Ridge, Atlantic Ocean - 354-166 | ecosystem: Environmental > Aquatic > Marine > Hydrothermal vents | place: Atlantic Ocean: Mid... | reverse complement strand
GTCGTTGATAATATCCATAAAGTGGTCAATCTCCAGCAGCACGACCGCCAGCTCTGTCTCATGCCGTACCGCCAGGGAGAGATCTTTTTCACCGTGTGTAAAGAAAAACTGCTTGTTGGCCAGGCCGGTCAGCTTGTCGTGCTCCAGCTTCTCTTCCACCTCTGCCAGCTTTTGGTTGTAGCCGATATAGGCGGCCGCCCGGTTTTTAAGGGTTACGGTGTCGAAGGGCTTGGTGATGAAGTCTGTAGCGCCCAGGCTGAGCACCTCTGCCTTGGTGTCATCGTCATCGTCCTTGCCGGTGATGACGATAACCGGCAGGTTCAGCAGGCGCGTCTCATCCGAGCCGCGAATCAACGCCAACAGCTCATATCCGTCTGAACCCTCCATCTGCAGATCGGTGAATACCGCCACGATGTTTTCGTTGCGCTGCAGAATCTCCCAGGCCTCCAGACCATTGGTGGCTTCATGCACTGTATAGTCGTTTCTCAGGATCTTGCTGGCCGCCCAGCGGATCACCTTGGAGTCATCCACTATCAGGATTTCTGTTTTTGGGGTTTCACTGTTCACGGGTCGGTGCTCCGGCAAGGTTCTGTTTGGTGGGCTCAGGCAGCAGGTTTTTGCCTCTTTTTAACTAACCGCCGAATATAGCGCACGCCTACAATGATCAACAGTGCGACCACAGGTATGGATATGCCGACCACCAGCTCTGGTTTGATGGGCAGACCGGCCGCTTTGCCCGCTTTGGCAATATAGCCAATCAGGCTTACCGAGTAGTATGTGATGGCCGCAACCGAGAGCCCCTCAACCGTCTCTTGCAGGCGCAGCTGCAGCTTGGCACGACTATCCATCGACTCCAGCAGCGATTGGTTTTGGCGCTCCAGGGTGATCTCTACCCGGGTGCGCAGCAGCTGGCTGGCACGGGTGATGCGTTTGGAGAGCATGTTCTGGCGCCGCTCGACAGCGGCACAGGTGTTCATGGCCGGTTCCAGCCGCCGATCCATAAACTCGGCAAAGGTCTGAATGCCCTGGATGCGCTTCTCTCTCAGTTCGTTGATCCGCAATCCAACCAGACGAAAATAGGCCTGGGAGGCGCTGAGCCGGAATTGGGTCGATGACTGGCTGTGCTCGATCTCTGCCGCAAGCGTGATCAGATCGTCCAGTAGTTGAGCTTCATTGCTACCCGACTGGGACATTGCGGTGGTGATCTGGATCAGGCGCTGATCGGCATCATTCAGCTGAATGATCAACCTTCGGGCAATAGGGAAGGTCAGCAGCGCCATCATGCGGTAGACCTCAATCTCAAACATACGCTGTAGCAGACGTCCCAACTGACGGGAGCGCAGCTGGCGATCATGGATAAGGATGCGGCTAAAGCCGTCGGCATGGATGCGAAAATCGGTAAATACCTGGGCTGCGCCGCCGGATACCTCTGATCCAATCAGGGTGTTGTCACTGAACAGCGGCGAGATGGCATCCAGATCCGCCTCCCCTTCATCACTCTGCATAATGGTGGCATGAACACCAACAATCAGCTGCCCCGGCAGCGCCTGCAGCCAATCTACCGGCACCACCTGTAGCGCCGTTTCGGCAAAGGGATCGTTAAAGGGGCCGTGCAGGTAGAAGGTGTAGGTGCTGAACTCACCATGCTGCTCCCAGCGCAGCCGGAATGGGCCAAGATCCGAGATAAAATGATCCGCTCCCGGAGCCGGAGGCGGCTGGATATAGCGTTCACACAGGTCGGCAAGAGCCTCCCGCTCTTGCGCCCTCTGCTCTGACGTCATCATAAGCGCCAGATGCGTGGTGCGCTCCGGGGCGTAGAGCGGGGTGCAAGGCCGGGCGTGAACCTCGTTGTTCAGTATATAGCGCTGCGGGTGATTCGCTGGAACAGATCGTGTAGGCATAAAAGTTTAAAAGTTATTGGTCAGTGGATGGTTTTAGCAGAAACAGCTTACCCTCATCCTGGTTTATATCAATATTAAAATGGTTCAAAAAACTCAGCCCCAGCAGACCATCAAACCCGTTCAGCTCACTCAGCACGATTGCCGGCACCTGCTCTACCAGAGCACCCTGGAGATTCACGGCATTCAGTGTAATGAGCGGCACCCTGACCATGCCGTTGGCTGTGCTGACCTGGATAACCGGCAGATCTTGCGAAATAACGATACCCAGCCTCTGTGCTGTGCGTTTTGAGATGGCGGTGTACGAGGCCCCTGTGTCCAGAATAAAGCGGAACTGCTGCGGCGCGTCATTCAGCCGCACATCCACATCCAGCGTCCGCCCGTGGGAGGAGATAGGCAACTCAATCAGCCCTGGGTTCGCCAGCCGCTCTCTGGCGGCCGTAATCAGTGGCGACAACAGCGCTGTCTGGGTGTGATCCAGTTGCAGGGCATACGCCAGATTGGTGATGGCATCTGCGTAGTTTTCATGGCGGTAGTAGAGTCGCCCCAGCAGGGTGTAGTAGGCGGCAAAGCCCGGATCATCAATGATCTCTTGCGACAGTATCTGCACCTTTTCATCAAAGGTCAGTGCACCCTCGTTCATGCGCATAAGCGCCATGACCACCGTTCTGAGCAGGGGGTAGATCTGCTCGGCCATGGCCGGATCAACCGCCAGCGCCTGATGCAGGGTGGCTCTGGCACCCTTGAGATCCTTGCGCAACTGCTGGATCTCGGCCCGCAGAATCAGGCGGGGGGCACTGATGCCAAACTGCCGCCCGGCCTCTGCAAGCAGATCAAGTGCCGTACTGAACTTGCGTTTCGCAACGGCCTCCCTGATCCATGCAATATAGGCTGCCTCCGACCTGGGGAGGGCGAGACTCTGCTGCCCCCGAGCCGGTTGAAGCATCGTCTTCTGAACTGGAATGATCAGGCGCTCTGATTGCTTTGAGGGCGTGACAATCGCCATCTCGGGCTGAGCCGCCTCTATCGGCTGCTGCTCAGAGTGAAAAAAGAGCGCCAGCCCATAGCCTGCACCTGCGCCCAGGATAAAAACTGGCAACCAGCGAAATGAAATCAATGCTCATCCTGAGTGGGATGGCACGCATAGCGTGCCAGCTGGAACAGGGGTGGCACGGAAGGCCACCCCGCTATGCGCTCTAGTTGCCGCTCTCCTTAGCGACCAGCGCATTGACCACCTCGATCAACCTTGCCTCACTGCCCGCCTTATGCGCACTGGTGCGATACTTGCCGTTGATGATCATCGCCGGGACACCGCTGATGCCATAGCGCCGGGTCATCTGTTTTGCCCGGTTGGCCTTGGTAGTGACCGCAAAGGAGCTATAGGTCTTTAGGAATTCAGCCCGCTCTACACCCAGAGTGGCAAAGAAATCGGCAATGGTCTCCGGGGTATAGAGTTTAAGCTTCTGGACATGCAGCGCATCAAACAGTGGCCGGTGCACCTTATCCAGAACACCCATCGCCTCAGCAGCATAAAAGGCCTTGGCGTGGATCATCCAGCTGGGGTTGAAAACGGCTGGCAGGCGCACATAGGTGGCATTGGCCGGCATATTTTCAAGCCAGTGCTCAATATAAGGCTCCAGCTTGTAGCAGTGTGGGCAGCCGTACCAAAACAGCTCCAGCACCTCGACCTTGTCACCTGTTTGCGTAGGCTGCGGCTTGGCCATCACATCATATTCAACACCTGCCTTGAAAGGCCCCGCATCGTTTGAACCGGCAAAGACAAGGCCAGGCAGCAAGATCAGCAGTAGCCAGTAGCGACGTAATTTCATATTTTCTCCCTTATTCAGGTTTTATAGGTTTTTCTCAAAACACGGCAGTTTATGACCCCCGTATCCCCTGTTGGTTCAGGTCAGGTAAGCGCATAGCTTAGGTATCCTGAGCAATTTATTCAATGGGTTTATCCAGACGGTTTGCCTGATTTTAAATGGCACAAGCAGGCCGTTAGAATGCAGGTGTACGGGGGGCTGTATCTTCACACACCACACAGACTCAGATCTTGTACATAGCTTAAAACTGGCGAAAAAACCGATTTTCCGTTAGGCTATGCGGTTCTGTGTGGTCTCAGCATCGAGGCCAACCTAACGGGACATCTCCCGTCCAGCCTTGCTGGGCGACGCGCATAATGGGGTCAAAACCTGCATGCGCTTTCCAAATCCCAATGCTTTTTGATGAGGTCTGTATGAGCCAAGGGGCTTTACCACCCAAACAGGGACTTTATGATCCCCGTAATGAACATGACGCCTGTGGTATCGGTTTTGTTGCCGATATCAAGGGGCGCAAAAGCCACAAGATCATCCGCGACGGACTCACCATTCTGGAGCGCCTGACCCATCGTGGCGCTGTGGGCGCTGACCCGCTGGCCGGTGACGGAGCCGGCATTCTGCTACAGATCCCGGATGCCTTCCTGCGCGGCGTCAGTGGCTGTGAGCTGCCAGCCGAAGGTGAATATGCCGTGGGCATGCTCTTCCTGCCCCGCAATGCAGACTCCCGCGCCCAGTGTGAGACCACGGTTGAACGCTTCATCTCCGCAGAGGGGCAGCGCGTTCTGGGATGGCGTGATGTGCCGGTGAATAACAGCGGCCTGGGCAAAAGCGTACTGCCCACCGAACCTTTCATCCGCCAGGTATTCATCGGCTGTGGCAGCGATGCCACAGATCAAAATGCCTTTGAACGCAAACTGTTCATCATCCGCAAGCAGATCGAAAACAGCGTTAAAGATGCGGCTCTTGAAGGTGGTCACGCCTTCTATTTCTCCTCTCTATCCTCCCGCACCCTGCTCTATAAAGGGATGCTGCTGGCTGGGCAGGTCGGTGATTTCTACGACGATCTGGCCGATGCGCGTATGACCTCTGCACTGGCACTGGTGCACCAGCGCTTCTCCACCAACACCTTCCCCACCTGGGATCTGGCACAGCCATTCCGCATGATCGCCCACAATGGCGAGATCAACACCGTGCGCGGCAACCAGAACTGGATGGCAGCACGTCGCCAGACCATGTCATCCGAGATCCTGGGCGATGATCTGGAGAAGGTCTGGCCACTGATTGCAGAGGGTCAGTCTGACACCGCCTGCTTCGATAATGCGCTGGAGCTGCTGGTCGCTGGCGGCTACTCCATGGCCCATGCCATGATGATGCTGATCCCCGAAGCCTGGTCTGAAAATCCACTGATGGATCCGCAGCGCCACGCCTTCTATGAATACCACGCCGCCTTGATGGAGCCCTGGGATGGCCCCGCTGCGGTTGCCTTTACCGATGGCCGCCAGATCGGTGCCACGCTGGATCGCAACGGCCTGCGCCCTGCCCGTTACCTGATCACCGATGACGATCAGATTGTGATGGCCTCGGAGATGGGCGTGCTGGAGATCCCCGAAGAGAAGATCATCAAAAAGTGGCGGCTGCAACCCGGCAAGATGCTGCTGATCGACCTGGAGAAGGGCCGCATCATCGACGATGCCGAACTCAAGGCCGAGCTGACCTCAGCCCGCCCCTATCAGAGATGGCTGGACAACACCCAGATCCGCCTGCGCCACCTGCCACCCGTGGTAGCACCGATGGCTCCGGATGCCGACACCCTGCTGGATCAGCAGCAGGCCTTTGGCTTCACCCAGGAGGATATCAAGTGGCTGCTGACGCCGATGGCCATCAGCGGCCAGGAGGCGATTGGCTCCATGGGCGGCGACACCCCGCCGGCAGTGCTGTCGAATCACGCCAAGCCGCTGTTCAACTATTTTAAGCAGAACTTTGCCCAGGTCACCAACCCGCCGATCGACCCGATCCGCGAAGAGCTGGTGATGTCGCTGGTCTCACTGATCGGCCCACGACCCAATCTGCTTGATCTGGAGCAGGGGGGCAGCCACAAACGCCTGGAGGTGACCCAGCCCGTTATCACCAACACCGGACTGGAGCGCATCCGCCGCATCCACGATCTGACCGGCGAGGCCTTCCACACCCACACGGTCGACATCTGCTACGCCGCTGAGCGTGGTGCAGAGGGGATGGAGCCGGCACTGGATGCCGTCTGTGCCGAGGCAGAGAAGGCGGTACGGGATGGCTTCAATATCCTGATCCTCTCCGACCGCAACATGGATGCCGACCAGATCGCCATCCCGGCGCTGCTGGCCACCGCTGCGGTACATCACCATCTGGTACGCACCGGGCTGCGCACCTCATCCGGCCTGGTGGTCGAGACCGGCGCGGCACGTGAGGTTCACCACTTTGCGGTGCTGGCAGGCTATGGCGCTGAGGCGGTCAACCCCTATCTGGCCTTCAACACCCTCTCCAATATGCGGCACAAACTGCCGGAAGAGCTGAGCGAAGATGAGATCCACTGGCGTTTTATCAAGGCGATCGACAAAGGATTGTTGAAGGTGATGTCCAAGATGGGCATCTCCACCTACCAATCCTACTGCGGCGCGCAGATCTTCGATGCCATTGGCCTCTCGACCGATTTTGTCGAGAAGTACTTTACCGGCACCGCCACCACCATCGAAGGGGTCGGCCTGCATGAGATCGCTAAAGAGGCGGTACGCTGGCACCGCGATGCCTACGGCGAGAGTCATATCTACCGCAAGCATCTGGATGTGGGTGGCGACTACGCGGTACGCACCCGTGGCGAAAGCCATATCTGGACGGCCGACACCATATCCAAACTCCAGCACGCCACCCGCTCCAATGATGCCAAGACCTACGCAGAGTACGCTCGCATCATCAATGAGCAGAACGAAGAGCTGCTGACCCTGCGCGGCCTGTTCGATCTCGATTTTTGCGCCGAGCCGGTGCCGCTGGAAGAGGTGGAACCCGCCAGTGAGATCGTCAAACGCTTCGCTACCGGCGCGATGTCTTACGGATCCATCTCGTATGAGGCGCACTCCACCATCGCCATGGCGATGAACCGCATCGGCGGCAAATCCAATACCGGTGAAGGCGGCGAAGAGCCGGAGCGCTTCATCCCGATGGAGAATGGCGACTCCAAACGCTCGGCCATCAAACAGGTCGCCTCTGGCCGTTTTGGTGTCACCACCGAATATCTGGTCAACGCCGACGAGATCCAGATCAAGATGGCTCAGGGCGCCAAGCCCGGCGAGGGCGGTCAGCTGCCCGGCCACAAGGTCGATCACACCATCGCCCGGGTGCGCCACTCCACCCCCGGCGTGGGGCTGATCTCACCACCGCCACACCACGACATCTACTCGATTGAGGATCTGGCGCAGCTGATCCACGATCTGAAAAACACCAACCCCACGGCGCGGATCAGCGTCAAGCTGGTCTCCGAGGTGGGCGTGGGCACCGTGGCTGCGGGCGTCTCCAAGGCGCATGCAGATCACGTCACCATCTCTGGCTACGACGGCGGCACCGGTGCCAGCCCACTCACCTCCATCAAACATGCCGGCTCCCCATGGGAGATCGGTCTGGCCGAAACCCATCAGACACTGGTGATGAATAAGCTGCGCAGTCGTATCTCGGTGCAGGTTGACGGCGGCCTGCGTACCGGTCGGGATGTGGTGATTGGTGCGCTGTTGGGAGCCGATGAGTTTGGCTTTGCCACTGCTCCACTGATTGTGCAGGGCTGCCTGATGATGCGTAAGTGTCATCTCAACACCTGCCCGGTGGGAGTCGCCACACAAGACCCGGAGCTGCGCAAGCGCTTCACAGGTAAACCGGAACATCTGGTCAACTTCTTCTTCTTTATTGCCGAAGAGGTGCGCCAGCTGATGTCCAGGCTGGGCTATCGCTCATTCAATGAGATGATCGGCCAGCGCACCCGTCTCAACACCCGTCAGGCCATCGACCACTGGAAGGCAAAAGGGCTGGACTACTCGCGCATCCTGCACATGCCGGAGGCTGGCTCCGAGGTCGGCATCTATCACAGCAAAACACAGGATCACGGCCTGGAGCAGGCGCTGGATAACCGGCTGATCGAACAGGCCATGCCTGCACTGGAGCGTGGCACGCCGGTTCAGCTTGAGACCAATATATACAACTACAACCGCACCGTTGGCACCATGCTGTCGGGCGAGGTGGCGCGTCGCTATGGTCATGCCGGTCTGCCGGATGACAGCATCCATATCAAGGCTCGAGGCATAGCCGGGCAGAGCTTTGGTGCCTGGCTGGCCAAAGGTGTCACCATTGAGCTATCGGGTGAGGCCAACGACTACGTCGGCAAAGGGCTGTCGGGTGGCCGCCTGGTGGTCTATCCACCCAAAGAGACTCCTATCGTGGCGGAAGAGAATATCATTGCAGGTAACACCATTCTCTATGGTGCCATCTGCGGCGAACTCTATCTGCACGGCATAGCAGGTGAACGCTTTGCGGTACGTAATTCGGGCGCTACCGCCGTGGTTGAAGGGGTGGGTGACCACGGCTGTGAATACATGACCGGCGGCGTTGTGGTCTGTCTCGGTACCACAGGCCGTAACTTTGCGGCAGGCATGAGCGGCGGTATCGCCTATGTCTTCGATGCCGCAGGTGATTTTGAAAAGCGCTGCAATCTGGCCATGGTCGAGCTGGAACCCGTCACCGCCGAGGATGATGCGCTGGAGGCCAGCGAGCACCAGGGTGGCGACCTTGAGACACACGGCCGGGTGGATGTCAGCCACGACATGACCCGCCACGATGCCGTTCGTCTCAAGCAGCTGATCGAACGACATCTGCACTATACCGGCAGCCCACGCGCCAAAGCGATTCTGGACAGCTGGGATCAGAGCCTGACACAGTTTGTGAAGGTTATGCCGGTAGAGTATCGCCGCGCCCTGCATGAGATGCAGGCTCAACAGCAAGCGGCCAACAGCATTGAGGAGGGTTGCAATGGGTAAGCCCACAGGCTTTCTGGAGTTTCCACGTCAGGATCGGAGCTATGCACCGGCCGCAGACCGGGTAACCCACTACGATGAATTTGTCATCCCGCTCAGCACCGAGGTGATCACCCAGCAGAGCGCCCGCTGTATGGATTGCGGCATCCCCTTTTGCCACAACGGCTGCCCGGTCAATAACATCATCCCGGACTGGAATGATCTGGTCTACAAGGGTGAGTGGCGGCAGGCGATAGAGGTGCTGCACTCCACCAACAACTTTCCTGAATTTACCGGCCGCATCTGCCCCTCGCCCTGCGAGGCGGCCTGCACCCTGAACCTTGATGACAACCCGGTCACGATCAAAACCATCGAGTGCGCCATTGTGGATCGCGCCTGGGAAGAGGGATGGATCGTACCGCAGGTGCCACCACACAAAAGCGGCAAACGGGTTGCCATCGTAGGCTCCGGCCCCGCTGGTCTGGCCTGTGCACAGCAGCTGGCGCGTGCCGGACACGCCGTCACCCTGTTCGAAAAGAGTGACCGCATTGGTGGCCTGATGCGCTACGGCATCCCCGATTTCAAACTCAGCAAACATCTGATCGACCGGCGTATCGGACAGATGCTCGCCGAAGGCGTGGAGTTCCGACCCAAGGTGCATATCGGCGTAGACATCCCGGCCAGCCAGCTGGCCGATGAATATGATGCCGTAGTACTGACGGGCGGATCAGAAAAGTCACGGGATCTGCCGGTACCAGGCCGCGAACTGGGCGGCATTCACTATGCCATGGATTTTCTGCGCCAGAGCAATAAGCGGGTGGCAGAAGACCAGATCCCCGAAGATGAGCAGATCGTCACCACCGATCAGCACGTCATCGTCATCGGCGGCGGAGATACCGGCTCTGACTGTGTCGGCACCTCAAACCGGCAGGGCGCACTCTCGATTACCCAGCTGGAACTGATGCCGCAGCCGCCTGAAAAAGAGAACAAAGCCTCCACCTGGCCCGACTGGCCACAAAAGATGCGTACCTCATCCTCTCAGGAGGAGGGCTGCGAACGTATCTGGAGTGTCGCCACCCAAAAATTCACGGGTGAAAATGGCCAGGTCAAGACGATCCACTGCATCAAGGTAGAATGGACTCAGGATGAGGCCGGCAACTGGAGTATGAGTGAGATAGCCGGCTCAGAGTTTGAACTGCCTGCGGAGAAGGTCTTCCTGGCAATGGGCTTTGTACACCCTGTGCATGAAGGGATGCTGGAAGAGCTGGGGGTTGAGCTGGACAACCGTGGAAATGTGCAGGCAGACGACAAGGCGTACCGCACCTCTGTTGACAGGGTTTTTGTCGCCGGCGATATGCGTCGTGGCCAGTCACTGGTAGTGTGGGCCATACGCGAAGGTCGTCAATGCGCCCGTGCCGTCGATGAGTTCCTTATGGGAACCAGCGACCTGCCGCGTTAGTTTTAGGCTTGCGGCAAGAACCTTCTTATTTAGACACAGAGGTCACAGAGATATAATGCAGAAAATCATTCTTCTCTGTGTCTAAAATTAAATGTGTAGCAGCTAAACCCTCGCCTAATGCGCCTGCTTTTAGTGCAAAAAGCGCATGGTTTTGACTAGCGCACTGAGACAATATTATTTTGAATAATTTATAGGAGCTTTCCGTGCCAGAGCTGAAGAATGACCGTTTACTGCGTGCCCTCCTGCGCGAGCCTGTTGATATTACCCCTGTCTGGATGATGCGCCAGGCTGGGCGCTATCTCCCGGAATATAAAGCCACGCGACAAAAAGCGGGCAGCTTTATGGATCTGTGCAAGAACGCCGAGCTGGCCTGTGAGGTTACCCTCCAGCCGCTGGAGCGTTACCCGCTGGATGCCGCCATTCTCTTTTCAGACATTTTGACCATTCCCGATGCCATGGGTTTGGGACTCTATTTCACCGAAGGTGAAGGGCCGCGTTTTGAACGCCCCATCAAGTGCATTGCAGATGTTCGCGCCATCGGGGTTCCTGACCCTGAGCAGGGGCTGCAATATGTAATGAATGCGGTACGCACCATTCGCAAAGCGCTGGATGGTCGAGTGCCGCTGATCGGTTTTTCCGGCAGCCCCTGGACGCTGGCAACCTACATGGTTGAGGGTGGCGGTACCAAGAATTTCGCAAAATCCAAGGGGATGATGTTTGAAGACCCCGGGCTGATGCATGAGCTGCTCGGCAAGCTGGCCGAATCCGTCACCTCCTATCTCAACGCCCAGATCGCCGCTGGCGCACAGGCCGTGATGATCTTCGACACCTGGGGCGGGGTTCTCAGTCCGCGCGACTACGATACCTTCTCTCTCTCCTATATGGAGCAGATCATCGAAGGGCTGACGCGTGAAAACGAGGGACGGCAGGTACCCGTGGTCATGTTCACCAAGAATGGCGGTCAATGGCTCAGCCGCATGGCCGAGAGCGGAGCCGATGCGCTGGGGGTCGACTGGACCACCGAGCTGGCCGATGCGCGGGTTCAGGTACGGGACAAGGTAGCACTACAGGGCAATATGGATCCCTGCATCCTCTACGCATCCCCCGAGCGGATTCGCGAAGAGGTGGCCCATGTACTCGACAGCTATGGGCATGGCCCAGGCCATGTCTTCAACCTGGGGCATGGTATTCACCCCGAGGTAGACCCGGAGCATGCCGGGGTCTTTATTGACGCAGTACATGAGCTGAGCAAGCCCTACCACTCCTGATCCGCTCCGTAGCGATACCTGCAAAAAAGGCGGCCTCTACAGGCCGCCTTTTTTTACGCCTAATGCTTCAGCCGCTCATGCAGCGGGCTGCTGCGTGGGAAGTGAGCGCGCAGAAACTCCATCTGATCTGCCAGAATATGCCGCCCCTGCAGGAAGATATATTCCGCATGGGTCGGGGTGAACGGGATGGCCAGAAGCTCCATCCCCGCACGCTCCGGGGTGCGCCCCGCCTTATGATTGTTGCAGCGAATGCAGGCCGTCACCACATTGTTCCAGTGATCCGGCCCACCCTGGCTCACGGGTCGCACATGATCCCGAGAGAGCTGCCGGTGATTGAAGTGACGCCCGCAATAGAGGCAGAGGTGATTATCACGCTGGAACAGCGCCGGGTTGTTGAGCGGCGGCGTATATTTTGCCCGCAGCTTAACCAGCGCCTGGCTGTTGCCATAGGTGGCAATAATGGAGTTGACCTGCACCGTGCTGCGTTGCTGCGTACGGGCATTGATCCCGCCATGAAGAGAGTAGAGCACACTGCCGCACCGGTATGCGATTTGGTCGAGAAAGTGCAGACGCACAGCATCCCGGTAATCAATCCACTCCAGCGGCATGCCCGCTATATCTGTACGCAAAATCTGTTGCCGAAGATCCACCATAACCCTGCCATCATCTGATGCTTATACTGAGGCGATTTCCGAAAAACCTTATGCCCACCTGCTTCTCTTATTGCCCCTCTTCTGTGTTGCCACGACCCTTGCATAGTTCTGCTATGCGTGGGTCTCTGCGCCTTGAAGAGGAACAATAATCCATCGTAATCTGGTATAAGATTTTCCATCAACCGCCTTAAGTCTTGCACGGTTATACCGATGCTGCAAATCTGGGTTATGCCATATTGAGCAAGTAGCCCGATGAAGAGCAACGCAATCCGAGGCTATCCCCCATAACGCTCACCTTCCTCCGATAAAACCTCCACCCCAGTCCTTTTCAAGAAGACTCAACTGAGCACAGCAGTGAAATGATGAGTGAGGCCACTCTAACCACAAACAGTAGTTTTGTATTGTGTCCCCGTAATCCCGAAAACAGGTTGTAGGCGTGAGTAAGTTACGTTGACTGAATATATTTGTCTATGGAAACTGTATCGCAAAACCTGCTCCAATAAAGTCACTTGAAATTCGGTCAATCGAAATGCCAAAATTAAAATCAAGTTGCATATTGTCATTGAGAAGGTAAGCGATACCTGCATCAAACATATCACTATCTGCGCTGTCGATATTTAATGACATGTCACGGTAGTATTCAACGTAGGTACTGAGTTTGTCTGTATGAGAAAAAGAGAGGCCTACTGCGGGCTGAAAATTATTCGAGCGCTGTCCGCCTTCGACAAATGAAATAAATTGAAACGTGCCAAATACGCTGATTTCTTTGCTCACTTCATAATCCCATAATAATCCCAGAAAAGGCGTGAAATGCCCTGAGTCCGGGGCGTTACCAGTTGGCAGGGAGACAAACCCGAGCAAGGAAAGATTGTATTTGTCGCGGTTTAACAGGCGATGTTTGGCCCCTACCAGCAAATCGCTGGTGGAAGTCACTGAACCGCCGCTGGACTGTTCACGCGTCCAGCCATCAAGGAGTAAGTTAAGCTCAGTTGAGGGAGTCAGCCCGGTACGGACATTGATTAAGGGCGCTGTAAAACTATCGGGATCACCGGCGTGATCTCCATAGGATGACTGAAACCCTACCTCAACATTGATTTTTCCGGGGGCAACCGTATAGGTGCCTGTGCTGAATCCGGGGCGATCCGGTTGAATCGGTTCGGCCTGCAAGCCAAACGGTATTAGTATCAGCAACGAGTACAGTATGGCCTGCACCAACAGTTGGGCATTCATTTTTTGCTCTTTGCCATTACTTTCAACAAGGTTGCGGACAACTCCTGCGGCACAAATTTCCCCACATACGCATCCGCGCCAACACGCTCGCCCAAGGCAGTATTCGATTCAGTTGTCAGCGAGGAGTGCATGACAATGGGAATACCATTAAAGCGTGTATCTTCCTTGATCTTCTGAGTCAGGACATAGCCGTCCATTTCCGGCATCTCGACATCGGTCAGGATTAATTGCACTTTGCTGGAAACCTGCTCTCCTGACTTTTCGGCCTCATCGGCCATTTGAGTGAGCCGTTCCCAGGCTTCCTTTCCATTGGTGGCGACGATAAAGCTATACCCCATGGTTTCAAGTGTGCGCTGAATCTGTTTTCTGGCAATTATGGAATCATCAGCAAACAGTACAGTAACCGTTTCCTCCTGTGCCACTAGCCCTTGATACAACACATCTTCATCATCAAAACCTTCTGTCCCCGCAAGGATTTTTTCGACATCCATGATCATGACAAGCCCCTGATCTTCAATTTCGATCACTGCGGTAATCAGACCGCCATGCTGATCAGCCATCATCGGTGGCGCCACCCGCACTTCACTCCAGGCCAACCGTTTAATGCTGTCTACCGAATGTACCAGAAAGCCCTGAATGTGCCGGTTGTATTCTGTGACAATCAATACCTCTGGGTTTTCTGTATGATCGATACCGCAAAATCTTGGCAGGTTGATAACGGGAATCGTTTCACCGCGCAGACTGACCATGCCTTCCACAGCATTCGGCATATCCGGTGCTCGGGTAATCGTGGGCGCATGCATGACTTCCCGTACTTTGAATACGTTGATTCCGAAAACCTCTTCTCTATCCGTAATCTCATCTTTCCCCAAACTAAATAACAACACTTCAAAGCGGTTGGCGCCTGCAAGTTGGGTGCGGTCATCTACTGATTGCATCAGACTAGCCATGATAGTGCTCCCTTATACTTTAAACTGGGCGACGAGCCCCTGTAGATCAGATGCCATGCGAGCCAGTTCTTCGCTGGCGATAGAGGTTTGAGATGCACCTTCGGCTGTCTGATTGGACATATCATTGATTGAAACGATATTGCGGTTAATTTCTTCTGATACTGAACTTTGTTCTTCTGCCGCACTGGCAATCTGGGTGCTCATCTGGTTAATTTCATTTACTGCCTGGGCAATAGTCTGTAACGCTTCACCTGACTGGGAGGCATAATCCACCGCCAGCTTTGTCTGTTCGAGGCTTTTGGCCATGACTTCGACGGCTTGGCTTGAACCATTCTGGAGCTTTTCAATCATTTCATTAATTTCCGCGGTGGACTCCTGTGTACGGCCGGCAAGTGTACGTACCTCATCGGCAACCACTGCAAAACCACGTCCTTGTTCACCAGCACGAGCGGCTTCAATTGCCGCGTTCAATGCCAGCAAATTGGTTTGTTCGGCAATACCTTTAATGACATCCAGCACTGAATTGATGGCCTCACTATGTTGCTTAACCTCGTTAATCGTTTTTGCTGAGTCCTCAACCTGGGTTTCCAGTCTGTTGATTTCATCAATGGTTTGTTTTACCACTCGGTTACCTTCGTTGGTTTGCTCGTTGGCCTTATTAGCTGCAGAAGCTGTTTGTGTAATATTCGAGGCAACCTCCTGTACGGTGGCCGTCATTTCATTCATCGCAGTGGCGACCTGTTCCGTCTGTCTGCGTTGTTCCTCAATGGTTTGGCTTGTTTGCATGGTGATGGTTGACATTTCCTCTCCAGCGGCCGCTACCTGTTCTACGGTGCTGGCTACTGTGCTGACCATCTGTCGTTGTGTGGCGATACTCTTGTTCAGAATAAAAGCCATTTCACCGATTTCGTCATCTGACTGGTACTCCACCTGGTGTGTCAGATCACCTTGATCCATCTCTTTGAGTACACCTTTCATCATGTAGAGGGGGCGCGTTATATTTCGCACGAGATACCAACCGGCCAATACTGCCAGTAACACCCCTGTAATAATTATGCTAATCGTCAAAACTACCATATTTTCATAGGCTTTCATCGCATTCTCGTGGCGGCGCTCCGCGCGCTCAATTTGGTAATCAGCCAGGTCATTGACCGCAGCACGTGCTGAACGAAAAGCTTTTTGCGCCGGGCCGTAAAGTACATCCTCTGCCGCTTCAATTTTTCCATCACGACTCAGGGGAAGAACCTTGCTGTTGATCAAATTCAGATAGGTTTTCCACTGTGAGTTATATATATCGATCAGACGGGTTTCTTCTTCGCCCAGACGGGATTCCCGGTATTTGCCTTCATTGCGGTCCAACCGTGCCAGTTGTTCTTTGATTTTTTCTTCATGCACCGCCTGGCGATCCGGCTCACTGAGATGACGACCGACACGATCACGTATCCGGTAGAGTGAGGCCTTCATATCATCCACGGTTTCCAGTGGCACCAGTTCCTGGGTATAAAGATTGGTCACGCGTTGGTTGATGGCGCCAGCCTGATAGAGGCCAAAGACGCCCATTGACAAGAGCGTCAATATTATCGCGCCCAGCACTGAGTACAGTTTGGTGGCGATTTTCCAGTTTTTGAAGTTTTTCATTTTTCCCTCCTTGAGAGGTGTTTCTTGGCTGTTTAATTCGTATAAAAAATAGTGGGTGCTGTTGATTACTACTAATCGGGTGATGCTCTTGCGTGGCCTGGATTGAGCAAGAAAATGACAACACCAGGCTTTATTGGAGTGCTTTCCTCATCAAAGGGAAACCAGCTGTGTAAGTATTGATGTTGGCGGGGAAAATAATTGAAACAGAGGCCTTTCCTGAGCGTAAGGCGGATGTGTGCAGGACTTCCATGCCAACTTCGAGACATGGTTAGTTGTCCTGTAAAAAGTGATTCGTATTGGGGTGGTTTAGCAGATAAGAATCGGGTAGACTGAATCCCTGAATCCCTGCGTAATATTGGTGTATTGCGTCCATTACAATCTCAATTGATAAGTTAGGCCTTCTTCATAGAATAAAGGAGGATGTCAATGATATTGACACGGTAATCGGCAGAGATCTCGATTACTTTAATCCGATCAATGGGGTCGCGATCAATGGGGTCGGAGTAAATGAAAAATAAGACTGATCAATTTTAGTCGAAAACAACCTACCAAAAGCCCTGCATCTGCAGGGCTTTGTTGCTCTACCCTTCACTCCAAGGTTTGTTTTCTTTTCCTGCCAAGTCCATGCTGCCATGCATGATGGTAACGATGAAGAGGCGACCGGGCTGGATCAGGTAGATAATCCGGCAGCCCTGATAGATCAGTTCTCGGACATCCTCCCGGTCTTCGGCTTCGGGCACGGGTCTACCCATCCTTGGAAAGTCCTCCAGCTTCTCCACTGAGACGATGATTCGTTCTGTGAAGCGCCTGGCGTAATAGGGTGAGTCCTTGGCAATGTAAGCTTTCAGATCCCGGATATCAGCTCTGGCACGCCTTGACCATTATAATTACCATTACCCAACAACTCGGCCTTGACTTGCTCATGTGGAATGGTGCGGCCAGCCTCGATATCGGTTAGCCCTTCCTCGATCTTCTGTTTTACATACAGCTCATACATGATGTCGTCCCAGGATGCTTGGTCAGATAGGTGATCGATAATCTCTCTTGCGGCTTGTTTAGCGGTCTGCATGGAATAATTCTCTTATCTGGCTGCATGAATGGAATCAGTGACGATATGCTTGAGCCTGTCCTGGCGAACAGCCATATCCAGAAAATGGCAGATGACATTCTGATCTTCCTGTTTGAGTTGATCTACCTGTCGGCACAGCTCTTTTAGCTTTCTATTCTGAATATCGAACTGGGCTGATTGCTGGTTGCGGGCACCAAGCAGCAGCTGGTCAAGACTGACTTCCAAAACATCGGCTAATTTGATGATGTAATCAAATTGTGGCTTGCCCTTGCCTTGTTCCCATCGACCAATTAGCCGGGGTTGTACCTCCAGCATTTCGGCCAGTTTCATTTGAGTTAATTGGCGTGCCTTGCGAAGTTCAGCGAGTTTTTTACCAAAATCAGCCATGCACCAGCTCTCTATAACGTGATACTTGGCTGAACATCTTAAATCCTCTATCGATTTTAACCTGACTTGAACAGGACTATAATTGCTGCTGTAAATTAGGTCAACTTTTACCTTGTCAAGGTTTTGGAGGACATTGCCCATGGCCCACATCCCAGAACATGAGATAGTGATCGGTGAGGCCACCCATTTAAAGTGCTGTGGAATCAATAGGCTGTGCTGTGGCCACAATCAATCGGGGCTCTTGGGTTTCTAACCGCTCTTTCCCGAATTATGCACAGAGTAAAACGGCGGCAGGCTCCCGCTCTTCATCCTCTGTAATTTTAAGAACAGGTTTTTTCAAAAACTGTAACCTATTGTTTTAATAGCAAAATGAACCACAATCCCAGCTTCCATAAAAATTCAGGCACAGATCCCACTCAACAAGCACACTTCAAGCAGGGTAAATTCTCCACAAAGTTTTCCACAGCCTGAAAACCGGGTAGGAATTTACTTATTCTTTTAACGAGTTACCGCAATCTTCTGCTTTCTGACACTAAAAACAGCGCATAACTCACCCCCTTAAACCCAGGAAAATCAGGTAGAGTTGCTGCCATGCCCAGCCGATCCATTCTTCGCATCGCAGTGCCCGCACCGCTCTACACCTGCTTCGACTATCTGCCGCCAGAGGGGGTGGATGCAGCCACACTCTCACCCGGCATCCGTCTGCATCTGCCCTTTGGGCGAGGGGAGCGCATTGGGGTGCTGGTGGAGAAGGTCTCATCATCCTCTGTTGATGCCGCTTCACTCAAACCCGCCACTGCGGTGCTGGAGAGCCAGCCACTGCTGGCGGATCAGGATCTGCAACTGCTGCTCTGGGCCGCCAGCTACTACCAGCACCCCCCCGGAGAGGTCATTGCCGCAGCACTGCCTGTGCGACTGCGCAGGGGGGAAGAGCAGGTGCAGCTGGCGCAGCCTGGGTGGCGGCTAACAACCTGTGGAGAGACAGCCCAGCCGACCCACGCCCCCCGGCAGTTACAGGTTATCCAGACCCTGAAAGGACAACCCAAAGGGATGACCCAGCAGGCACTCTACGCCCTTTGTGGCAGCTGCCGGCCTATCCTGCGAACCCTGGAGGAGAAGGGCTGGGTGGAGCCCTGTGAGCTTGAACCACAGCAGATCCCCCCAATGCCGGAGGGCTCCAGACTGACGCTCAACCCTGCCCAGCAAGATGCCATCACCGCAGTCTCCAGCAACATGCAGGGGTTCAACGCCTTTCTGCTGAATGGTGTGACCGGCAGCGGCAAGACCGAGGTCTATCTGGGACTCATCGAAACCGCACTGGCGGCAGGCCGCCAGGTTTTGGTTCTGGTGCCTGAGATTGCACTCACCCCCCAGCTGATGCAGCGCTTCCAATCCCGTATCCGCGCACCCATTGCCCTGCTCCACTCCGGTCTCTCCGAGCGGAAGCGGGAGCAGGGCTGGCTGGCCGCCAGCCAGGGAGCGGCCGCAGTGGTGCTGGGCACCCGCTCGGCCATCTTCACCCCGCTTCCACAGCTGGGGCTGATCATCATCGATGAAGAGCACGACCTCTCCTTCAAACAGCAGGATGGCTTTCGCTACTCCGCCCGTGACCTGGCCATCGTCAGGGCGCAGCGTCAGGGCTGCCCTGTAGTGCTTGGCTCTGCCACGCCCTCACTGGAGAGTCTGCACAATGTTGCAACCGGACGCTATCAAGGGCTGGATCTGCCAGAGCGCGCCGGCGGTGCCAAACCACCCCGGATCGACCTGCTCGATATCCGCTCGGCACCACTCAATGGTGGCCTCTCCCCGGCACTGCTGGGCAGACTGGAAAAGGAGTTGGCTGCCGGAAATCAGGTGCTGCTGTTTCTCAACCGCCGGGGTTATGCGCCGGTTGTGACCTGTCATCACTGCGGCTGGCTCTCCGAGTGCCCCCGCTGCGACGCCCGCATGACGCTTCATCTGCGCAGCCAGCTGCTCTGGTGCCACCACTGCGGCCATCAGCGCCGCCTCTACCGCGAGTGTCCCAAATGCAGCAGCAGTGATCTGCGCCCGCTGGGGCAGGGCACTGAACGGCTGGAGGAGGTGCTGGCAGAGCAGTTTCCCAACCACCCCATTGCCCGGATCGACCGCGACAGCACCCGCCGAAAGGGGGCACTGGAGAAGCTGCTCAGCGCCATTCATGACGGCCACTACCACATCCTGCTGGGGACACAGATGCTGGCCAAGGGGCACCACTTTCCTGATGTCACGCTGGTAGGCATTCTGGATATGGATCAGGGTCTGTTCAGCGCTGACTACCGCGCCGCAGAGCGGATGGCTCAAATGGTAGAGCAGGTGGCCGGGCGTGCGGGGCGCGCCAGCAAACCCGGCCGGGTGCTGATCCAGACACGGCACCCAGATCACCCGCTGCTGCAAACCCTGATTCACCAGGGCTACAATGCCTTTGCCCAGGTCTGTCTCGACGAGCGCCGCCAGGCCGCCCTGCCCCCTTTCAGCTATCAGGCACTGCTGCGTGCCGAGGCTGGCTCACCTGAAAAACCGATACACTTTTTGGAGGATGCCGTCCAGCAGGCCACGCACTTTAATACCCAGGGTGTTGAACTGTGGGGGCCTGTGCCCGCACCTATGGAGCGACGCGCCGGTCGTATCCGCGCACACCTGTTGATTCAGGCCAGCCATCGCCGCACCCTGCACCAGCTGCTGCGTCAATTGATCCCTTCACTTGGCAAATTGAAGAGCGCCCGCCATGTTCGCTGGTCCATTGATGTTGACCCACAAGAGATGCTGTAATCTGCAAAATAATGTTCAACCTAAATCCTGCAAGTGCTCGCACTTGCAGGATTTAGGTTCAATCTCATCAAGATGCGCGCCCAACACTTTGGCTATTCCTGTTATCCTTTGCGGTTATCCCCGTTAAACATTTTCCGAGTTGATGAAAGCCCAGATCCAGCACCTTCTCTCCCAGGCTCTTGAGCAGCTTGCCGCAGATGGCACACTTACTGCCGAACAGATCCCCCAGCCTGTTATCGAACGCACCCGTGACATCAGCCACGGTGATTTTGCCTCCAATATCGCCATGGTACTGGCCAAAATTGCCCGCTGTCGCCCACGCGATCTGGCAGAGAAGATAGTGGCGCATCTCCCTGCATCCCAGACTATTGCAAAGGTTGAGATCGCCGGGCCAGGGTTTATCAACTTCACCCTTGCGCCCGATGCCTATCTGGCACTGGTGCCGGAGATCCTGCAACAGGGGCCTGGATTTGGCCGCAGCAAGGTCGGTGCTGGGCGGGCGGTTCAGGTCGAATTTGTCTCCGCCAACCCCACCGGGCCACTGCATGTGGGGCATGGTCGCGGAGCCGCCTATGGCGCAACCGTGGCCGATCTGCTGGAGGCCATCGGTTTTGAAGTACACCGCGAGTACTATGTCAACGATGCCGGTCGTCAGATGGATATCCTGGCCACCAGCATCTGGCTGCGTTACCTGGGGCTTTGTGGCGAATCTTTTCCCTTCCCGGCCAATGGTTACAAAGGTGACTATGTACTGGATATTGCCGCCATCCTGCACCGGGAACACAGTGATGATTACCATCAGGATGCCAACCGGGTATTGGCCGATCTGCCACAGGATGAGACCGAGGCCACGCCCGATGGCGACAAAGAGGCCTATATCGATGCCCTCATCGCCCGGGCAAAAGCGCTGTTGGGGGATCTGCGTTATCGCTATGTTTTTGAGCTGGGTCTGAACCAGATCCTGGATGATATCCGGGATGACCTGGAGGGGTTTGGGGTCTGCTACGATAACTGGTACTCCGAACGCACACTGGTTGAGAGCGGCGCGGTCAACAAGGTGGTTGAACGCCTGCGCAGCACGGGTCAGATGTATCAGAAAGAGGGGGCGCTGTGGTTCCGCTCTACCAATTTTGGTGATGAGAAGGATCGCGTGGTGGAGCGGGAGAATGGCCAGACCACCTACTTTGCCTCGGATATCGCCTACCATGCCGAGAAGCTGGAGCGCGGTTTTGACCGGGTTATCGACGTGTGGGGTGCCGACCATCATGGCTATGTCCCGCGGGTAAAGGCGGCGCTAGAGGCGCTGGGTGATGACCCCGCCAAGATGGATGTGCTGCTGGTGCAGTTTGCCAATCTCTACCGCAATGGGCAGAAGGTGCAGATGTCCACCCGCTCCGGCTCCTTCGTCACCCTGCGTGAGCTGCGGGAAGAGGTGGGGCGCGATGCCGCCCGCTTTTTCTATGTGATGCGCCGCTGCGAGCAGCATCTCGATTTTGATCTGGATCTGGCCAAATCCCAATCCAGCGACAACCCCGTCTACTATGTGCAGTACGCCCACGCGCGGGTCTGTAGCGTGTTCCGGCAGGCCGGTGAAAAAGGCATTCCGGTTGAGGTCTCACCCGGCACCACACATCTGGAACAGCTCACGCAGGCGCACGAACAGGCGCTGCTGCGCACCCTCTCCCGCTATGCCGAAGTGATCGAGGCGGCAGCACTGAATGAGGAGCCGCACCAGCTGGTTCACTACCTGCGCGAGCTGGCCCAGGATTTCCACACCTACTACAACGCCCATCAATTCCTGGTCGAGGATGAGGCGTTGCGGGATGCACGGCTGAAGCTGATCCTGGCTGCACGGCAGGTGATCCGAAACGGGCTGAATCTGCTGGGTGTCTCCGCGCCGGAGCGCATGTAAGTGGCCCGCGATTACAAAACCCGCGCCAACCCAAAACCGAAAAAGCAGCAGACCTCTGGCTGGAACTGGTTTTTTGCCGGGCTGTTGGTGGGGCTGTTCGCTGCCGGGCTGATCTGGCTCAAATTTGGCCAACAACAAGCGGTTGTCACCAAGCCGGCTCCGGCTCGCCAGCCAGAGAGTCTTAAAAGAGAAGCTGATCCGCAGGCATCACTGCCACCCAAACCCCGCTTCGATTTCTACACCACGCTGCCGGAGATGGAGGTCGTGGTGCCAGAGCCAGACCCCATCCCAAAACAGGCTCCCAAGAAAGCCTCTCCTGCCACTGCTGGTAGCACCTATATGCTGCAGATGGGCTCCTTTCGCAAGTACCGGGATGCCGACCGGATGAAGGCCAGTCTGGCGCTGCTGGGGATTCAGGCCGAGATCCAGAAGGTAACGATCAATAACAAGGATACCTATCATCGGGTGCGCAGTGGCCCCTATCGCAGCAGCCAGCAGATCAACCAGATTCGCGATCAACTGCGGAAGAACAAGATCAACAGCCTGCTGATCAAGTTAAAAAGGTAGCCCCAGCCGCTGCTTCAGGCGTACCGACCAAGGCGCATCGGTGAGCCGGGAGGCGATATACTCCCGGAGCTGTTTGCGATCGGCATCGGCCAGACCCACAAACTGGATGCCAAATCTGTGATCCTTGACATGCCTGATCCGGCCATCGACCTGAAACCCCCTGCCACCTGATGTAGGCAGGGTGACGATGACAGCGACCGACCTGTTAATCCGGCACCCTTTAAACAGGTGAGCCACATTTATGCCCATGCCACCCATACTGATGTCCACCGCTCGCAGAACCTCAATAAAGTCCTCGCCATTGATATCAACCTCGATCGGGCTGCCTCTCTCAGGCTGCACACGTATATGCTGGCGTCTGTTATTTTGATTGTGGCCATTCACGGCTTTACCTCGCAGACAAGAT
>Ga0256839_1002066_pt1 | contig 23087 bp, 17 predicted proteins | sample 354166metaG_FD_185968 | JGI IMG/M metagenome (GOLD analysis project Ga0256839, IMG submission 185968) | Hydrothermal vent microbial communities from Mid Atlantic Ridge, Atlantic Ocean - 354-166 | ecosystem: Environmental > Aquatic > Marine > Hydrothermal vents | place: Atlantic Ocean: Mid... | reverse complement strand
TGTCCATGTTCCCGCGGAAATCGAAGTACCCGACGGCTCCCGCGTAAGGTCCTCTGCGGGTAGGCTCGAGTTCGTCGATGATCTGCATGGCGCGGACCTTGGGAGCACCGGAAACCGTGCCCGCCGGCAAACAAGCTCGCAGAGCGTCGAACGCCGTGAGTCCCTCTCGCAGGCGTCCCGTCACATGAGATGTAATGTGCATGACATGGCTGTAGCGCTCCACCACCATCACGTCGGAGAGTTCCACGCTGCCGTACTCGGCCACCCGTCCCACGTCGTTGCGTCCCAAGTCGACCAGCATCACATGCTCGGCCCGTTCCTTCGGGTCCGACAGCAATTCGGCTTCCAATCGCTCGTCCTCGGCTACCGTTCCGCCGCGAGCTCGAGTCCCCGCAAGCGGGCGCACCGTCACTTCACCCTGAATGACTCGGCACATGATTTCCGGAGAGCTGCCCACCAGCGTGGTCTGATCGGTGCGAACGAAAAACATGAACGGGCTGGGATTGACGATCCGCAGGCTGCGGTAGACTTCGAACGGATCGATTCCCGTCTCCACGGACAGCCGCTGACTCAAGACAACTTGAAAGATGTCTCCCGCGCGGATGTACTCGACCGACTTCTCGACGGCCCGGAGAAACGACTCCCGGTCGAAATTGGATTGGAAGGCCGGCTCATCGGCTCGCTCCGATTCCGACGGAACGTCATGGATGTCGAGTGCCGAATCGGCCGAACGCAATCGATCGGCGATCCGATCGACCCGACGGCAAGCTGTTCCATAAGTCTGTTCGAGATCATCCGAGCCTGATGTGTCCGCGAGTACGATCACATAGAGCGTCTTCTGCACGTGATCGAACACGACCATCTGGTCGTACAAGGCGAAGGAGACGTCCGGAAGACCTCGATCGTCGGCCGGCGGATGAGGCAGATTCTCGCTATATCGCACGACATCATACCCCGCGTAGCCAACCGCACCGCCGATGAAGGGTGGGAGTTCGCTGAGCAAGGCGGCTCGCCGCCGAACCAACTTTTCCAGTTCGTCCAGCGGATCGTTCGACTGGAACTCGGCCACACCGTCGGAGCGTCGGATCGTCACGGTCGTGTCTTTCGCCGAGAAGACGGCATACGGCTCTACGGCCAGAAAGCTGTATCTGCCGACGCGTTCGCCTCCTATCACACTTTCGAACAGACATGCGGTGCCCCCGGTATCGAGTTTGCGAAAAGCGGAAACCGGAGTCAGCGTGTCGCTGGTCAGGCAACGGTAGACGGGAACCAGATCGTACTGGCCGGCCAGCCGCTGAAACGGGGAAAAGGTGGGGGCATGAACGGTCATCGGCAGGCAGATCGAATGCAGATGGTAACCCAGCGCGCGGGAATTCTCGACGATAGGGGGACACGGCAATACGGCGGCGTTCGTGCGGGTAGTCCAAACCGCTTCGCCACTGTATCCCGCTCATCGTAGAGCCCTCGACGAGATGGGGAAGACGGCCGGCGCCCATGGACCGGTTCGGCTTGACAGCCCATGGCCGGCTGCTAGAATTCGTTCGCTATCGTAAGTCTTTTTCAATTAGGGCCTTACATCGCACACTCACGGAAGGGCCGGGGGGTCGATACGGAGACCGGGCCGACAAACCCCATTGCCTCCCCTATCATGGCGCTGGGGCTGGCCTTCCGTGAAGGCCACTGGCCGCAACATCCGGTTCCAGGCGGACAACGGTCGTCGGATCGCCCCGTCACGAACCAACGGATCCCATCATGAAATGCCAACAGTGTAGCCGACCGGCTACGTTTCATATTACCGAGTTGACGGATAACGGCGTTCTCGAACTGCACCTTTGCCAGGAACATGCCGCCGAGTATCTGGTACAGGCGGAGTCGGCGTCTCAGCCGCAACCGCAATCCAGTTTCGGCGGTGCTCTGGCTCAACATTTCCAAATCAGCCAGACTGGCGAGGAACTGGCGAGGCTGGACGAACACGCCTGCCCGATTTGCGGCATCACCTTCTACGAATTCCGCCAACAGGGACGGCTCGGATGTCCACACGACTACGTCGCGTTCGCGGAAGAGCTCGAGCCTTTGCTCGTCAGCATCCATGGGGATTCGCGCCATGTCGGCAAGCGGCCGAAGAAACACACCGGCAGCACGGGCGACCGTGCCATGCTGATTCGACTCCGACGAGAACTGCAAGCTGCGGTCGAGCGCGAAGCCTACGAGGAAGCATCCGAACTGCGCGATCGTATCCGAGCGCTCGAGGGAACCAAGCGGGAACAGGGCCAAAGTGGTGAGGAACGGCCGTGAACCTTGAGGAACTGGCAGGACGTTGCGGCGAGTGGTTGCGAGGCGGTGGTCCGGAGTCGGACATCGTGATCAGCAGCCGGATTCGCTTGGCGCGCAATCTGGCCGACTATCCCTTCGTGCGCCGCTGCCCCGACTCGGACCGCGAACAAATTGAGCAACTGGTCCATTCGGCCATCGTCGCCGCTCCGTCCATGGAAGGCGCAAGCTACTTTCGCGTGGATGAACTGGATACGCTTGATCGCCAGTTCCTGGTGGAACGGCAGCTCATCAGCCGGGAACTCTCCGAAGGAACCGGACCGCGAGCCGTCGCCGTCGATTCTCGAGAACAATTCGGCGTGATGGTCAATGAAGAAGACCATCTGCGCATTCAAGTCATGCACAGCGGACTCGATCTGGACGAAGCCTGGCAGCATATCAACCAGATCGACGACGAACTGGAAGAACGGTTGTGCTACGCCTTCCACGAAGAACTCGGCTACCTCACCGCCTGCCCTACCAATGTCGGAACGGGCATGCGCGTCAGCGTCATGCTCCACCTGCCGGCGCTGGTGATGGTTCGCCAGATCGACCGGCTCTTTCGTAGTCTGCAAAAGATCAATCTGGCGGTTCGGGGCCTGTACGGGGAAGGGTCGTCCGCCATGGGCGACTTTTACCAGATCAGCAATCAGATCACGCTGGGACGCAGCGAACATGAACTGCTGGAACAGGTGCGCCAAGTGGTGCCCGCCATCATCGAGTACGAGCGGCGTTCGCGCGACGCACTGGTACGAGACAGTCAGCGCGAACTGCACGACCGCATCAGCCGAGCCTACGGCATCCTCTCGACGGCTCATACCATCAGCAGCGAAGAGACCATGCATCTGCTCTCCAGCGTGCGCATGGGAGTGAATCTGGGGCTGATCGAAGACATCGAAATCCCTACCATCAACAAGCTGTTCATTCACACTCAGCCGGCACACTTGCAGAAGCTGCGCGGCACACTCCTGGAATCCGCCGACCGCAACATCGAACGAGCTCAGTATCTTCAAGAAAACTTGAAGAAGCCCGATCCCAACTGATCATCGGCCTGCCAGCTCGCCTCTTCCTAGCTGCGCCCCGCGACGTGATGGCCGCCGTGCTACAATGGTCGTCCACGAACGCCCCGCCACAAGTTCCGGGAACGATCGGGAGACGATGTTCATTCGAACTGCCGTGCCACTTCTGACCGGAAGAATCTCGATGCACAAAACGAGCACCGTTTTTTGGACCTGCCTCGTCTGCGCTGCCGCGTCGCCGTGGCTGGCGGCCCAACAACATCACCAGCCGATCTCCCTCTTCGACGGAAAGACACTGCAAGGCTGGGAGGGTGACCCACGTTATTGGCGCGTCGAGAACGGCGCCATCGTCGGCGAAATCCCGGAAGGGACTCGGCTGCGGCGCAACACCTGGCTGGTCTGGCGAGCCGGCAAGCTCGCGGACTTCGACCTCAAACTGCAGGTCAAACTGACGGGCGCTCCTTCCGCCAATTCGGGAATCCAGTTTCGCTGCCAGGTGGACAACATCCATCACGTCTCCGGGTACCAGGCCGATTTGGATCAAGGAGCGGTCTGGTTGGGGCGGATCTACGACGAACATGGCCGGGCCCTGTTGGTGGAGCGAGGCACTCGCGTGGCCATTGGCCGCCAGGGTCAGCGCCGAACCGAAGTGTTCGCCCCGGCCGCCATGTACCGAGTCTTGTTTCGACGGGGAGACTGGAACGACTACCGGATCGTGGCCAAAGGAGCTCACGTTCGCGTCTACATCAACGGCACGCTGTTCAGCGAACTCCTCGATCGCCAGCAGAACGCCGCGGACCTGTCCGGGATGCTGGCACTCCAACTGCACTCGGGCCCGCACACACGGGTCGAATTCCGACAGATCCGGCTCGAACCGCTCGCGCCGGATGACACGCGCTTGGGTGAATTCCGAATTCGGCGATCCTCGCAACCGACCGGCGCTGTCCCGGGCGAATGGCCGGTCGATGATTCGGGACGACGGCTCAATCTCGGGTTCGAAAGAGGTACGCTCGACGACTGGACCGCTGCGGGCGATGCCTTCCAAGGACAACCGGTGGCCAAAGACGCCATCGCCCGCCGCTGGCCCGGCCAAAGCAGTGGCAAGGCCGGCCGGTACTTCATCGGCGGGTATGAACTGTCGCGAGATGGCCCCAAAGGGACATTGACTTCCAAGTGGTTTCGCATCGACCGGCCGTATGCCAGTTTCCTGGTAGCCGGGGGTCCCGCACCGGACGTTCGCGTCGAACTATTGGTGCGAGACACGGAGCATGCCCCTGCAAAGACCTGGTTCACCACCGGCGGCCGCAAGCGAGAACAGATGGAGCGAGTGGTCGTCGACCTCGGCAAGATCCAAGGGAAACAGATGGCGGTCCGGTTGGTCGACGAGAGTTCCGGCGCCTGGGGCCACCTCAACTTCGACGATTTCCGCTTGCATCGCGAGCGCCCCTCATTTCCCATTCCGGCTCAGCGAGAACGCTCGACCTTCAACCCGATCCTCCAGCACTTGCGACCGCTCTCCGAATCCCGTCCAACTCCGCCCCCGGAATCGGCGGTCCAACAAGTACTCGATTCGATGTACGTACCCGAGGGCTTTTCGGTCGACGTCATCGCCGCGGAACCTCGCATCCATCAACCGATCGCCTTCACGTTTGATGCGAAGGGCCGAATCTGGGTCGCCGAAGCCCACTCCTATCCGCAAAAGCAACCGGTCGGCAAAGGGCTGGACCGGATCGTGATCTTGGCGGACGCCGACGGCGACGGTCGATTCGAGACTCGCAAGGTGTTCATCGAGGGGCTCAATCTGGTCAGCGGTCTGGAAGTGGGATACGGCGGCGTGTGGATCGGTGCGGCGCCTCAACTGTTGTTCATACCCGACGCCGATCGCGACGACCGGCCCGACGGACCGCCTCAAGTGCTGCTCGACGGCTTCGGCTACGCCGACACGCACGAGACTCTCAACAATTTCATCTGGGGACCCGATGGCTGGCTCTACGGCAATCACGGCGTGTTCAATCTCTCACGCATCGGCCGACCGGGCACGCCTCCCGACCAGCGAGTCGCTCTGGCCGCAGGCGTATGGCGGTACCATCCGACACGGCATGTATTCGAAGTCTTCGCCCACGGCGGCAGCAACCAATGGGGACTCGACTACGACGACGTCGGCGAATGGCTGATGACGCAGTGCCGCAGTCGCTGGGGTGGCGGCGCGACAACACATATCGTGCAGGGCGGCCACTACTGGAATCAGGTCAACGGCGGCTATGCACCCTTCATTTCCAAACGCGCGGCTCCCGAGCGCCCTTGGATGAGAAACTATCTGTTGGCATCGGCGCGCTACGGGCACGGCGAAGGAGGAGCCGGCGGCCCGGGAACTCGAGCCGTCTACGGCGGACATGCTCATGTGGGAACCATGATCTATCTCGGCGACAACTGGCCGCCATCGTACCGGAATCACTTGTTTACCCACAATCTGCACGGTCATCAGATCAATCACATGATCAACCTGCGCCGGGACAGTGTTTATCAGACCGTGCATGCGGGCAGAGACGTCTTTCTTTGCGACCATCCGACCTATGTCGCCGTGGATCTGAAGGTCGGTCCCGACGGCGCCGTCTACATGACCGACTGGAGTGATCGCCGCCACTGCCACAATCCCAACGCTCGGCTGTGGGACCGTTCCAACGGCCGCCTCTACCGCATGCAGTACGTTGCCACCTACCGGCCGGTCGCCGTCGACTACGATGCGGCCGACGATGAGCAACTGGCACGAGCCATCCTTCATCCGAATGACTGGCACGTTCGAACAGCGCGACGGGTCTTGGCAGAACGAGTTGCCAGAGGCGAGTCGATTCGCGAGGATGCCGTCCGTTGGCTCTTGGGAAGACTGTCGGGCAAGAACGAGCCCCGCATCCGACTGCGCGCCTTGTGGGCACTCCATGCTGCGGGACGACTCGATGCACCGGCGCTGCATACGGCCGCGCAGGACCCAAGTCCCTTCGTGCGCGGCTGGGCCGCCACGTTGGCCGCGGAGAACCTCGCGTCGCAGGAGTGTGGCCGACTGTTGCAGCAACTGATCTCCCAGGAATCCGATCCGTGGGTACAGCGGCGCGTCGCCTCGCTGCTCTCGAATCTCCCCCCTGCTCTCGCCTGGAATCTGATCGAACAACTGGCGGCTCGAATCGACGAGAATGATCGACCGCTCGTGCAGTTGCTGTGGTACGGATTGGCTCAGCAGATGGACGGCCAACTGCCTCGAGCGCTTGACCTGGCAAGGGCCAGATCGCCGGGACCGTTACGGGACTACATCGAATGGTATGCGGCCGAAACGGACGCCGCCGCTCGCCGCGCCTTGATCGAGCAGGCGCTTGGCCTGTCGGGAGCACCACGACGGAGATTATTGGAACTCGTCGCGTTGGCCACGGCCGATATGCGAGGTGTCGAGGGGCCCGACGCCTGGTATGGGGCAAGCGGAGCCCTGTACGAAGATGCCGATCCGCGCATTCGCGCGGCGGCGGAGACGATCGGAAGAGCCCTGAGTGATCCGATGCTCTATCAGCGAATGCGAAGCGTCTTGTCCTCGCGGAATGCGTCGACCCAACAACGGCTTCGCGCCATCGACGTTCTTTCCGCGGATGCCTCACCGGCAAATGTTTCCCTCTTCCTGCAATCGCTCGATCGCCCTCGTCTCGCCGTGCGCGTGGTTCCGTTGCTGGCTCGCTATGATCGACTCGAAGTGGCCGACGCCCTGCTCGAACGGCTGCCGCAATGGCCATCGACGCTGCAGGACCGGGCCCTGCAGGTTCTTTGCAGCCGCTCGGCCTGGGCCCATCGGCTGCTCGATCGCATCGAACAAGGGAGTGTTTCCAAGAAGATGCTCGGCGCCTATTTCGTCCGGCAAATGACAACGCTCGATGATGACACGTTGCAAAAGCGGCTGCGGCGCGAATGGGGAGTTCTCAACAAGAGGAGTTCGGCGGAAAAGGAAAAGGACATTGCGGCATTGGTGTCCCGCTTCCAGCAGGCACCGCTCTGGGCGTTCAGTGCGGCGGAAGGGAAGAAGCTGTTTGACAAACATTGTGCCTCCTGCCATGAACCGCCGGCACCGGCAACGGCCGTAGCACCCGCCATCTCCGGTGTCCGCCAAAAAGGAATCCGCTATATCGTCGAAAACGTCATCGATCCCAACGCGGTGATCGGCAAGGATTACCTGTCGGTACTCTATCGCTTGGCCGACGGCCGAGTGATCAACGGGCTTCCCGAAAGCGCGACGGCCTCGAGCATCACCGTTCGCACGGCGACTGGCACGGAGACGATCCGGAAAGACGAAATCGAAGAAACGAAAACCTCCGAGAATTCACTGATGCCCGAGGGTCTACTCGATCGGCTCAACGATCGACAGCGGATCGAACTGTTGAAGTACCTGATGACGCGGTAGGACGAAGAGCGGCAATACGACTCGTGGGCACGACGTCCCACCCATCGGCCCCATCGCCCTCACCACTCACTTCGACCACTTGGTCCACTTTCCCTCCGGCGGTGCCTCTAGCGCGGCGCCGGAAACAGCGGCATTCGAGTTTGCTGGACCAGTTCGTTCCGGTCCGCTTGAGGCAACGGGCGTTGGAACTGGCGGGGGCGTCCGCCGACGACTTCCGGACCGATATCGACATCCGAGTAGGGATCGAACATCACGGCACGAGCCCGCTGCGTGTCGAGATTACCCGGAGAAAACAGATTGGGACGAGTCACCCCGCAAGCGGGCAAGCCGATGGCGGAGGCCAGCAAAAGGCCGACTCGAATCAACTTCTTCCGCGACCGGTCCGTGCAAATCATGTTGGAATCTCCAGTATCGATGCTGCCCCAGTCTACCGCCGGACTCCATCTGGCGTACAGAGAAGATGGGAAAACTGCGGTGGCCCGCGATGGGACCGATAGGACGGAGAGGACGAGCGTAGTCGCGGCAGCGAGCAGCGTGGTGGCAGTTGCCGTTGCATATCTGCCGTTCACCGCGCGGCATCGATCGGTTTCTTGTCGCAACTCGGCTTTCACTCGTAATTCTGCGCCTGTCGCCCTTCACGCGTGGTTCGCACATCCCCACGATTTCCGCTCTGCCGTTATCTCTGTGATCGAATGCGGCGGCGACACGGATTCGACGGCTGCCATCGTCGGTGGCATCGTGGGATCGGCCGTTGGCAAAGCCGGCATTCCCACCGAGTGGCTCGACGATCTGCTGGAATGACCTCGTTCGGTCCATTGGATGGAACGATTGGCCCGGCAATTGGAATCGACGCTCGCGTCCGGCTCGCCGGCTCGTCCGGTCACGCTACCGGTCTGGGGCGTTCCGCCTCGCAACGCGTTGTTCCTGCTGGTCATCTTCCATCACGGCTTTCGTCGGTTGCTACCACCCTCCGGCGGATTCAGCCGAGAGGCATAAAGCGAGGCGAGCCCGCCTTTCACACTTCCCACGCGATCTGTTCCGCGGGAAAGACGGGGCCTTCCACGCAGGTCCGCTTGTAGTCCCACCCGCCCTCTTCCTCCTTGACCGGAACGACGCACGAGAAGCAGGCGCCGATGCCGCACGCCATGGGAGTTTCCAGGGAGACATGGCAGCCGACCTTCCGCTGGGCCGTCATGCGAGCGACGGTCGCCATCATCACTTCGGGGCCGCACGTCGCCACCCAATCGACATCGGCGGTCTCCAGCAACTCGGCCAGCAGATCGGTGACCCATCCGTGGTGACCTCGAGAACCGTCGTCGGTGGCGATACGAATGTCGCAACCCGCCGCTTCGAAATCGGGCAGGCCGGCCAGCCACTCGGCAGAGCGGGCACCGTAGCAGAGCGTCACCTTAGTGGCCTGCGAGACGACTCGAGGCGGGCGGCCGTACCGGCGGCGCCCCGTCAGTTCTTTGGCCAAAGCGACAAAGGGCGTCTGTCCGATGCCACCGGCGACGAAGACCGCGTGCTGGGCGCGACTCGGCGGAACGAAGCCGTTCCCCAACGGACCCCAGACTTCCAGCTCTTGTCCGGCCGAGCGTTTGGGCAGCAGGTGAGTCAGTTTGCCTTTGAGCAAATAGACGATGTCGACGTGAGCCGGCCGTCCGTCCCGGTCGTCGATCGTGTCGTATAAAGCAAACGGACGCCCCAGCAACGGGTCGCGCAGCTCCGGACAACGCAGCATCACGAACTGGCCGGGGGTAATGAGCGCCGCCAATTCCGGAGCGTGGAGGCGGATCCGGTAGGTGTCCCGTGCGAGTCGGCACTGCTCGACGATCTCGGCCTGCCAAAACCCCGCGTGATCGGGAAGGAATGGAGCGTCCTCGCTACCGCTTTTCCTCATCGGTTACCAAATTCAGAACGGGACCGGAACGGCGGGCGGCCACGGGAAAGCGGGAGCCGGCACGAGGTGTCGGGCGATCGGCCTTGCCAGACCGCTGACCCGAGCGACTCTTCCTTCTCCGCGAGGTCGACTTGCGGGAAGCGCTGCCGCTCGAGGCGCGCCGAAGACTGCGAACTTCGTCCGCCGTCAACTCGCGATAGGCCCCGGTCGGCAAATCCTTCCCCAGACGCAACGGCCCGATGGCCACTCGCCGAAGCTGTTGCACTTTGTGTCCCAGTCGCGCCAACATCCGGCGGATCTCTCGATTCCGGCCTTCTCGCAGCACGATCTCCAACTCGGTCGACTGGGCGTAGCGTTGCTTGATCCGTACGGATTCGGCTTTGGCAAATCCTTCCGCCAGATGGATCCCTCGCACCAGCTTGGACAATTCCTTCATTGCCGGCCGCCCGGCGACTCGCACGCGGTAGGTCTTCTCCACGCCGTAGCGGGGATGAGCCAGAGCGTTGGCGAAATCGCCGTCATCGGTGAGCAGAATCAGGCCGCCACTGGAACGATCCAACCGGCCGATCGGAAACAACTTGTCACCGCCGGGAACCAGATCGATGACGCGGCGGCGCCCTTGAGGGTCGTTATGGGTGCAGACCACGCCGACCGGCTTGTTGACGGCATAGTATCGTCGGCGCCGAGGAGGCCGCAGAGTCTCTCCGTCCACGCGGATGGTGTCCCGGTAGGGATCGACGCGCACTCCCTGTTCGAGCACGATTCGGCCATTGACCTCGACGCGGCCCTCGTCAATCAAAACCTCGCACGCGCGACGACTTCCCAGCCCGGCCGATGCCAGCACCTTTTGCAGCCGGATCTTCTCGCGAGGCGGTGGGGTTCGGGAGGAATTCATGATTGGGCCGCCGCGGCCTGAGCTCGACGGAGCATCTTCACGAGGCGGGATTTGGTGCGGGCCGCCTTGTTGGGGTGAATCACCCGCTTGGCGCCGGCTTGATCCAGCTTTTTCTGAGCCAGCCGCAATTCAACGGCGGCCTTGTCCAGATCCCCCACTTTGATGGAATCCCGCACTTTCCGCATCTGGGTCCGCAGCGACGATTTGACAGACCGATTTCGGAGCCGCCGAACCTCATTTTGGCGCAGGCGTTTCTTGGCACTACTGGTATTGGGCATAGTTGGATCCTCAGGCAGAGAACGTATGATCACGGACCGGCCGGCAGGGCCGGTGGAACTTGTCTGGTGATTGGGATCGTTCTTTATGACGGACGAGGGCCGTTTTGTCCAGCCCGGCCCAGGCCGCCCCCAATTCAGGTTAAATCTGCGGGCCCTGCGATTGCTCTTGCGGAATCTGGAGCAGCGGGGTAAGTTACTCCGCCGCTCTTGCAGGCTGACCGCGCGTCGCCGGAGCGCCATGCGGGACAAGGGGGACCGGGAAGCGCCGGAAGCCGGCTGATCCGGTCGAACTTACATCAAGGAGAATCCGTAACGATTGTGATTCACTTGCCGAGCTGGCATGAAGGAGGCATGGGAGGCCGAGCGGTGACGGTAAGCCGTCCCGCCACGGGAGAAGCAAGGAGGTGGCAGATCGGCGCCAGCGTGGCGTCTTCTCATCTTCTCAGGTTCCGCTCGTGGCGTTTTCACCACGGCTATTCGCTAGAGCTCTCTCAGGCCGCAGGGATGCCGCCAGCGTCGCAAGAGCGCCGCCAAGCGAAATGTGTCAACGGGGAACCGCCTTTCGTCGATAACAGAAGTGACTTGCCCAGCGTTTCGCAAAGTCGACTTCTCTTGCGACGGACAGCACTCCCCGACATGGATTGCGACGCTCGAGCCCGGCAAGTCTTCCGCTGGCCCAAAAACGCCGAGTTTCGGTGGAAACAGCGGAATGAGTCCACGGTAACCGGTCAAGCGAGTTTTCCCACTTCGGCTGCTTGATCGGCAAGCGTTTTCGTGGTATCCAGACATGGGGAGTATCATCATGCAGATCAATGGCCCCGGTCCTGTGCAGGGACCGCAATCGATCCAAGGCACCAACCGGACGCATCAGGCTCAAGCGACTCCTTCGCGTCCACATTTCCTGGAGGCAGACCAGTTGGACATTTCCCACGAAGCCGATTTTCTCAGTCGGGTGCGGGAGTTGCCCGAGATCCGCGCCGACCGCGTGGCCGACATCAAGGCTCAGATCGAGGCGGGGACCTACGAGACCGAACAGAAGCTCGATGTGGCCGTCGACCGGCTGCTGGACGAACTCGCCTGAAGGAGCCGGGAGGCGGATAGGAACCCGAATTGGCCCCGGGCCAGGGAGCGGCCTGTTCCGCCGGCTGTCAGCCGGCCATGATTTCACACGGTGCCACCGCACTCTACAATAGTGGCAGGAGGAGCCACCACAGTGACTCGAGCGGCCCAGACGCCGGCCCCGCGGCACCCAAGAGCACCCTTATGCAACCCGATGATTTTTCGCTCGGATCGGTCGAAGTCTCACTCAGCCCCGAAGAGCGATTCGAAGAGTATCTGCAAAGTCGGGGCATGCGGCAGACGGAACAGCGCCGCACGCTGTTGAAATATGTCTTCACTCAGCATGATCATTTCGACGCCGATCAGCTCATCGCCCGCCTCCCCGCTAAGGGCGATAAAGGCTATGTCAGCCGCCCCACCGTCTACCGGACACTCAATGAGTTCGTCGACGCCGGCCTACTGCGTCGATTCGAGCTAGATGGCCGAGCGGTCTACGAGCACGATTACGGCTACCCGCAACACGACCATCTCTATTGCACTCGCTGCCGCAACCTGATCGAATTCAAGAGCGATGAGCTGATCCAGTTGCGCAACGCCGTCGCGCAAAAGCACCGCTTTCGCGTTACCAGCCACCGTCTGATCATTCACGGTCTGTGCCACGAGTGTACGCGCAAGTCGCGCCCGCGACGCAAGCAAGACCGGATCTAGTCCGAACCCAACAGCCAGGCCACGGCCGCCTGGTCGACGTTTTCGCGTGAGGGTTCGAGCGTCAGTTGGTTCGATGCCCCCGATCGTTGGTAGGCCTGCTGCACGATCTTCGGCAGAGCATCTCCCTCGCCGGCGATCCACAGTCGGTGAGGTGCAATCTGAGCCAGCATGCCGGGCAGGTCGCCGTACCGAGAGCCACCGGGCAGGAAATCGGGATGCCGGATCGAATCGACCTGCAGAAAGCGGAAGCCGCTCGTGTCGATGCAGGTTCGGTCGACGGCATCCGCCGCCAAAGCTCGAGCAGCCGCTGCCAGGTGCCCGCCTCCTCGAGTCCCGATCAGCCACACCTGCCGCGGTGTTCGCTTGTGGGTCTTCACAAACCCGATGAACCGCAGAATATCCTGAACGCGACGAGCCGCCACGGCATCGTTGTAACCGTATGTGTAGCACGCCGCTTCCCGTGGATTCTTGACTTTGCGCTGCTGTTCGAGTTCGGCCGTACCCTCGGGCAGGTACTCTCCTTGCTGAAACAGGTCGATGGTGGCCAGGGAAACTCCCTGCTCGACGAGCTTTCGCGCCATCGCCTCGGGAACTCCGGCCTTGCCCCGCCCCGTCACCCAGATCGCCACCGTGCCGTTCCAGTCTTTCGGAAGCACGAACAGCACGGGGTTGGCCGCGCCGCTCGGCCGGTGCTTCAGAATCCCGCCGATCACGAGCGCTCCCTGATCCTGTTTGACTGTCTCGTCGAACGTGAACTCCGACGCATCTTGGGGAACAACTCCGTTGAGGACGATTTGCAGCCCTTCGTGCACGAGGCGGCGGTAGGCGGCGAAGTCGGAATCGCTGCCCCGTGCCAGCTTCTCCAATTGAGACTCGACATCGGCCCGCCACTGCTGAAGCAACTCCTTTTCAAACGCCTCGCCACCCGGCGGCGCGGGGTGCGCCTCATCCCACACCGTCATCTCCTCGGGCGACAGCCGCCGATAATCTTCCTCGACGATCGGCTCCTTCCATCCCAGCTCGAGGTGCCGATTGAACCACGCATACATCCTTGCCCGACTGACGTAGTTGTAGTTGTGGCCGAAGTGGGTGAGTGACGCCAGCATCACGTTGTTCGGGGCTCCCAGCTTCTGATAGAGCTGCTTGAGCTGCGGGAATCCCTTGGTCGACATTTCGCGGGTCCAATCATTGGCCGCGGTCAGGCCGAGCGGTTTCGGGGCGAATAGTCCGGCGATTTCCACATTGCCGGTTCCGATGCGCAGCAGCGAGGCGTTCTCACAAGTGCATCCGCCCTGCATGGCCGTGGAAACCATCACACAGGGCATGGCCAGAGCGACTCGCGGATCGACGGCAGCCAAGATAAAGGTCTGCGTTCCGCCGCCACTGGCACCGGTGACCGCCAGCCGCCGGGGATCGACTTCGGGAAGCGACAGCAGGAAATCGAGCGAGCGGATCGAGTTCCAGGTCTGGAGTCCCATCACCGATTGCAGATGCGATTCGGCTTGAGGACTGAACAGCCCCCACGCCTCCGTCGAAATGAGAGCGGGCCGCTGTTTGCCGAAACGGTGGACCAGGTCGAACGAGAGTTGCCGACTGTCGGCGTAGCCGATCATGTCGTAGTGGAACACGACACATCCCATGCGAGCCAACTGCACGCAGCGGGACTGCAATGGGCTGCGACCGCCCGATTCGAACCGTTCCTCCCCGTTGACGATTTGCTTGCGGACCCGATCGACACCCGCGTCGGTAAACCGTCCTTGGGACCAATGGCCGTGCGGGCAAAGCACACCGGGCACTTTTCCTTTGACGCTTTTCGGACGATAGAGATTGCCGGTCACGAAAAAACCGGGCATACTCTCGAAGTACACTTTCTCTATCGTGTAGTCCCCCATGTCCCGCCGCCCGTGCACCACGGCATTCAGCGGGGTTTTTGTCGGCGGCGGCCACAGCCCCAGCGCCACTTGCACTCGCCGCCGCACCTCGACCGATCGCTGCTGCCACTGTTCGGCCGTGGCCGGCACGTCGAAAGGGAAATAGCCGTTGAGATCTTTCAGTTCACCGAGTCGCGCATCGGGCAGTGCCCCGTTCTCGGGAACGACTCGAATTTGAGCCACCCCCGGTGACGGCAGCGTCACCAGCCACCAAGCGGTCAACAGGTTGGCGGCCCTGGCACACAGACTTCGTTTCATGTCGCCGGTGCTGTTCGCTCTCATGTTGCCATTCCTTCTTGCGACTCCGATTTGGGGTACCAAAACCACTCGAGGCGGCCGGTCGTATCGGCCGTGACCAATTCCCATCCGGGGATGTCCAGTGTAACGCAACCGATGGCTGCCGTGGGAAACGCCTCCACGTCGCCGGTGAGTCGGTCCAGCCAATAGGCGATGCCCGGATTGTGTCCGATCACCAGAACGGTTTCCACCGATGCGGGCACCCCGGCCGTCCACGAGGCATAGGTGGCCGAATCGGCATGGTAGAGTTCGCGCACGGCCACGATTTCCACCGACCGGTCCAGGCCGCGCACTACCCGCTCCGCAGTCTTCCGCGCTCGTTTGGCCGTCGAGGTCAAGATCACATCGGGGACCGCGTTGCGCTCGGCCAGCACCTCGCCGGCTCGAATCGCGTCGCGTTTACCTCGAGCATTGAGCGGCCGGTCGTGATCGGCGAGTGTGGCGTCACTCCAACTCGACTTGGCGTGCCGCATCACCAGCAAGCGTGGCATGGTACTCCCTTTCCGGTGCGGCCGGCCGCCCTCCGGCATGGACGTCTTGTGTTAGGACCTTTTTGGATAACATCTGCGACGTGCCCGCATTCCTGTACCGGCTCTCGGTCGTCACCCCCCCTACAGCCTCCGGTCTCCGGTCTCCAGCCTTGCGGACGCAGCCCGCGTCACGGCGTCTCTCCCGCCTTGGCTCCCAAGTAGGGTTCAAACAAGCTGCGCCGGGAGTGCTCGGCTTCCCGCACGGCTTCGACGGCCTGACGGTAGAGCCACTCCTGACTGCGCAACGGTGTGACACCGGTCTCCGTCTCGACCGGTGGTCGGGCATAGCTGCCGTCCGCTTGCAACCGCCTCCCCTTCACGGTGTCGCGCAGGTGAACATCGACGATCTCCAGCAATCGCCGCTTGCATCGTTCCTCCTCCACGGGCACCAGCAGTTCCACGCGGCGATCGAGGTTGCGAGGCATCCAGTCGGCACTGGAAATGTAGACGCGATCGGCGCCGCCGTGATGAAAATGCAGGATGCGGGCGTGTTCGAGATAGCGGTCGATGATGCTCACCACCTCGATGTTTTCACTGAGTCCGGGAACACCGGGCCGCAAACAGCAGATGCCGCGGATGTTGAGCCGGATGGGAACACCGGCCTGAGACGCTTCGTAGAGCGCCTCGATGATCTGCGGATCGACCAGCGAATTCAGTTTGGCGTTGATGGCGGCTTGCTGTCCCTGCCGCTTGCGAGCCGTCTCGAACTCGATCAATTCGATCAGACGATCGCGGAGGGCGAGCGGAGCCATGTCGAGTTTGTGGAAGACCTGCGGTTCGGAATAGCCGGTCACGGCATTGAAGAAATTCGTCGCGTCGGCACCCAACAATTCGTGCGTGGTAAAGAACGAGGCGTCGCTGTACAGCCTGGCGGTGGCCTCGTTGTAGTTCCCCGTCCCGAAGTGCAGATAGCGGCGAATCCCGTCCGCTTCCCGGCGAATCACCAAACAGATCTTGGCATGCGTCTTCAGACCCTTCACACCGTAGATCACTTGGACATTCGACTTTTCCAGTTCCCGCGCCCACTCGATGTTCCGCGCCTCGTCGAATCGCGCTTTCAGTTCGATCACTGCCGTGACATACTTGCCATTCTCGGCGGCTCGCGCCAACGCCGCAATGATCGGGCTGTTGCGGCTGGTTCGGTAGAGCGTCTGTTTGATGGCCAACACATCGGGGTCGTCGGCAGCCTCCTCGATCAGGCGGACCACCGGCTCGAATTGTTCGTAGGGATGATAGAGCACGAAGTCCCGCTGGCTCATCGTTTCGAAGATGCTGACGTTGGGTGGCACTTCGGGAGAGGGAAGCGGCGGCCAGTCTTCGTACTTCAACGACTCGAAACCGGAGACTCCGGCCACCTGCATCCAGCGTGCCAGATCGATCGGACCGGGAAGCCGGAATACGAACGCCCGGTCGACGCCCAACTTCGAAATGAGAAACTCCAGTATGTTGTCGCTGGCCCGTTCGTCGATCTCCAGCCGCACACAGTCCCCCTCCTTGCGCTTGGCGAGCAGTTGTTCCATGCCGGCCAGCAGGTCGGCGGCCTGGTCTTCGCGAATCGCCATGTCCGCGTTGCGAGTAATGCGAAACGGAACGCACTCGAGGACTTCCTCGCCGATGAAAAAGCGGTCGATCAACTCGGACAACGCATCTTCCAACAGAATGAAACTGTAACCTCGTTCGGCCTGCAGCGTAAGAAAACGGGGAACCACCCGGCAAGGAATCACGGCCATGCGGGGCTGGTCGTCCTCCCCGGCCAGGCGGACCGCCAGGTGCAACTGCCGTCCGGCGAGCAAGGGGAACAGTTCATCGTCGCCAACGGCCTGTGGAGAGAGGATGGGTGCCACCTCGGTGGCGATCACTTCTTCCAGCATCCGGGTTTGGCGCTCCGTGAGATCGGACCATTGCAGTCGCCGGATCCCCGCCTCACTCAGAGCCGGCAACAGTTGCTCCAGCAGGCAAGCGTACTGATCGGCGACGAGCTGGTGTGTACGTTGGGAAATGGCCGCCAATTGCTGCTCGGGAGTCATCCCGGCCGGGTCGCGTTTCGTGCGCCCCTCATCGCGCAACATCATCAGCCCGCCGACGCGCACCATGAAGAACTCATCCAGATTCGACCCGGTGATGGCGAGAAACTTGAGTCTCTCCAGCAGGGGAACACTGCCGCTCTTGGCTTCGTCGAGCACGCGCTGGTTGAACTCGAGCCAGCTCAGTTCCCGGTTGATGATTCGCGACCTGTCTGTCATACCTCTCGCCCGCCCTCTCACTCGGACACCCGCCGCAACAACACGGACCTGCCGAAAATCTCGTCGAACAACGTCGACTGTTGACGCACGGCCAGTTGTTCCAGAGCCAGATCTTCCACGCCGTGCAGATAGATGATGACCCGTTCGTCGTCGATTTCGCAGGTGAGCTGTTTGACCCGCCCACTGCGCGACTCGTCGAGCGCGATGGCGATTCGCAATATGGCCGCCAGCTTGGAGACGGTGATGCGATCCTCGCGGTCTAGCGTGTTGTATCCCTCGTGGCCCGGCTGAGGAGACGCCCGCCGATGATAGCGGGCCACCAGGGCCACCAGCAGTTGATCTTTCTGCCCCAGCCCGAACATCTCGCTGTTGCGAATCAGGTACATGGTGTGCTTGTGGAGACTGCGGTTGTTGACATACGCGCCGATTTCGTGCAACAGCGCGGCCAAATAAAGCACCAATCCGTAGCGCGACTCGAGTCGATGCAGCGGCTCGAGGTGCTCGAAGAGCCGCCGAGCCAATTCCGCCGTTTGCCGAGCGTGCTGCTCGTCCGCGTGGTAACGCCGGGCCAACGTCATGGCGAAGCGGATCACCTGCCGTCGAAAATCCTCGGTCCAGACATCACCCAACGCCATTTCCTGCAATACGCCGTCCCGCAGGTTGACGTCACTGACCCAGATCTGATCGAGTCCGAAACGCCGAGCCAATGTCAGGTAGGCCAGCAAAGTCGGACCGAGCGTCTCCGCGTCGGGGTAGGCCAGATGGTAACGGTGCACCAGGTCGGCGTCCCGCATCTGCAGGATTTCGTCCGCCAGCGGCTCGAGTTCCTCCAGCGGCAGCGCCACCATCCGCTCCCGCCGCCACTCCGGTCGCAACTGGTTGGCTGCAAAGCGGACGTCGCTGCCCAACGCCACCAAATGAGGACGCTCGCGGGGACTCACCCGATCGTAGATGGCATCAGCCGTGTGCGCAATCTGACTCTCCATCACCCGCCGCAATTCGGTGGGACGCACCCGCATCGGCTCGAGTGCCACCCGCAACCGCACCGATCCCAACCGAAACGTGTTGGCAAACTCCACATCGCCGTCCCCCAGCACTAGCAGCTCGGTGCTGCCCCCGCCGATCTCCACCACCAACGTCTGGCCCCGGACCAGCGGCGACGGCGGCCGAAGGAACGGCTGCATCCCCAAATAGGTGATCCGGTTCACCTCCGCCTCGTCGATCGGTTCCACCAGCAATCCGGTGGCGATGTAGATCCGATCGGTGAAGGTGAGCCGGTTGCGAGCCTCGCGAACGGCGCTGGTGGCCACCACGCGTACTTGCTCCGGGTGATCGACCTGATACTCGCGCAGCGCCTGCTTGTAGACCGACAAGACGCGAACGCACTGCTCGATCGTGGCACGCCGGATGCCGCCGGTGCGAAACGTGTCGCGTCCCAAATTGACCGGTTGCGAAAACGAAGCGAGTCGGCGAACCTCGCTTTCCCCGTGGATCTCGGCCACCGCCATCCGAATCGAGTTGGTCCCCACGTCGATCACGGCAACCGTCCGCGGCCGGGAAGAGCGCGAGGATGCCTCACTGGATCGCACCTCGGATGCGGCGGAGTTCATGCCCCCTCCTCCAATTCCGCTACCGGCGTCGCCTCGGCTGCACCCTCGGTCTCAGCCGCATCCGCCGATGCCTCCGCCTCGATGGTCGCTGATGGTGCACCCTTCCAGGGGATGGAAACTCCCTGGCGATGCGCCGCCCATGCAGCGGCACCGCGCACCGCGGCATCATCACCCAACCGAGCCACCGCCACGTCGAACGTGCCCCGGTAGGGTCGCATCACCGAGGCCTCGGCCGACTGCCGGACTTCGTCGACAAACAGCTCGGGCATGGCTTCGACCAGTCCCCCGCCGAGCACCACGCGATCGACCGACAGCAAGTGGATGCAGTCGGCGACGGCGACGCCGATCCAGCGGGCCGCCTCGCGGACGATCTGCTCGACGACCACGTCCCCCTGCCGGATCGCCTCGGCCAACACGCCGCTGCGAATCTTCGGCAGCTCGGCCGATGTCTGCTTCATTAGGTAAGGTGCCTCGCCCCGGAAAGCCGCCTTGGCCGCCTCGGCAGAAATCGCCAACCGGCTGGCGACGGTTTCCAGGCAACCGCGACGACCGCAGCCGCACAGATTTCCTTCGGGCATCACTCGAACGTGTCCGATCTCCATGCACGAAAGACGCCCCATCACGACCTCTCCGGCCACAACCGCCCCCCCACCAATGCCGGTTCCGGGGAAGACCCCCAACAAGCCGCGAGCATCGCGGCCGGCTCCGAACTGGTACTCGGCATACACCCCGGCATCCACGTCGTTGAGAACGCTGACGGGGCACGCGAACTCGCGGGTCAAGTGATCCCGCAACGGCACTCCCTTCCAACCCAGGTTGACCGCTTCCACCACCACGCCTCGCTCGACGTCGATTGGACTGGGGCACCCGATGCCGATGCCTCGCAGGTTTCCCTCAGCCGGCGGGTGCTGCTGGAGCACACTTTCGACCAGGCCGCAGATCCGCCGGATCCCCTTCTCGACGCCCTCGTGGCCCTTGGTCTTTTTCCGGTCGCGAGCCACCTCCGTGAACTCGCCGTCGTAAAGGACGGCCAACATCTTGGTGCCGCCCAGGTCGATGCCCAACCAGTACCCGTCACTCACGCTCAACAACCTTTCAAAGGACAACCTGAACTGTTGCCGATCTTACACCACGACCCACCGCCATCGTAGACGGCTTACCTTGACATCCTCGCCGTATGGCGATATTCTTACCTGCTTCGATTTGGGCAATACGCCCAAACGTTCGGCAAGACGTGCGTCTGCGAAACCGGACCACGCGTCGACTCGTCAACCCTTTACGGGAAAACGAGTTGCGACACGAGCCCCGGTTTACCCAGTATGAACGCCGTGCCGGAGGTGGCGGCCGGAGGGCCGCGATGAAAGGTCCCGTTTGACACCCCTTGTCGCGGAAGCTGGTCCCACCGGGGACGGATTCCGTTTTTTTACGCGCTGAGCCGACAAACGATACACGCAACACGCAAGCTGAGACCGGTCGACCGGGCCGGCAACTCCATGGCAGCCATTGTTTTGGACAACTTGAGTCGCGTCTTCCGTGGCGGCACCCTCGCCGCGGATCGGCTGACGCTGCGCATACCCGATGGCCGCATCACCGTGGTACTCGGTCCCAGCGGAGCGGGCAAGACGACGCTGCTGCGGCTGATCGCCGGACTGGAGCGGCCCGACGCCGGCACGATTCGCATGGGGGCTCACGTGGTCAACCGCATCTCCCCTTCCCGCCGTGATGTGGCCATGGTCTTCCAGCAGTTCGTGTTGTTCCCCCACTGGACGGTGCGACGCAACATCGGCTTTTCCGTGCCCCAGCGGGCCGAGCGGGCCGACCGCGTGGCAGAAGTGGCTCGGCTGTTGGAAATCGACTCGCTGCTGGACCGTGATCCCCAGTCGCTCTCGGGAGGACAGCAACAGCGGGTCGCGCTGGCTCGCGCGATGGCAGGGCGTCCGGCCACGCTGCTGCTCGATGAGCCTTTGGCTCACATCGACGCACCGCTACGCAGCCGCATCCAAGGCGTGCTGCGGCAATGGCAGCATGTCCATCAGGTCACCGTCGTCTATGTCACGCATGACGCCACGGAAGCTCGGCGGATCGCCGACTATGTGGTGCTGGTCGCCGAGGGCCGCATCGTACAAACGGGGACTCCCGATGAGGTCTTCGGCAACCCCGTCAACGACTTGGCCGCCCGTTGGCTGGGGAGCGATCCGTCAGCGGACACCGACTACCCTGGTCGACCTGCGAAGACTCCTGTAACGTCCCCACCAACCGGTAACCCCCGCAATCACCCTGTGGGCGAAGGAAAAACCAATCCATGAATCCCAACGAGATCCTGCGAATCGTCGACGCGCTGCACCGCGACAAAAAGATCGACTCGGAAATCGTATTCCGAGCCATCGAGGCGGCGATGGCTTCGGCAATCCGGCGTCAGCGGGGCGACGAAGCCGAAATCGAAGTCAGCATCGATCGCCAGAGCGGGCAACTCTCGGCTACCGTCGACGGTCGTCCGCTCGACCCGGACGTGTTCGGCCGCATCGGAGCTCAAACGGCCAAGCAGGTCATTATCCAGAAAATCCGCGAAGCCGAACGAGATGCCCTGATCGAAGAGTATCAGGAGCAGATCGGCCAGATCGTCACGGGGACGGTCCACCGCGTCGACTCGGGCAAGACCATTGTCAACCTGGGCAACGTGGAAGCCATCCTGCCTCGCAGCGAGCAGATTCCCGGCGACCCGCATCATGTCAACATGCGCATTCGCGCGGTGGTGATCGAAGTCCGTCCCGACGGCAGTCGCGTGAAAGTCGTACTCAGCCGAACGCGGCCGCAGCTCGTCGAGCGGCTGTTCGAACAAGAAATCCCCGAGATCGCGGAAGGGACGATCCAGATCCGGGCCGTGGCTCGAGAGCCGGGCTATCGCAGCAAGGTGGCGGTCAGCAGCGATGACCCGCGCGTCGATTGCGTCGGTGCGTGCGTCGGAGTTCGCGGCAATCGCATCAAGAACATCGTCCACGAACTGGCCGGGGAACGGATCGACATCGTCCGCTGGAGTGACGACCGGGAAGTGCTGATCCCCAACGCTCTGCAGCCGGCACACGTCGACCAAGTCCTGCTGTGCGAGATGATCGGCCGGGCGATCGTGCTGGTTCAAGAGGATCAACTCTCCCTGGCCATCGGACGCAAGGGTCAGAACGTTCGCCTCGCCAGCAAACTGTGCGGCATCGACATCGAAATCATGACCGCCGAGGAGTTGGACGAGCAGATCGAACGAGCCGTCGTCGGCTTCAGTCAGATCGAAGGGGTCAGCGACGAGTTGGCTCAAGCCCTGGTCGAACAAGGGTACTTGTCATACGATGATTTAGAAGTGATCGAACCCGACGAGCTGATGGCGATGGGCGATCTGACCGAGGAGCAGGTCGCGCACATCGTGGAGCAAGCCGAGCGGCTGGCATTGGAAGCCGAGCAAGCGGCCAGTGAAGCGCGGCAACGCCAACGGGAACTGGAACGGCAGCAGGCGGCCGCAGCCGAAGCAGGTGGCAGTGAATCGGCAACCGAATCACCGAAGGAGAGTCTGGGAGAAGCAACGTCTCAGGCAGAACCCGAGGATGTGGCCGGCGATGCCCCAGCGCTGCCGGAGCAGCCGGTCGCCAAGGAAGCCGCTGCAGCCCCACGTCAAGACACGGTGGATAGCGAGGCAGTCGCCGACACGGCATCCGCCGACGAGTCGGGGGCGAGCGGGACCGATGGGCCGTCGGAACCCGACGCTGGTTCGTCAGACGAGAGCCGCGAACCGGTGGTGCCGGAATCGGGATCGTAGGCAAGACAGGATACGATCGTTAGATAGGATATTGACTTCGACACGACTTCGTCTTGTCAGCGACACGCCC
>Ga0256839_1002065_pt1 | contig 23093 bp, 16 predicted proteins | sample 354166metaG_FD_185968 | JGI IMG/M metagenome (GOLD analysis project Ga0256839, IMG submission 185968) | Hydrothermal vent microbial communities from Mid Atlantic Ridge, Atlantic Ocean - 354-166 | ecosystem: Environmental > Aquatic > Marine > Hydrothermal vents | place: Atlantic Ocean: Mid... | reverse complement strand
GCGATGCGCCAAGCCTGCGCATAACATCACCGCCAAGGCCCGGCATACGGATTTTCAAGCCCTTCAGATCATCCAACGATTTCAACTGTTTTTTGTACCAGCCGCCCATTTGATAGCCGGTATTGCCCGCCATAAAAGGCTTGATGCCGAATGGCGCATAAAGCTTGTCCCATAATTGCTGACCGCCACCATGATTGACCCAAGTGATATGCTCAAGCGGGGTTAGACCAAATGGCCCGGCGGTAAACAAAGGTGCCGCCGGAATTTTCCCGCCCCAGAACAAGGGAGCCGTATGGGCGGCTTCTGCCGTGCCCTGGGTGACGGCCGAAAACACTTCCAGCGCCGGCACAAGTTCGCCTGCGGCATAGAGCTTGATGGTCAATCGCCCACCAGACATTGCGCCTATTCGGTCAGCCAATCGCTGTGCCGTGATACCTGGTCCGGGCAGGTTTTTCGGCCATGAGGTGACCATCCGCCAGGAAAATTTTTCAGCTGAGCGCGCCGATTGAACCGCAGGCGTTGCGAGCATGGCCGCAGCCGGTAAAATTGCCATGTTTTTTAATAATCCGCGACGGGATTTCAATGTTTCAGTCATTTTATTCGCCCCACAGGTTATGAAAATGATGTACTGGCCCGTGCCCTTTGCCAATGGTTAGCTGGTCAGCCGATTTTATCGCACCAGTCAGCCAGATTTTTGCTTTTGAAACAGCTTCTTCCAAGGTTGCGCCGTGGGCAAGATTGGCCGCAATGGCCGATGATAGCGAACAACCGGTGCCATGAGTGTTTTGCGTATCAATTCGCGGGGCGGAAAACCATTTATCGTCCTCTGCCGAAACCAAAATGTCAGCCGCCTCGTCATCATCGCTATGGCCGCCCTTGAGCAATACGGCTTTGGCTCCCATTGCCAAAAGCGCGTGGGCCTGATCGCGCATTTGTTCACGGCTGGTGACCATGTCCGTATCTAAAATTTTTGCGGCCTCATGCAGATTGGGAGTAATCAGCGATGCACGTGGAAACAGGTTTGAAACCAGCGCACTGACAGCCTCGCCCGCCAGCAGCGGATCACCGCTTTCAGCCACCATGACCGGGTCGAGCACAACGGTGTTTTGCTCAAATTTATCCAGCCCCTTAGCGACCGCCTCAATGGTTTCGATTTGCGATAACATGCCGATTTTTACAGCCGCCACATCAAGGTCGGAAAAGACCGCAACCATTTGCGCGGCAATGAAATCAGCCGGCACATCGTGGATGGCTGAGACGCCCATTGTATTTTGCGCGGTTAGTGCCGTAATCACGCTTGCGCCATAGGTCTTGTTGGCAGAAAAACTCTTCAAGTCCGCCTGAATGCCCGCCCCACCACCGGAATCTGAACCTGCAATAGTCACCGCAATTGGAATATGATTTCTCATAAACAATCCTTTGCATTCAATATCTTGGTCTTTAATTGTTGAGACATTGATTCAACATCATCCGCCATAAACATGGCCGAAATAATAGCCACGCCATCAGCACCGGTACGTATGACCTCCTCCACATTGGAAAGATCAATGCCGGCAATTGCGCCAACCGGCAATTCTGATGAATTATCCCGAAAATATCGGGCTATTTTCTGCCAGCCCTCAAGGCCAATTGAGGTTGGATTATGCTTGGAAAGTGTATCATAAACCCCACCAATGCAGACATAATCCAGCTGCCCGACGGGAGCTGATTTTGCGTGTTCCTCGCTCTTAATTGTCAGCCCGATAATGGCACTTTCACCAAGCAATTGTCGCGCATCGGCAGGCTTCATATCATCCTGCCCGACATGAACTCCATCGGCGCCAATGGCCAATGCGGCATCCACCCGGTCATTGATCAATAGCGGCACGCCGCTACCGGTGATGGCCAATTTTATCGCCCTGCCCGTCTCGATCAGTTCTCGAATTCCGGCATTTTTATCGCGATATTGCAGAATGGTTGCGCCGCCGCTTATGGCAGCATTTGCAAGTTTTGCAAGGTCGCGGCCACGGGCGCGATTTGGGTCCAAAATCCCGTAGAGTGTAATGTCGCAAGGGGCGGTTAATTCGGTCATGAGAGCTTTGCCCTTTTTTCGATTGTTGAGGCATCAATTGCCGCAAGCGCATCAATGAAATGAGGCGTGAATGTTCCCGGCCCTGCGGATTTTCCTGCCGCCAGCTCACCGGCAATATTGAACCATAGAAGGGCAGCAGTAGCAGTAACCTTCGCATCATCTTCCACGGCTAAAACTGCGGCCATCAATGCGGTCAGCGAACAACCCATAGCGGTTAATTGGGTCATTACCGGCGCACCATTTTTGATTTGGACAGTCTTGGCTGCGGTAATAACTTTATCCTCAGGCCCGGAGATTACCACGCAATCACAATGATTCATTTGATCATGCAAAACGTCTGCCTCTGCCTGATTGGCCCGAACGATAGTTGGGTGCGAGGACATAACTTGCTTCGCCAGTGCAAGACGGGTTTTAGAGGCCTGAATGAATACCGGATCGAGCACAAAGGGTATTTTTCGCGCGCTGGCAACCGCCACAGATTTATGCACTGCACGGCTACGGCCTGGGTCCATTGTGCCAAGATTGATCAAAAGCGATGCGGATGAAGATACAAAACCCTCAATCTCGTCTTCCGCAACACTCATCGAGGGAACAGCGCCACAGGCAAGCAACACATTGGCGCTGAAATGCTGGGCAACACTGTTGGTAATGCAATGCACCCTTGGGTGGACGCGCCGCAAACGTGTAATCGCGGCAACGGATTTTTCCAGCAAATCGCTCATGCAAGACCCCCCATAAGGGAATTCAGCAAAACCGGTTTATAATTTTGGATGTCTTGTTCGACCATCCCATTCCCTCCGCCGGTATCAGCCGGATCAGGTTCAAAGAGTTGGCAGGATTGCCTCTCAGCCCCGCGTCAAACCACGAGGCACCTCTATGAGATGATTATTTTGTAAATGGAATTTTTGTGCGGCGCAAGGGGCTAATTATTTGCCCCCTGTATCGCTTTCCAAACCGCCAATGGTGTTGCGGGCATATCAATATGAGTAATACCATATTCACGCTTTAATGCATCGACAACCGCACTCATAACCGCGGGGCCTGCGCCAATTGTGCCTGCCTCACCCGCCCCTTTAATGCCCATCGCATTGGTGGTTGAGGGCACGTTGCGGGTATCGAATTTGATGAACGGAATGTCAGCCGCGCGCGGCATTTGGTAATCCATGAATGTGGCGCTTAACAATTGGCCATCTTCATCATAAATGGTTTTTTCCATCAAACACTGGCCAATGGCCTGCACCACGCCACCATGCACCTGCCCTTTTAGCAGCACCGGATTTACTGTCGCGCCAAAATCATCGACGATGGTGTAGCCAACGACCTGCGCAACGCCGGTTTCCGGGTCTATCTCGACCTCGCAAATATGGGTGCCGTTTGGATAGGTCGCTTCTTTTTGTTTGAACTCACCGAAACCGGAAACATCTTCCGGCTTTTCGGCAGCCTCGGCAATCGAGGCAAAGCTGATCTCACGGTCGGTGCCAACCACGCGGGCAGCACCATCGACCAGTTCCAGATCACCGGCTGAAGCCTCCAGTTCATCGGCGGCAATGGCCTTGATTTTTTCGGCCAGATCATCGCTGGCACGCTGAACAGATACGGCCCCCAGCGGAATAGAGCGCGAACCACCGGTGCCACCGCCTTTCGCAAGTTCATCCGTATCGCCCTGGCGCACGTCGATTTTATCCATTTCCAGCCCAAGCGTTTCGGCGGCAAATTGCGCATAGGCGGTTTTATGCCCCTGCCCGTTTGACTGGGTGCCGATGAGGATTGTCGTCGTGCCATCCTTGTTGAGATTGATGGTAGCGGGTTCAGATCCGGCAAATGCGCAGGCCTCGATATAGGTGGAAAAGCCAATGCCTCTGATATTGCCATTGGCTTTTGCTGCTGCATTGCGCGCATCAAAACCGGCCCAATCAGCATATTCAAAAGCCTGATCCATATGGGCTTCAAACTCGCCGGTATCATACATACGGCCAAAGGCGGTTGTATAAGGCAATTGGTCTGGTGTGATCATATTACGGCGACGAATTTCTTCGCGCGGAATGCCTAAATCAAATGCACATTGATCAACCAGCCGTTCCAGCGCATAGATGGCCTCCGGGCGACCGGCACCGCGATAGGCATCGGTCGGCACCGTATTGGTGAACACGCCGCGAATGTGCATATAGGCGGTTTTGATGTCATAAACGCCGGTTCCAATGGTAGCGCCAAGGGTTGGAATAAAAGGCGCGAATGTGTGCAAATAAGCGCCCATCGCGGCAATCAAATCTATATCCAGCGCTAGGAATTTGCCGTCTTTATCCATCGCCATGCGCATGGTTGTGACATTATCGCGACCATGGGCATCGGTTACAAAATGCTCAGAACGATCGCTCACCCATTTAACCGGGCGACCGGCCTTTTTGGCGGCAATCAATGCCAGTGGATATTCGCGGTAAACGAAGGTCTTGGTGCCGAAGCCACCGCCCACATCGGGGGTGACAACCCGCAATTTATCGAGGTCAATATTGAGGATAGTACCGCAAATGGTCTTGCGCATTCCGTGCACACCTTGCGACCCGGTGGTCAATGTATAGCGATTTTCATCGTCAGACCAATCGGCAAGGCAGGCCCGGACCTCCAGATAATTGGCCACCAGCCGATTGTTGATAAGCTTTAATTCGCTGACCCGAGCAGCATTTTTAAAAATGGTCTCTTTGTCGGAGCGCTCACCAAATTCCAGCTCAAAAGCCAGATTGCTTTCCATATCCGCATGGGCCAAAGGCGCGTCTGCTGCAAGGCTTGGTTCGGTCTCCACCGCTGCATCAAGAATTTCATAATCAATCTCAATCAACTCCGATGCAGCCCTTGCCGCATTGAGGCTGTCAGCAACAATGAAGGCCACCGCATCACCCAGATGGTGCACGCTGTCCTTGCACAGGAGCGGAATATTTTTCGCCGTAATTGGTGTTCCATCGACCTGCGGCAAAAGCGTCTGGCACGGAATCTCCCCATATTCAGCAATATCCTTGTGGGTTAAAATAAACGCCACACCTTCGGAATTTTCTGCGTCTTCAATATTATCAATCGAAAAATTGGCATGCGCATGGGGTGAGCGCAGCACATAGGCATGCAAGGCATTTTCGCTTTGCACATCGTCAGTAAAATTTCCTTTGCCGGTTACAAAGGCTTTGTCTTCTACGCGGCGCACCGGTGCGCCCATGCCAAATTTTGGAGGGGTGTTAATATTCATGATATGGGATCCCTATATCGGGTTTTTAAAACTGATTTCGGTATGAAGCAGGGGTTCAACCACCTTCGGGTAGTGTGGCCCAATTTGTCGATGGTCTGCAAGCAAATAAATTTGTTTTACCAAACAGCTTGCGGGAATGATGGCGGTCTGACAATGTTGCCTTCTCAACATTGGTCACTCCCATGACATTCAGCGAACAAAAATCTAAATTTCTGGCTATGCCGGATAACCTGAAAGGTATCGCGACAATTCTTGTCGCTGCAATCGGGTTCTCAGCAATGGTCGCATTAATCAAGTTTGCCGGGCAAAACCTGCACGTCACTCAAATTTTGTTCGTCCGCCAATTGGTGATGGTGATGATTGTTGCGCCCGCCATTATATCTCATTTCCCGGAATCACTAAAAACCAGCCGGTTGGATTTACAGATTTATCGCATTATCGGCGCGACGATTGCCATGTTATTTGGCTTTTATGCGGTCATTCATATGCCTTTGGCGGATGCAACGGCAATCGGTTTTGCCAAAAGTTTTTTCGTCACAATTGCCGCCATCATCATCCTGAAAGAAAAAGTTGGCCCCCGCCGCTGGATAGCGGTGATTATCGGCTTTTGCGGAGTTATCCTAATGGTGCGGCCGGGCACTGACGGGTTTAACATCATCAGCGTTTATGCGCTGATCGGTTCGGCCTCCGCCGGCTTGGTGATGGTGATCATCCGCAAATTATCGCAAACAGACAGCCCAACCACCATCCTCACCTATCAGGCGATTGTGGTTGGTGTTCTTGTTGCCATACCGGCCTGGTATTTTTGGAAATCTCCGACAGTGAATGAATGGCTGCTGCTGATCGCCATCGGTATTATTTCTTACGGCGCGCAGATGTTGAATGTCTATGCCTATAAATGGGGCGAAGCCTCGCTGCTGGCCTCAATTGATTATGTGCGCCTGCTCTATTCAACCGCATTCGGATATTTTCTATTCAGCCAACTGCCCGGCCCCTATACGTGGATTGGATCAGCCATCATTATTGGTGCCTCGATTTATACGATCCAGCGTGAGCGGCGGCACAAGCAACGCCTTGCCAGCTCGCCAGAGGGGCGAGGCTATACGAATTAATGTTGAATATTTGGGAAAGAAAACGTGGAGACCACGATTACTTCTTTAACGCCTGAAAATGCGCCACAAGACCTTTGGTGGATGCGTCTTTTGCGCCAGTTGAGGCTTCGCCCTTGACCATCGGCAGGAGTTCACTCGCAAGAATTTTGCCCAGCTCGACGCCCCATTGGTCAAAAGAATTAATGTTCCAGATCACCCCTTGCACGAATACTTTATGTTCATAAAGTGCGATTAACCGGCCTAGAGTGCGCGGGGTCAGCTTTGAAAACACAAAGGTTGATGACGGGCGGTTACCGGGAAAAACCTTGTGGGGGGCAAGCTTTGCAATTTTTTCTTCATCCATACCGGCAAGGCGCAGCTCGCCCCTCACCTCGTCGATATGTTTCCCCCTCATCAAGGCCTCACTTTGGGCAAAGCAATTGGCCAGCAGAATATCATGATGCTCGCCAAGCTGGTGATGGGTATTTGCGGCGATCAGGAAATCAACCGGGATAATATCACTTCCCTGATGGATGAACTGGTAAAATGCATGCTGACCATTGGTGCCGGGCTCTCCCCAGACAATTGGCCCGGTTTTTGCGCCAACCTGCTGGCCGCTTTTTGCAGTCGATTTACCGTTTGTTTCCATGTCCAACTGCTGCAAATAGGCGGGAAAACGGTGCAGATGCTGGGCATAGGGCAGCACTGCATGGGTGGAAAACTCGCAAATATTGCGGTGCCAAACTCCAATCAGCGCCATAATAACCGGAATATTTGTCGCCAATGGCTGTTCGACAAAGTGATTATCCACCTCATGAGCGCCTAGCAAAAACTGTTCGAAATTATCAACACCGATACCGATCATTACGGACAGGCCAATGGCCGACCAGACCGAATAGCGCCCGCCAACCCAATCCCAGAAGCCAAAGGTGAAATCATCATCAATGCCAAAAGCGCTTGTGGCCTCAAGATTGGTTGAAAGGGCGGCAAAATGCTGGCCCACCGCCACCTCGCCCAATGCCTTGACCAACCATTTGCGGGCTGAGCGGGCATTGGTGAGGGTTTCCGTGGTGGTGAATGTTTTGGAGGCGACGATAAACAGGGTTGTTGCCGGGTTTAATGCGGCCAGACAATCGGCCAGGTCATCGCCATCGACATTGGAAACAAAATGCAGCTCTGGCCCATCGCAATAGGGTGAAAGTGCCTCAGATACCATAACGGGACCAAGATCAGACCCGCCAATGCCTATATTGACAATATCGGTAAACGCCCCGCCGATTCCGGCAATTTCACCATTTCTCACCGATGTTGCAAATTGCTTCATCTGCGCTTGCACGGCCCGCACATCGCCCATGACATCCTTGCCGTCGACCATCATTTGCCGATCAGAAGCATTACGCAAGGCCATATGCATGACCGCGCGATCTTCGGTTGTGTTGATATGTTGACCCGCAAACATCGCGGTACGGGCATCTTCAACACCGGCCACATTTGCCACATCAAGCAGCAAGGCAAGCGCCTCATCATCTATGTGATTTTTGGAAAAATCAAACAGCAGGTCATCGAGTTTCAGTGAAAAAACCTCGAAACGACCGGGGGTTTCAGCAAATAATTGCCGCATTGGCCTTTGCTGTAATTTCCGCCAATGGAGCCGCAATATATCCAGTTTTTCAAGCGTTTCAGGGTGCATTATGTTCCATAACCTTAAATGATCAAAAAACCCGGTGAATATAGTGCAATTCCCTACGGGGAATCACCGGTTGACTTCAATTAGCAATCGCATTGTGCCATTATTTGCCAACTGATTCCAATGGCAATTGGTGACTTCTATTTCAATAAGGCCTTTTGATAATGCGCACCGATACCGCAAAGACAATTAAACTCAAAGATTATTCCGCCCCAGAATATACAGTAGACACAGTTCACATGGACGTTGCGCTTGATCCTTTAAACACCCGGATTACGACAAAGACAGTCTATCAGCGCGTTAAAGATACAGAGCCCGGCACCCCGCTAATATTGGATGGGGATGAATTGAACTTCATCAGCGCCAGGCTCAATGGCGAGGCGCTTGGGAACAATTCCTACAAGGTAAGCAGCCAGGGCTTTGAACTTTTGGCACCACCTGAAGATGACAATTTTGAGCTGGAAATCACCACCACCTGCAAGCCGGTAGAAAACACAAAATTGATGGGATTGTTTCAATCCAGCGGCATGTTCTGCACCCAATGCGAGGCGGAAGGGTTTCGCCGCATTACCTATTTTCAGGATCGGCCGGATATTCTAGCAGTTTACACAACCCGGATTGAAGGCGTTCAAAAAGACGTGCCCTTCCTTTTGGGCAATGGCAACCCGGTCGAACAGGGTGGATTACCGGATGGCCGCCATTATGCGATCTGGCACGACCCTCACCCAAAACCCAGCTATCTGTTTGCGCTTGTGGGTGGTTCACTTGGCTATGTTGCAGAAACTTTCGAAACCATGTCCGGGCGAACGGTCCGGCTGCGGGTCTATGTGGAAAAGGGTAAGGAGAGCCGCGCTCATTATGCGATGGACGCGCTCATTCGTTCGATGAAATGGGACGAAGATGTCTTTGGCCGTGAATATGATCTCGATGTATTCAATATCGTTGCAGTATCTGATTTCAATATGGGGGCGATGGAAAATAAAGGCCTCAACGTATTCAATGACAAATATGTTCTGGCCGACCCGGAAACCGCAACCGATGCGGATTATGCCAGTATTGAAGCGATTATTGCACACGAATATTTCCACAACTGGACCGGCAATCGCATCACTTGTCGCGATTGGTTTCAGCTTTGCCTGAAAGAAGGATTGACCGTTTATCGCGATCAGGAATTTTCCTCCGATATGCGCTCACGCGCAGTTATTCGTATTGCCGAAGTTGCCCTGCTGCTGGCACACCAGTTCCCTGAAGACGGGGGACCGCTGGCGCACCCGGTACGGCCGGAAAGCTATAAGGAAATCAACAATTTCTATACAGCCACCGTCTACACCAAAGGTGCGGAACTGGTGCGGATGATTTCAACCATTGTTGGGAAGCAAGGGTTTCGCAAAGGCATGGACCTTTATTTTGAACGCCATGACGGGGAAGCCGCACGGGTGGAAGATTTTCTGGCAAGCTTTGAAGATGCAAACAAGATTGATTTAAGCCAGTTTGCGCTGTGGTATTCACAATCGGGCACACCACAACTGACGGTCTCGGCAAGCTATGACCGGGAAAAGAAAAGCTGCACATTAGAGTTGGAACAGTCACTTGCTGCAACACCTGGCCAATCGCGCAAGAAGCTGATGCATATTCCCGTGCGCTTTGGCCTTGTTGGCAAGGATGGCAAGGATCTGCCCCTGGGGAAATCCACTGGCGGGCAGGTTGAAGGTGATGTTATTCACCTCACCCGTCGAAATACCAAAGTCACATTTCACGGCATTGAGGAGCGCCCGGTATTTTCACTTTTGCGAAATTTTTCAGCGCCGGTGAACCTGCAATTTAACCAGAGCAAAAGTGATCTTGCCTTTTTGGCGCGCTATGACAGCGACCACTTTAATCGCTGGCAGGCTTTGCGAAATCTTGCCATGCAGAACCTTTTGGCCGGCACAAAGGCAGTGCAAAACAACAAACCCATCAAGATTGATGAAAAGCTGCTCGAGATTTCCGTTGAGACCGCGCAAAACGAAGCGCTTGAACCGGCATTTCGTGCTCTGGCTCTGTCATTGCCAAGTGAAGCCGAGATTGGCCGCACACAGGGAAAGAATGTCGACCCGGATGCGATCTACACCTCGCGTCAGGCGCTTCTGGCCGCACTGGGCGAGCGTTTCGGCGATGAAATAATTGCACGGATTACCGCATTGGAAACCGACGAAATATATTCTCCGGCAGCCGAACAGGCCGGTAAGCGGGCCTTGAAAAATACCTTGCTGACACTTGGTGTTGGAAGTGGCAATGGTGAGGTTGCGTCCTATGCCAAGGCACAGTTTGAGAATGCCCGAAACATGAGCGACCGGATGGCGGCACTGGCAGTTTTGTCCCATAGCCCGAAGAATAAAAAAATTGCCGATGCACTTATGACCGAATTTTACGATATGTTCCGTCATGATCCTCTGGTTATTGATAAGTGGCTGATGTTGCAGGCAACAGTGCCGGGTAAATCAACCTTAAACCAGGTTCAAAAACTTATTACCCATGAGGCGTTTTCACTTTCCAACCCCAATCGTACACGGTCGCTGATCGGATCCTATGTTTCAGGTAATCCAACCGGATTTAATCGGCTCGACGGCAAGGGTTATGATTTCTTTGCCGGGGTCACTTTAAAACTGGATAAAATTAATCCGCAGGTTGCCGCACGGATGCTGACCTCGATGCGCGGTTGGAAAATGCTGGAAAAAAACCGCCGCCAAAAAGCTCAAAAGGCATTAAAATTGATCGCTGCAGGTGATCTTTCCAATGATGTTCGCGACATCATTGACCGCACACTTGCGTAGGGTCAGGACTCATTAGGTCATAGACTCACACAATTCTGCTTGGAAAAATTATTTGAATGGCTGTAACCAAGCGCAAGGGCAGATCGGGATATTTTCGAGCATTTATTGCGATCAGACTGATGCATTCTTCTAATCGATTCTGCGCAAGTCTCACGAAATATATCGTTAAGAAAAATATTTCCACGTTGACTCTAGACAAATGTGAGCATTCGGATTCAAATACACTGATTCGGTCGGCATTCAGCCATATTTTACCGCTATAGTTTCATGCGTTCACATTTTATTTATTTGAGGGGCCCCCATGAGGCAAGCGGACGCTACGCGTGGTCGCGGCAGATTTAGTGATTCCATATTCGGGAAACTTAGGTTTCCGGAAGGTGTCTCCGAACAGGCCAGATTTCTAGCCCAACCAGCCTATAATCAGCTGGTAAAGGCAGAACCACTATTGCGCCGGGCCATTCCCGTTCTGGTGATCATATTACTCATAACAATTGCGCTTTCGCGCACAATGTCGCTGATGATCCAGGCCGAAAATCTGGAGCGCAAGGAAAGGCAGCAGCTTTCGCAAATTGCAATTATTTTAGAAAATGCAATGAACAGGACAACAGGCGAAATTGCTGCCAATACATCTGGCAAATCCCTGCAGGAAGCATTGGAAAACGCTATTCCAATCGGCGTAATTCAACCCGGACGCCAAATCGTCTTGACCAACCATTCCGGCGAGGTGGTGGCAACGGCACCGCTCGTTTCCAGCGATATTGGGCGGTATCTGGAAGATATGTTAGGCGGCGACTACTTATTGACAACTTTTGGTAAACGCGCGGAAACACGCTCTATCAAATTCAACAATGAGCAAGCCGCATTGGCATCGCATCATTTTCTGGCAAAGCCACTTGGCGGGGTGACCGTTATCCAAACCGAAGAGGCACTGTATGACGAATGGCGGCGGGCGGTATCCCTCAATGTCAGCCTGTTTATCGGTACCAGCGTCATTTTGCTGGTAATCCTTTATGCTTATTTTGCGCAAGGTAACCGGGCCAAAGAAGCCGAGCAAATTTATGAGGATACCAATGCCCGCTTTGATGCGGCACTGGCGCGTGGGCGCTCCGGCCTTTGGGACTGGGACCTTTCGCGGGGCCAGATATTCTGGTCATCTTCGATGTATGATCTGTTAGGCATGAAACCGCGCCAAAGACAGATGGGGTTTGGTGAGTTGCAAATGCTGGTTCACCCGGAAGACGCCGACCTTTATGACGTTGCCAATCAGGCTTTTAGCAAAAATAATGGTATTATCGACCAGGTTTTCCGTATGAAGCATGTGGATGGAAGCTGGGTTTGGCTGCGCGCACGCGCAGAGCTTGTGCACTATCTGGGCCGCGAGCCGCATCTGATTGGCATTGCTACTGATATTACCGAGCAGCAGGCAATAAAAAAGCAAAGTCATGTCACCAATAACAGGTTGAGAGATGCGATAGAAAACCTCTCGGAAGCCTTTGTTTTGTGGGATCCGGCCAAAAAGATGATCATGTGTAATTCAAAATATCAGCAATTATACAATCTGCCAGAAAATGAAGTCGTTGCCGGCACCTCCTACGAACGAATTATGAAATTTGCCCGCAAGCCGGTCATTCGCAAGCAGGTTACCACCGGATTGATGCCGGAAATGGGTGCCCGCACTTTAGAAGCCCAGCTGGATGATGGTCGCTGGTTGCAAATCAGTGAGCGGCAAACCAAGGATGGCGGCTTTGTTTCAGTTGGTACAGACATTACCCAGATCAAAAAGCATGAGGAAAAGCTGATTGATTCCGAACGTCGGTTAATGGCAACGGTTGCTGACTTGCGCCAGTCTCAACAGAAACTCGAAGTACAGGCCCAGCAACTGGTAGAACTGGCCGACAAGGTTTCGGGTGAGAAAAACAGGGCAGAAATGGCCAATATCGCCAAATCAGAATTTCTTGCAAATATCTCGCACGAATTGAGAACGCCGCTTAACGCCATTATCGGCTTTTCAGACATCCTGCAATCGGGCATGTTTGGGCCACTTGGCTCCGACAAATATACCGAATATTCAAGCGATATTAATCACAGTGGCACTTATCTTCTCGGCGTGATCAATGATATTCTCGATATGTCAAAAATCGAAGCCGGACGTATGCAACTGAATTTCGAGACCGTTCACCTGCACGATATACTACAGGAAACCCTGAGAATTATCGGCTATCAGGCCGAAGAAGCAGGGATTTCTGTTGCCCATCAGATTTCTGAAAAAATTGAACTCGATGCCGATCGCCGCGCAATGAAGCAAATACTCCTGAACCTTTTGTCCAACTCGGTCAAATTTTCAAAGAAAGGTGGCCGAATTTCGGTCCGGGCACGGGTGGTTTCAAACGCTGTGACAATTTCCATTGAAGATACCGGCATTGGCATCCCTAAGGATGCACTTCTACAGTTAGGTCGCCCGTTTGAGCAGGTGCAAAATCAATTCACCAAAAGCCACAAGGGTTCAGGCCTTGGCCTTGCAATATCTCGCTCTTTGACCGAGCTGCATGGTGGGGCCATGAGAATCCGCTCAGCCGAAGGCACCGGAACAATTGTCTGCATTCGCCTCCCCCTCAAGCAGCAAGGCACCAAACAAGCACCGATTGAGGCCAAATCAGATCAAGCAAAATTATCCAAGCCCAAATCCAGCAAGCCCAAGCGTCAGAAAAAGCAGATCAAAAAGGCCGCATAAAAAACCCGACACAAATGAATGTACCGGGCTTCCAATTCAATACCGAACAATAGCTGCTATTGATGTTTCTTGTTCTTTTTATACATCTTTTTGCCGTTTCGATGATGTTTGCGCATATTGCGAGCCTTGCCACTGCGTGATGCGTGACGTTTCATTTCTGACTTTTCAACTTTTCCATCATCATTGCCATCGAGCAATGCGAAACGCTTACGGGTCCGGTTCTGGATTTCATCCTTGGTGACGATACCATCACCATTGTAATCCAAGCGGTCGATCATACGAGCAGCGCGCCGTTTCGCACGTTTGCGCGCAATACGCGAAAGCAACTCTTCTTCTGACAAAATACCATCAGAATTCAAATCAGCTTTATCAAAACGCTTTGATGCGGCGCCAATAAATTCATCGACCGTTAAAGAGCCATCGGCATTGGTGTCAATTTTTTCAAATCGCTTTTCAAGCCCGCCCTGGCGGTTGCCCTTTTTTTCAGCCATAGCGAATGAACTCGCCATTACCACGCAAAGTCCGCTCAATGCGGCAATTTTAATTTTTGTTTTCATAGTTTTCTCCATTGGACTTCATACCCCCGGTATCCCTAAATCAAATCGCAGTTAAACCTATTAATACAACTTGCCCTATTTCTTGATTTCGTATGTCTCGATACCAAAATCAGGCCTCCACGTTTAGGAAGCAGAATTTAACATCAAGACTGATACTCCCGAAGCAATCTGTCATAAATTTCACGCACGGCAATGTTGGTTTCGCTCAATTGGGCTTCCAGCAAATTCATATCCGGAAGTCCAGCCATTGCACATAGCCGCTCGCTCAAACCTGCCGACGCCATGGCTGGATCAAATGATCCGTTCAAGCATAGACGTAGTAGTTGATCGGTTAAAGAAAATATATCCAAAGCATTCAGTAAAGTCACCTTATCATTTTGTAATGGTTGACCATTTATTAATGGAATACATAAAAGTTTAATTTTTTCTCTTGATGAAATTGGCTGATTTTTACTGCTCTCAACATATCCAGCGAGCACAGCCCATTGCAGAATGAAATCTATATCCAGCAACCCGCCAATGGCTGTTTTTATATCCCAGATAGTTTGTGCGGGCTTCTCTTTCTCCAGCTTTAATCGCATTTCAATTACGTCGCGGGTCAGTTTTGAAATATCGCGAGGCTTTGTGACAATCTGCTGGATTTCGTCTTTGGCCCTGGCCACCAGATCGGAGTGACCGGCGATCACCCGCGCGCGCGTTAACGCCATGTGTTCCCAGGTCCAGGCCTCGTTATTCTGATAGCGGCAAAACGCATCTATATGGGTTGCCAGCGGCCCGGCATTGCCCGAAGGGCGTAATCTGAAGTCCAGCTCATAGATCGAACCTTCCGCCGTTGGTGCGCTCATTGCAGCGATTATTCTTTGGGTAAGGCGAGCAAAATATTGCGATGCGGCAAGCGGCTTTTCGCCATCTGAATATTCCGCATCGGCGGCATGATCGTAAAGCAGGATCAGATCGAGATCAGAACCTGCGGTTAACTCTCTACTGCCAAGCCGCCCCATGCCGATGACCGCAATTTTGCCGCCCGCTACGGTGCCGTGCTTCTTTTCAAATTCGCCCCTCACCTTTTCCAGCATAGCTGCTATCAGCACATCGGCGAGATCAGAAAATGCAAGGCCCGCCTCTGCTGCATCTATGGTTTGACCCAGAAAACGCACACCAATCAGAAATTTCTGTTCAAGCGCAAAAACTCGCGCCCGGTCAAGTGCATCTTCGTAGTCTGTGGCACGGTTTAACGATGCCGCTAGGCTTTCGGCCTGTTTATCTTTACCCGGCAAGGTCTGGAAAAACTCCGGCTCAAGCAGGCTGTCAAAAACATGCGGCTTACGGGTGATAATATTGGCCAACCTTGGCGCGATACCGAGCACCTCCGCCAACAGGCGCAGCAATTCCGGATTGGATTTCAGCAATGCAAACAATTGTACACCCGCAGGCAGGCCTTTCAAAAACCCATCAAAAGCGAAGGCCGCATCATCAGCCGAACTGGTCTCGGCAAATGCCTGCAGCAAAAACGGCGTAAGTTCTGTCAGCCGCTCCCGCGCCTCGGCAGTTTGCGTGACCCGGTAACGGCCAAAATGCCAACCGCGCACCAGCGAGACAATCGCCGCCGGTCGCTGAAAGCCAAGATTGCCCAGTGTTTCGAGCGTCTCGGGATCGTCGCCATCGCCGGTAAAAACCAGATTGCCGCTATAACTGGTGAGCGATGCCTCCTCTTCAAACAGTTCAGAATAATGCTGCTCAACCCGCCGTAAATGCGCCTCAAGCGTTGTGGCAAATGCCTCAAAACCGTCAAATCCCGCCATATAGGCAATGCGCGTCAGATCTTCATCGTCAGTTGGCATTGTGTGGGTTTGTTCATCGCGCACCATTTGCAGACGGTGTTCGACATTGCGCAAAAAGCGATAGGCATCTTTCATTTCGTCTCGGGCTTTTTCAGAAATCCAGTTTTTCTCAAAAAGCATATCCAGCATGGAGAGCGTGCTTCTGCCGCGCAGTTCATCCATCCTGCCACCGGCGATCAACTGCTGGGTTTGCACGAAAAATTCGATTTCGCGAATACCACCGCGACCAAGTTTTAAGTTATGGCCAATAACGGCAATGGTTCCGTGACCCTTGTGTGAATGGATTTGCCGCTTGATAGAATGAATGTCAGAAATTGCCGCGTAATCGAGATATTTACGCCAGATGAAGGGGCGAATATCCTTCAAGTACCGCACACCGGCCACCCGATCGCCCGCTACCTGCCGGGCCTTGATGTGAGCGGCCCTTTCCCAGTTTTGGCCGCTGGATTCATAGTAATTGAGTGCGGCAACAACTGAAAGCGCGGTTGGGGTGGAGCCCGGATCAGGGCGCAAGCGCAAATCGGTTCGAAACACATAGCCATCACCAGTGCGGTCCTGCATTATTGCGGCCAATTGTTTGACCATGCGAGGAAACAGGGTCAACGCCTCATCAAAATCGGTAATGGCTTCCGCATCCGGATCAAACAGGCAGATTATATCAATGTCGCTGGAATAGTTGAGCTCATGCGCGCCATGCTTGCCCATGCCGAGAACAATCAACCCAGAACCTTTTTCCGGCTCATTTAGATCAGGCAGGCAAATTTTACCCTTGTTGTGAGCATCGCGCAGTAAAAAGCGGCAGGTCGCTCCCAAAGCCGCATCAGCAAACGAGGCCAGCACATGGCAGACCTTGTCAACCGGCCACCACCGGGCCAAATCAGCCACGCCGCATAACAAGGCACATTCACGTTTGGATTTTCGCAAAAGAGATTTCAATGCGGCTTCGTTTTCTGCAACTTTGTCGGCTGCAACCGTGCGCGCCATCATATCTTCGAGCGCAGCATCAAGCCCTGAAACAATCATCTGTTGCAAAAACAGACCATCGCGCATGGCGATGGTTCGAAGATAGGGGGAAAGTTCAAAAATCGCCGTGAGCATTTCGCCAAGCGCTCTATTGTCGCCAATCGCTTGCCGAAGTGGTGCGAACTCATCACCCTGAACTTGAATTAAAAAATCAGCCCAATGTCTTTCTGCCTGCGCTTGATCAATGGTGTTTAGACTATTGGGTTTTAGCGATAAATTGGGCCCGGTCATTAGGGCATGGACTCAATTAGGAATACGGCTGTGCAGCATAACAATTTTGCTTCCACAAGGCGAAAATGATCGATTTGGTCGGCCACCAATGAGGAGTTTTCAACGCTGTAGGGCAAAATTGTCATGCCGCCCTCATGGGTTGGAGTAAAATGACCCACTTCAGCGTCGAAAAGCCTTGCCGATGGGCCGCATCGCCTTTATTTTTCTCCTTGATTTGAACCATTTTACCTCCAACACAGTTCGTAATCTTAATTGGGTTCAGACCCTAAATTCCAGTGTTACTTTTCAATTATTTTCACCGGTATCATAAAATCTGCAATAAGTCCCGGCTCGGCGTCGCGAAGTGTCAAAGCACCATTGTGCAGACGCGCCACCGCGTCAACCAGACTTAGTCCCAAACCGGTGCCGGGCTTGCTGCGGCTTTTGTCCAACCGCACAAATCGGTCTTTAACCCGCTCCTGATCCTCTGGAGGAATTCCCAGACCATTGTCTGTTACCACCACATGCAGCTGGCCATCTTCATTGGAGATTTCCAACGAAACCCTGTGTGGCTTTTCAACGCCTTCAACCGAATATTTAATCGCGTTGTCTACCAGATTGGCGATTGCCTGGCCGATCAACTCGCGATTGCCGTTTATTTTGATTGGATCATTAGTCGATAATTTAAATTCAACGCCCGCCTCTTCCGCCAATGGCTCATACAACTCGTGCACGTCTTGTATGATATTGGACAAATCAAATTCCGTAAAACCACCCGTTCTGGAACCCGCTTCAACCCGGGCGATCATCAACAATGCATTGAATGTTTTGATCAAGGTATCAGATTCAGCAATGATGTCTTCCATTGCCTGACGATAGTCTTTTTTTGCCGGATCAGCCGAAAGAGTTTGCTCGGCCTTGTTGCGCAGCCGTGTAAGCGGGGTTTTCAGATCATGGGCAATATTATCTGAAACCTGCTTAAGCCCCTCATCCAGTTTGGATATTCGCCCCAATAGCTGGTTGAGATTCTCAGACATGCGGTCAAATTCATCACCCGAACCAGAAAGCGGCAACCGCTCCTGCAAATCGCCAGCCAGGATGCGCTTTGTTGAACCGGACATGGAATCAATGCGTTTTAGCGCCCGCCTGCCGACGAAAAGCCAGGTGAGAATACCCAGCAAAACCATACCGGCAAGCGCCAATATCAGCGAGCGACGGGCAATTGAGCGAAACCGGTCCGGCTCGCCCAAATCCCGTCCGATCAATGCACGAAGCCCGCCGGGCAATTCGAATACCCGGGCGATGGCAAAATGCACGGGCCCATCCGTCTGCCCAAAACCTTCATAGGGGAAAGGATTCCTGGTCCAGCCGGTCTTACCCAGAATACCCGGCTCAATTTCGCGCACATTGCCTGCAATAATACGACCAGAAGCATCAGCAATCAGATAAAGGCTGGCGCCCGGTGCCCGCGCACGCCGCTCGATCACCCGTATCAGCCTTGCCATGCTGCCACGGCGAAAAATCACCGAGAGTTCAAGGATTTCCTCGTCGATAGTTTGACGGGTTTGCTGGTGTAGCAATCTGGTTGTATTGAGCGTGGTATAGGTGACCAACACCACGGCAAACAGGCCAAAAACCAGCGCATATATCAGTGATAAACGCACTGCCGTCATCCGAAATAGCATGCGAATTCGGATCACCGGATCAGCCTTTTTGTGACTTCAATATATAACCGCTGCCCCGAACGGTTTGCAGCAATTGCTCGTCAAAGCCCTTATCAATTTTAGACCGCAGCCTTGAAACGTGGACATCAATGACATTGGTTTGCGGGTCAAAATGATAATCCCATACATTTTCCAGTAACATGGTTCTGGTAACCACGCGGCCGGCATTTTTCATTAAATATTCGAGCAATCGATATTCACGCGGTTGCAGGATAATTTCTTGCTCGCCGCGTTTGACCGAGTGGGCAAGACGATCCATTTCCAAATCTCCAACCCGGTAATTGGTTTCACTTTCCCCTGAAATACGCCTTCGGCTCAAAACTTCGATGCGGGCCAGAAGTTCAGAAAATGCGTAAGGCTTGGAAAGATAGTCATCACCGCCGGCACGAAGCCCGGTTACCCTGTCATCAACCTGCGAAAGCGCGGATAAAATAAGCACCGGGGTCTGATCACCGCTGTCGCGCAGATCGGCAATTATCGAGAGGCCCTCTTTTTTCGGCAACATTCGGTCGATCACCAGTACATCATAGCCACCATCCAGCGCCATACTCATACCAAGTTCGCCATCACTGGCGTGTTCGGCAACATGGCCCACTTCTTTAAGTGATTTTACCAGGTATGACGCTGCTTCCAGATCGTCTTCTATCAATAGAATTTTCATATGGGGGAACTTAACCTGATAAAATGTTTTGTCAAAAATGGCAGCGGATCAACATTTTGATCCGCTGCCGCAGGTTGCGCCTTGTGCCGGGGGCGACCGAAATAACACTGGGCACAACCTGTATTGATTGCAAAGGCGACGGGGTGATCAGCCTTTGGCCACCGGCAATGCAACAAACCTGTTGTTGGATCCAGCTTTGATTTGGAAAAGTACAGCTTTGCGCTTGGCCTGAACGGCGCTTGCAAGTGCTTCTTCCACGTCGCTAACGGTGGCAACTTCGCTGCCGTTGACCGAGATGATGATATTGCCCTTTTTAAAGCCCTTTGTTGCGGCCGTGCTGTTTTCTTCAACTTTGGCAATTTCAACACCCTTGTCGGTGAGTTTGAGGGTCAAACCAAAGCTTTCGAGAGGAACCAGGACTTCGTCGTCCTGTCCTTTCTTGGCTTTTTTGGCAACTTTTTTGCCGCTTGGCAGCTTGCCCAACTCAACGATGATTTCTTTTGAACCGCCATTGCGCCAAATTGAAATCGCCGCTCTTTCCTTAGGCGAGTAACTTGCAATAAGCCTGGCAAGTTCCTTTGGACCTTTGATGTCTTTGCCATCGACAGCCGTGATAACATCACCGGCTTTAATTCCAGCCTTGTCAGCCGGGCTACCAACTTGAGGTGCTGAAACGATGGCGCCGCGCGCATCATCTAAACCAATGGATTCGGCAATATCATCAGTAACTTTTTGAATTTGCACACCTAGCCAGCCGCGTGTAACAGAACCATCATTGATAAGTTCCGCAACAACATTACGCGCAGTCGATGCGGGAATGGCAAATGCAATGCCGACATTTCCGCCAGATGGTGAGAAAATCGCTGTGTTTACACCAATTACTTCACCGCTGAGGTTAAAGGTTGGCCCGCCGGAATTTCCTTTGTTAACAGCTGCATCAATTTGAATGAAATCATCGTATGGCCCAGAGCGAATATCACGCCCACGGGCTGAAACGATACCTGCGGTTACTGTTCCACCAAGGCCGAAGGGGTTGCCAACAGCGACGACCCAGTCGCCGATACGGGTTTTCTTTTTGGCAAAATCGACATAGGTGAATGTTCTCTTTGCATCGACCTTAAGTACGGCAAGATCGGTTTTAGGATCAGAACCAACCATTGTTGCTTCGAGCTCGGTTCCGTCATGCATGACAATTGTGAATTTCGAACCGTTGTCGATCACGTGATTGTTGGTAACCAGATAACCATCTTCTGAAACAAAGAAGCCGGAGCCTTGCGATTTGCCAAAGCGGCGCGGCTTTTTACGGCCCTCACCACGGCGGCGCTTGCCAAAGCCATATTCGCTGCCATCACCACGGCGATCGAAAAAGCGCTTGAGTGGATGATCGTCGGGGAGGAAATCAAACCCATCCTGGCCAAAAGAAAATTGGTTTCTGTTTGAAGCTGGCTGCAGTCGGGCTTCAACCCGAACGCTGACCACGGCGGGAGATACGGCCTCGACCACATCGGCAAAACTTGGTGCTTGAGGGGCCTGCACACGCACCGCTTCGGCCAGCGCCTGATTGGTTGGAGTTACCAGAACCTGCGTTGCAACGATGCCGCCAAGGCCCAGCGCCAGTACGCTGCCGAGCAGAGCTTTTGTACGTCTCTTAATCGTAGAATTATTTGAGTTAGTTGCGGTCATATTCGCATCCTCAGTCTGATTGAAAAAATTTGGGCGATTGGGAACCGCCACTTTCGATAAAAGGAATATGGCAATACCAATGTTACCATCCAATGGCCAGAAAATTAATTCTTTGTTAGATTGGGGTAATTGTCGGGAATACTTCCGGTTATTAGCGGCAAGCAACGCTAAATACCGTCTGATTTAACCAAATTAGTTACAACAGAAGCCCCGCTTTCGATAGTTTTGTGAACCGGGCATTTATCAGCAATCATCAAAATCTTCTTTTCCAATTCGGTGGATACTTCACCTTCAACCGTAATATGGCGCTCAAAACGATCAATTTTGCCACCCCTCAGTTTTTGCTCATCGGTGCAATCCATGCAATCTTTGCCGTGAACTTTTTCATGTTTCACTTCGACCGTGATCAACCCCAGATCAATCTTTTTGAAATCCGCATACATGCGAATGGTCATTGAGGTGCAGGCCCCGAGGGCCGTTGATAAATAGTCATATGGCGATGGGCCGGAATCCAGTCCACCCACCTTTAAAGGCTCATCGGCAAACAATAAATGCGCACCGGCTGCAACGGTATTTTGAAATTTGCCTTCGCCTGTTTCCGAGACAATGACGCTTTCAATCGGTGGGTGTTCAACCGCCTGATCATGGGGAATAAGCCGCCTGGCCCAGGAGGAAATAAGCCCGGCTGCGTATATCGCATCGGTGGCGTTGCTGAGCAGATGATCTGCTTTATCGAGCGAAATGAAGCTCTTTGGGTGTTTTGCCGCCATGAAAATTTCTGACGCATTTTCAATGCCAACCACCTGATCAACAGGTGAATGCAGGATCAGCAAATCACGCCGAAGATTGGCGATGTGGTGTTTAAGCGTTGTGGCCTCAAGATCTTCAATAAACTGACGCTGAATGGTGAAACTGCGGCCAGCCAAAGACACTTTTGCTTCGCCTTCCTGCTTTATTTGATCAACTTCATCGACAAAATTATGAATAACATGTTCAGCATCGGCCGGCGCACCAATGGTTACCACACCTTTGACTTCGGGAATGGAACCTGCTGCGGCCAGCACGGCGGCTCCCCCAAGCGAATGGCCAATGATCAGGGACGGTGCGGTATAACGCTCGCGCAGATAGTCAGCAGCGGTCACAAGGTCTTGAATATTTGAGGAAAAATTGGTGTTGGAAAATTCACCAGCGCTGGAACCAAGACCGGTGAAATCGAACCGCAATACGGCAATATTCTGCCTAGCTAATTCACCTGCAATGTATTTTGCGGCCAATACCTGGCTTGAGCAGGTGAAGCAATGGGCAAAGAGCGCATAGGCGCGCACCGGCCCGGTTGGCAAATCGAGCCTTGCAGCAAGATCAAACCCCTGACTTCCCTTAAACGTAATTTTTTGAACTTTCCCGGCCATGCAATTGTCTCCTAGTGGTTCGATTCATACATTTTCATCCCCTTGCCGCCCTCCTGTTTGCAAATGTTTTTACCAGAAGATCTACTAGACTACGTCATGTTTACATGGAAGCAGTCAGGCTGCGGAGAGCGGTGATGCGAATGAATCTCTCCCGATACTCGTTCACACAAGGTAATTTGAGACTTTGCCCCAGCCTGCCCCCGGCAAGATCAGGGGGCGCAAATATTCAGATCTGATTGTGAAACAGTCTATTTGGAAAATTAATCATGGCTGCTATTCACGATCACTTAAAATTTTGGAGAGAGCAGCCTTTTCGTTGCTGGTAAGCGAGGTCGCCTTGGCATTGGCCCTTCTGCGCTG
>Ga0256839_1002064_pt1 | contig 23094 bp, 21 predicted proteins | sample 354166metaG_FD_185968 | JGI IMG/M metagenome (GOLD analysis project Ga0256839, IMG submission 185968) | Hydrothermal vent microbial communities from Mid Atlantic Ridge, Atlantic Ocean - 354-166 | ecosystem: Environmental > Aquatic > Marine > Hydrothermal vents | place: Atlantic Ocean: Mid... | reverse complement strand
GTTTACTTAATTATTTACCCAATATTAAGGAGTCCAACTTTGAAACCCATGCCTTAAGTGTTTTTCAGTATCAGGCACATTATAATTTAGTTTATAATGCATACCTAAACCACTTAAAAATAGAGGCTTCATTTGTTAATAAACTGCAAGATATTCCATTTTTGCCCATTTCCTTTTTTAAAACGCAATCTGTTATAACTAACGATTGGCTTCCGCAAAAAGTATTTAAAAGTAGCGGCACTAGTGGGCAACAAACGAGTAAACATGCAGTTTACAGTTTAAATTTCTACCATAAGTATGCACAAAATTTATTCGAGAATGAATTCGGAAGCCTCAAAAATACTGTAATCCTCGCCCTACTTCCTTCTTATTTAGAGCGCAATTCGTCTTCTTTAATAAGTATGGTGCAGTATTTTATCGAAGAATCAGCATCTACCCAGTCAGGTTTTTACCTTTATAATTTAGATGAACTTGCTACTGCACTAAAGGCTTTAAATAAAACTAGTAAAAAAGTAATTCTTTTTGGGGTAACTTTTGCTTTGCTAACTTTAGCTGAAAATTACACACTCGATTTAAGCCATGTAACGGTAATAGAAACGGGCGGTATGAAAGGCCAAAGAGAGGAAGTAACACGAGAGGAATTATATAATGTGTTGCGCACCAAGTTAAACTTACATACTGTTTATTCAGAATACGGAATGACCGAATTGCTCTCGCAAGCCTATGGTAAAAATGCCATTTTTAAAATGCCAGCTACCCTAAAAATTATCATTAGAGAAGTAAGCGACCCTTTTGCCATTGCACCCGTGGGCAAAACCGGTGGCATTAATGTAATAGATTTAGCCAATGTGCATACATGCTCTTTTATAGAAACTCAGGATTTAGGCAGGCTAAATACCGATGAAACATTTGAAGTGCTTGGCCGATTTGATAATAGCGAATTAAGAGGTTGTAATTTGTTGGTTTCTTAGTATATGATAATTGACCACCACTAACTTTTTACTTCTAAGTCACTCATAATAAATGTAAATGTTTCTTCAATGTTACTCTTGTTAAAAGCCCTATCCTGAATTTGTACAACCACCTTAGCTGAGTCTCCTTTAAATATTATTGGCAAGCTATGTGCTCCCATTCTATACTCAATAATCTCAGGCCCCAAAGGGTTATTTTTCACTTCCCATATTCTACCGTTACTGGTTTCCCCACAATGTGGAGCAGCAATGGTTTCAAAATTGATTAATTCAAAATCATTGTTTCGTTTAACATAAAAATCAATGAATATGTTATAATGGTTAATGTTTTTTTCTATGTAAAAAGTGTCACTTTTTTCAATTGAATAGTTGGTGCAATAATAAGGAAATTCAAAAGGAGGAATAGTATCATACGGGGCTGTATTTCTATCTGAGTACTTCAGTAATTCGCCATTTTGTTTTTTGAAATAGAATTGCAAATTGTATGGTTCTTCGGTGTAATTATAAAGACCTATATCTCCATCCCCGTCTTCAACTATCAATTCTAATACTAGTAAGTTATAATAGTCATTTTTAATGATATAAAGATCCTTAAATTCTATCTTTGGAATGATGGAGGTATTATTTGCAACTTCTGTGCATCCTAGCAACCAGAGAACCAATAGTGTTGAAAAAGACCTTAACGTATTATTTGTTTTCATTTGTGGAAATAACTCAAGCTTAATTATCTTTAAAGTTAAGGATAATTTTTGAGTTTTAATTTTTAGAGCTTCTTAACTTCTAGTTCATCTTCACAAGAACTAAGTAGCTCTTTTTGATTTCTGCCTAAAACAGGGTGCATAAAATCAGGTGCAATTTCAACCAACGGCACTAACGTAAACCTGCGGTTAGCTATCTCTGGGTGAGGTATTATCAAATTAGGCGTATTAATAACCTTGTTGTTGTAATATAAAATATCTATATCAATAAGGCGTTCGCCCCATTTTTGATGCCTTATGCGCCCTAATTCTTGCTCAATATTATTAATTACAGTTAATAATTGATGTGGATTTAGTTTGGTTTTAACGACAACCACTTGATTTAAAAATGCGGGTTGGTCTTCAATGCCCCAGGCCCCTGTTTCATAAATGGAAGATTCGTTTACTACAGTTCCTACACTTAAACTAATTTCTTTCTGAGCCTTTAATAATATCTCAGCTCTATCACCAAGGTTAGAGCCTAAGAGTAGAAATGTTTTATGAATCATATTGCTTTTAGCAAGAAACTTAAAAATGGTTTAAAGCAATTTTACGCCATTCAAATTAATTATTAACTATTGGTACAATAGATTATTACGAAACCATTAATAGTTTTACTTTTGAAGTTGATTGAGTGCAACTTGGTTTGTTTCCTTGTAACTTTTACATAGCTGTAAATCGATACATTCAACTTTACACATAATTAATAATTGAATGAAATTTCTTCAAAACTTTTTTGCCAGCTTTCTTGCCCTTGTGGTATTTTCTCTGTTTAGCTTTTTCTTTTTTGTAGCTATTATTTCCGTATTAGATAGTGAGGGCGAAGTATCGGTAAACGATAATTCGGTGCTACATATTAACCTTAATAAACCATTAGCCGATCGTAGCTTTAGCGACCCCTTTTCCGATTTAGGCTTTGGAGGAGAGTCTAAAAAAATAGGCCTTATTGATCTTAAAAAAGCATTGGAGCATGCAGCTACGGATGAAAAAATTAAAGGAGTGGTTTTATCAGCGCCCTCATTAATGGGTGGCTTTGCCATGGGGTCAGATGCACGTCAGGCATTGGCTGAATTTAAAAACAGCGGCAAATTTATTCTGTCGTATGCCGATTATTTAACCGAAGGCGGATTTTACCTTTCTTCTGTAGCCGATGAATTATACGTAAGCCCTGCAGGTGGTGTTGAGTGGAATGGGCTTTCGTCAAACACCCCTTTCTTAAAAGGAACTTTTGAAAAATTAGAAATTGAACCTCAAATATTTAGGGTAGGTACATTTAAAAGTGCCGTTGAACCTCTCATATTAGATAAAATGAGTGAGGCCAGCCGCTTGCAAACCACTTCGTTTCTAAACTCCATTTACAATCGAATTATTGCTGAGATGGCTCCAGATTTAGGCATATCGGAAGCCAGTCTTAAAAACATTTCTGATAAGATGTTAGCTCAAAACCTATCGCAAGCAACCGAACTTGGTTTAATAACAGGTACTTTATACAAAGACCAGTTTTTGCAAAAAGTAGCAGATCGCATCGAAGTTGAAAAAACTAAAGATATTGATTTTGTAAGCTTCCAAGATTATAATAAATCGTTTTCAACTTCTAACTCTTCTAAAAACAAAATAGCCGTTATTATAGCCCAAGGCGATATTGTTGATGGTAAAGGAGGTAAAGGACAAATAGGCTCTGATAAATTTACCAAAGAAATTCGCAAGGCGCGCGAAAACGATAAGGTAAAGGCCATTGTTTTAAGAGTCAGCTCACCAGGTGGCAGTGCGTTGGCATCAGACTTAATTTGGCGCGAAGTGGTAAAAGCCCGGGAGTCGAAGCCCGTAATTGCCTCTTTCGGTAATTATGCAGCCTCTGGCGGTTATTACATTAGCATGGCAGCCGATACCATTGTTTCTCAGCCCAACACCATAACGGGTTCTATTGGCATCTTCGGCATTATATTTAATATGGGCGATTTTATGGCTAATAAATTAGGCATTACTACCGATGGTGTTTCAACTGGTGAGTTTTCGAGCTTAATGACTAGCTCTAGGGCATTAACAGACGCTGAAAAAGCAATTATTCAAAGCAGTGTGGAAGAAGGCTATGAGATGTTTACCGCTAAAGCAGCCGCTGGAAGAAATATGAACATTGATGATTTAAAGGCCATTGCTTCCGGAAGAGTATGGACGGGTACTCAGGCGAAAGCGAATGGCTTGGTAGATATTTTAGGAGATTTAGATGATGCCATTGCCATTGCTGCCGAAAAAGCTGGCATTGCCGATGATTACAAGGTTAGGTATTACCCTGAACAAAAAACGGCTTTGGAGGAACTTATCGAAGAAATAGAGAGTAATACACAAGCCAAGTTAATGAAGGCAAAATTGGGTGATATGTATCCGTATGCCGAAATGCTTGAGCAAGTAAAATCTATGCGAGGCATACAAGCTCGCATGTTATTTGATATTGAAATTGAGTAAAAAGCAGCCTTACTGTTTGGTTGATATCGTTCCCACAAGAGCGGAATTCAATTAATTGGCGGGTTAGCGAAAGAAAAGGATATTGGGTTTGTGACATTATTATAATGTTGATAATCAGCATAATACAAAACACATCAATGGTAAGCGCATCCCCTTAATTAAAAGGTTTAGTACGAAAAAATTAGGAGACTCTTCGGGCTGTAGCCGGCTGAGTGACGTACACTCTTTTCGAACCGTCATTCAGAGAGCAGAATCCGACCAGTTGGCGGATTAGCGAAGGAAAATGACAGAAAATACTTTTAAAATGGAGACCCCGCAACAAGTGCGGGGAAACGTTCTTTTTATGTACTTTGCCGGTCAGCCAGCTGGCTGATCCGGCATCCCCTTTAAAATTCTTTGCTCTGTTAATGGTAGCGCATAGCCTTGAATTAAAAGTTTTAGTACGAAACAATTAGGAGACTCTTCGGGCTGTAGCCGGCTGAGTGACGTACACTCTTTTCGAACCGTCATTCAGAAGGAGGAACGACTGAAGAATCTCTGTGAAATGGAGGATCCGCAACGGATGCGAGGAAACGTGCTTTTTATATACTTTGCCAGTCAGCCAGCTGGCTGATCTGGCATCTCCTCTTTTTGAAATTCTTTACTCTGCCAATGGGAAAGCTATTGGTTGGGAGAACCTTCGATTTTATTCATTCTTATTAATTTATTAAAATGCAAAAAGTTTATTACCTATCTACCTGCGCTACTTCAAAACGAATTATTAGCGAGCTAAACTTGAAAGAGCTTGAATTTCAATTTCAGGATATAAAATTTGAAGCAATAACTCCCGAGCAGTTGGATGAGATGAAAGAATTGGCAGGAAATTATGAAAGCTTGTTTTCTAAAATTGCCCGTAAATACAAGGAGCTAGGGCTAAAGGATAAAAAATTAACTGAAAGTGATTTTAAAAAGTATATCCTCTCAGAATACACTTTTTTAAAACGCCCTGTTATTATTTATAAAAAACATATTTTTATTGGCAACTCAAAAAAAGTAGTAGAGACCGCAAAAAGTATCCTTTCTAATACCCAGTAATAATACCTTAAACTTATGTATTTTAGAAAACCTAATTTTGGGGCTTAATGGAACAACTACTTGTAAAAAAATACGATGGCAGCTTAGTGCCTTTTGATCGTTCTCGATTATTAAATTCGCTTAACAGATCGGGGGCAACCAATCAAATTGCCGAGTTAATAACCAAGGCCATCGAACTCGAATCGTATGATGGAATTACTACTAAAATCATTTACCGAAAAGCCTCTAAATTATTAACTAAGTATGCACGTGGCACGGGTGTAAAGTACCGATTAAAACAAGCCATGATGGATTTAGGCCCATCGGGTTACCCTTTCGAAAAATTTGTGGCCGAGCTTTTTAAGCAACGAGGGTTTGAGGTTGAGGTAGGCGTTATGATGCAAGGCTGGTCGGTTATGCACGAAGTAGATGTAGTAGCTCAAAACCCAGATAAGTATTATGTGATAGAATGCAAGTTTCATAATAATCAAGCCACTAAAAGTGATGTAAAAACACCTATGTACATTTACTCTCGTGTGCAAGATTTGCATAAGGTATTAAAAAGAGGAGAAGCCAAGGATAAGAAATCGTATGTAGGGTGGATTGTAACCAATACCCGGTTTACGTCTGATGCTATAAAATTTGGCAAAGATTATGGGTTGGCAATGCTCAGCTGGGATTACCCCGAAAGTGGTGGTTTGCGCGATTGGATTGAGCTAGACGGCTTGCACCCCATTACCAGCCTAGCCTCGTTAACCAAAAAAAACAAAAAGGAGCTGCTAAAAGCAGGGGTTGTTAGGTGTAAACAGTTGTTTGATAATCCTGAAGTAATGGATCAATTGACTATTCAAATTCGCAATAAAAAAGCAGTTTTAGAGGAGTTAAAGGAGCTGTTTGCTTAGCCTGAATTATTCATACATTAATATAAATGCACATGTTGATTTTTTTTACAGCAATGGAACTTGCAAAAAATCACTTTTTTGTTGTAGGCAGCTAGTTTTAATGTAAAATTCAAGATGTTTATGCTATTACTCCGTAAAAACTTGTTTTTTTAGCAAGTTTTGCCCGAAGACTGAAGTTTACGAAAAATGGTTAAAACCATTTGTGTAAATTAACATAGCCCACGATAGCCCACGGTTTAAACCGTGGGCTATGTTAGCAAACTAAACCACAGAAACCGTTTTAACGGTTTTAAATAAACATTATAATAGGCTATATTTATTCAATAAAATATACCATACAAGAGTCAGATTGTTGTTATTTTTTGGTCTGATTATCGTCCGACCTTGATTACCTTGTTAAAAAACAACTGACTTTTGCTTGCAGGTACGCTGCGTTATGAATAGTTCAGGTTAGGTTAAACTCAGGTTAATAATTACCTTTAACCTGAATAATTCATGAATAATCTATTACGCATTCCAATTACCTGCCATTCAAGCATACCGACTAAAGTACGGTACAGGCTTTGCTCGAATTTTGGTACTCAACGTAGCTCGCCACGTCTCCGTTCCAAAATCCTGTGCGAGCACTTGACTATCAGATACTTGAAATGCTCATAACAAAGATTCATGAATTAATCAGGTTAAAAGTGATGAAAAAAATATTTATAATTTTTTTGGTGTTGTTTGCACTAGCGGCTCTAATCTATTTCTACTTTTTTAAAATAGAAGTAAATTCAAAAACCAATGCAATCAATGCTGTGCCTCCAAATGCTGTGTTTATTGTTGATATCGAAGACCCATTTGAACAATGGCACACAATTACCGAAGGAAAAATTTGGAGGTATTTAAAAACTAATGCAGCCCTAGCAAAAATTGGTGATAAAATAGATAGCTTAAACAATAGCCTTCATAATAACGAACTTTTGTGGGATCTAATAGCATCTCGGCCTATAACTGTTTCTGCTCACAAAGTAAGAGGAAACGAATTAGATATTTTGTACATAGTAGATTTAACAAAGGCCGCTCGATTTTCTTTTATAAAAGATTACATCGAAAATTTGGTGGGGAATAATATGAAGGTAACCAAAAGGGATTATCATAATGTAGAAATAATTGAGCTGGATTTTAAAGGAACACCTGATTTATTATACCTCTATGTAAATAATAACCTCATCATAATATCTTCTACCCATGTGCTTATCGAAAACTCCATCGATCAGCTAAAAGAGCCAGTTATTGCACGAGATTTAGACTTTATTGAGGTAAGTAAGTTGGTAGATGATGTAGGTATAAATATTTTTTTACAGCATGCATATTTTAAAGATTATGCAAATCAATGGATTAAAGCAGAGCATAGTAAAACATTAACATTTATCGAGTCGCTGGTTTTTACTGCAATTAATGCTAAGATTGATGACCAATTTCTATCACTTTCAGGGTATTCAAATCTATCTGATTCGCTTCATTCGTATGCCCATATAATTCACAATTCAGGCAAAGGCAAAGTAGAGATGCAGCGTATTGTTCCTGAAAATAGTATTTTTTTCTTGAGTATGGGCTTTGATAGTTTTGCCAAATTTTATGGCGAACTTGAAAATAATATTACCGAACTGGGAGATGGAGATAGTTATTTTAAAAATAAAAAGAAGCTGGAAAAATACTTAAATATAAGTGTTAAAGAGGATTTGTTGAGCTGGATTGGAGACGAAGCAGGATTACTACAAATTAGTACAAGTAAAAAGATGAACAATAATGGGTTTGCTTTTGTACTAAAAGCAAACGACATTGAATTAGCCAAAGAAAAACTGAACCATATTAAAAGCCAAATCAAGAAAAAGACGCCCGTAAAATTTAGAGGAATTGAATATAAAGGACATCAAATAAATTTTCTTTCTGTAAAGGGATTATTTAAGGTTTTACTAGGTAAAATATTTAACAAATTAGATAAACCATATTACACTATTATTGATGAATATGTGGTGTTTAGCAACCATCCAAGCATATTGGCTCAGTTAATTACCAATAATATAGAGCAAAAAACGTTGCATAATAATAAACAATTCAACTCTTATTTTAAGCAATTCGATCGCCAATCAAGCTTGTTTTTATATGTAAATGCCGCCTATATGGTAAAAGGCAGCAAAGAGTATCTTTCAGACGAATACTGGAAATTACTGAATAAAAACAAAGCTTACATCAAGAGTTTTCCATTGGCAGGATTGCAAATTAAGCCCAAAGGAAGATTATTGCAAACCTCCATTATATTAAACTATATGCCTCAAAAAGAGGTAATGGACTGGAGTAGCCTATTTGTGCCACCTAATATACTTGCATTAGATACTGTGTTGCAAGCTCCACCAAAAAAGGAGGAGTCAATAACTATTGACGACATTTTTCCTGATGATTTAAACGATAAATTACTTACAGATACGTATGCCAATGGACAACTAAAATTTGAGGCTTCCTTAAAAAATGGAATAAAAGAAGGCAGTTATAAAGCATACGATAGCCTCGGAAATGTGATTGTAAAAGGGCGTTATAAAAGCAATAAAAAATCAGGTACTTGGAAGTATTATGATGGTAATGGTGAGTTGCTAAGAAAAGAGAAGCATTAATCAGGTTAGAAAGGAGCCTGAAATAAAATTTCTTAGAGCCTTCGTTGCTATGCTCTTTGTAAATTGATTGTTAGAATTTTACCTTTGACAAAAACACCTTTGAACCAAAAATTGATATGAGAAATTACTTTCTAATAATTGCCTTAATTACTGGTTGTGCTATTAGCAGCCAAGCCCAAAGCGAATACGATAAAATTTTTAATTATAACCAAGGAGTAGCCAAGGTGAAATTAGGCGATTATTATGGTTTAATAGATAGCAACGGAAACGAATTACTTCCTCCAAAATACGATGTTATCCAAGCCTTTAAAGATTTTAGAGCAAAAATATCGAAAGATAAATTATGGGGTGTCGTAGATAATAAAGGGAAAATCCTTATCCCTGTTACCTACGAGAACATATCTTCTTTTACTGATGGAGTTGCCAAAATTACTAAAAATGGCTTGTTGGGGTTGGTGGATGTAAATGGGAAAATACTTACCGAACCGACTTATATTCGAATGGTAAATGTAGCGAAAGGAGGCATCAAAGTGGAAAAGGATGAACTCTGGGGGATGCTTGATAAACAAGGAAAATTAGTTGTGCCTGTTAAATATACAAGTATAGGTGCTTTTCAAAGTGGTGTTGCCAAGGTGTTTAATAATGAGAAAATAGGTTTAATAGACCTAAATGGAGAGCTTTTAGTGCCTGCAGAATATGATAAAATTGTAAGGCTGAGCCATGGAGGTGCCAAGGTAGAATTAGACTTAAAATGGGGATTATTAAATGGGGATTATCAAGTGGTAGTTGCCCCTAAATATGATAATATTGGTGGGTTTCAGAACGGAAAAGCAAAAGTTACTGAAAACGAAAAACTTGGGCTAATTAAAGATGATGGTAGTATTTTAGCCCCTACAAAGTATGATGATATTGTAAAAATTAAGTATGGGTATAAAGTGTCGATAAATGAGAAATGGGGCTTACTAAATAAAGCAGGAGATCAAGTACTTGCCGAAGCACAATATGATAAGATTGGCATGTTTGAAGGTGAACGTGCCAAAGTTACCAAAGATGGGTTATTGGGAGTGATTGATGCAAATGGAGAAGTAATTATACCTGCCTTATACGACCAAATCGTAAAACTTAAAAATGGAGGTGCTAAAGTAGAAGCCAACGGACTTTGGGGAATACTCGACCCTCAGGGAACTGTGCTAATTGCCCCCAAATATGATAAAATTAAACCCTTTAAAGAGGGCGAAGCCAAAGTGTATGCCAACGGCAAATGGGGGCTTATTAAAATAAATGGCGAAATTATCGTGGACACTGAGTAAGTTTTAAGCCCATTTTATGGCTTACAAAAAATTAGGCATATCCAACTTTCTCCCAATTCTAAACGCTGCATTAATTAAGCCTACATGGCTATACGTTTGCGGAAAATTACCCCACTGGCTTCCTGTAACCTCATCAATGTCTTCGCTATGCAAACCAAGATGGTTGGTATAACTAAGCAAATGTTCAAATATAGATTTGGCTTCGTTTAATCTACCAACAGCAGCCAGTGCTTCTACATACCAATAGGCACAAATAAGAAAAGTGCTTTTTGGTTTGCCAAAATCATCGGAATGCTTATACCTGTAAAATAACCCTTCATTTGTTTTAAGTTCTTTTTCAAGTGCTTCTAAGTGAGCTTTTGCCCTATCAGAATTAGGGTCAAGGTAATTCATGGTAATTAAATGAAGCTGGCTGGCATCTAATCGGTCGGTTTCAATGGCGGAGGTGTAGGCTTTTTGGTTAGGATCATAACATTGTTCGATTTGTAACGATGCTTCTTTAGCTAATGTAGTTGCCTTCTGAAGCATTTCGTTATCATCTAAAGCCTTGGCTATTTTAATGGCTGCATTGGCTCCTGCCCAATGAAACTGAAAAGTATAACAATGCCTGAAACTCATATTTCTTAACTCCCAAAGCCCGGCATCCGGCTCATTCATTGTACGCTCAATACCCTGAAGCAAATCCATCACCAACTTTTTAGAACGCATATAATCCTGACTGTTCAGCCGTTCGTCCGTATAAAGCGGCAATAATGAAACCAGCACCTGGCCATACACATCATTTTGAATATGCTCCTTGGCTTGGTTGCCAATCCGTACAGGGGCATTACCTAAATAGCCTTTTAAATTAAGTATTTCTTCTTCAAAATCTTCGTTGCCAAGCAGGTTGTAAACAGGGTTGTATCGGCAATTTTCTCCAACAGCAATATTTTCGATATAGGTAGAGTATTTCTCTAATTCTTCAAATTGGCCTATCGAGTTAAACGCATTAAGTGTGTAGTACGAATCTCGCATCCAGCAATAGCGATAATCCCAATTACGACCAGAGCCGGGGTGTTCGGGCAAGCTAGTGGTGGTAGAGGCTGTAATTGCACCAGTATCCTCAAACTGGTGCATTTTTAACGTAAGTGCCGATCGTATTACGGCCTCCTGCCAAAGTGGGCCAATGGTACAATGGCGTACCCAGTCTTTCCAGTAGTCGATGGTTTTGGTTAAAAAGGTTTCGGCTGTTTGCTTAATGGGTCCTTCTAAGGGAACGCCCCAGGTTATAATTAAATAAATGGGTTTTTCCAGTTTAAATGATTTGCCTTCTTGCAGATAATTTAACGATAGGTTTGCCGTAAGCCTAACTTGCTCTTCTAATCCCATAAACCGTAAATGGCTACTCCCTATCATAATACTGGGCTTTACCTCTCCATATTCCCCTCTGGGGTCGCACACCACCTTAATTTCTGGCGTGCCTTCCATCGATTCAATTTTTCGGATAAACATTAAAGGCTTATAATGGCGGTCGTACTGTTCAAACCTTGGGGCAAAATCGGTTACTTTATACCGACCATCGCCTGTACTTATTTCAGTAGTAAGTATATTCGTATTTTTTATATAAGCTTGGCAGCTAGAATGCACTCCTTTTACTGGAGTGATGCTAAACTCCCCTCCCTTATCTTTATCTAAAAGGCCCCCAAAAATGAAACTACTATCAAATTTTGGCCAGCATAGCCATTTTACACTAGCTTCTGTGTCTATTAATGCCTGAAAAGCGCAGTTGCCAATAAGGCCGAGGTTATAGGTGTGTCGATCCATTTAGTAAAAATGGGGAAAAGTTCTGCCTATAACAACAGAAGGCTTGTTCTTTTAGATTTCACTAAGCTGCCTAATAATTGTTTAAACTTTAACCAAATTTGCATTGCTTAAACTTACGCAACATCCTTACATGGAATAAACAGCCGCATTAATATTCATGCCAGCCCCCACAGAGGCAAATACAATTTTATCCCCTTTGTTTAGTGCATGCCCTTCTACTTTACCTTGCAAAATTAAATCCAGCAGGGTTGGGATGGTTGCTACTGAGGAGTTACCTAAATATTCAATCGTCATGGGCATAACGCCTTCTAATATGGGTAAATCATAAAGCTTGTATAGCCGTTCTATAATGGCATCATCCATTTTTCCATTAGCTTGGTGGATAAGTATTTTTTTAATTTCACTAAGATTTGTATTACTCTTTTCGAGGCATGCTTGAATAGCAGCAGGCACGGTTTCGAGTGCATATTGGTATAATTTACGCCCATTCATTTTAAGGTAAGGGTTTCCCACGCAACCGTTAGTATTATTATAGGATTTGCCCATAAATAACATATTGGCATACTCATACGTATCAGATCTTGTTTTATGCGCCAAAATACCAATAGGCATTTCGCTTTCTTTGGCTTCTAAAATAACGGCTCCGGCTCCATCAGCATAAATCATACTATCTCTATCGTGTGGGTCACATACACGAGAAAGCACATCCGCTCCTATAATCAACACCTTTTTGGCATCGCCCGATTTAATAAAATAATCGGCATGAATCATAGCCTGCAACCACCCAGGGCAACCAAAAGGCACATCATAAGCTACGGCATAAGGGTTTTTAATTTTAAGTTTTTGCTTAACACGAGCTGCTAAACTAGGTACAATATCCAGTTGTTTGTTTTCGTCAGTCACATCACCAAAATTATGTGCAACAATCACATAGTCAAGCTCTTCTTTATCAATGCCTGCCGATTTTATAGCGGCATCGGCCGAAAATGCAGCAATGTCGGATGTAACCAACTCTTTGGTTACATACCTACGCTCGGCAATGGTGGTAATCTCTTGAAATTTTGATATAACTTCCGCATTATCCTTTGTAATCCTTACACCCTCTTTCTCAAAAAAATCATACGAAAGAAAATCTTCGTTTTTTATAACTTTTGTGGGGATGTAGTTTCCAGTACCGGTAATCACACTATAAATTGTCATGCCAAAGAATTAAAATAAGTTAGCTAGTAATGCTACTTTAATCAAAGTGCGAGTCGAACAAAAGAGCATTATTAAATATTTAGCGAAAGTACGCTAACTTAAACAAAGTCTGAAATTTCATTAAGAATAATACTAAAAGCTCAACAAAAGCTACTACAAAATCTCGGGATAATCTAAATAGAACCGTTCTTTAAAACCATTTTAATAAACTCGGTAGTAAAATTATACAAATCACCTGGCCAACGTGCAGATATATAATTTCGATCTTTAACAAAAAAGCCCCTACTCATTTTGGTGGGCGAATCTCTAAAAAATGCCATTGGTCCTTGAATAAAATTATCCTTGTGCTCAAGTACAGATGTAACTTCATCTTCAACCGTTATTTCAGGATAAGTAAGATAGTAATCACCCATCCAAAGCCTTGTGAGTGCATGCCCCAGTTTCTCTTGTTTATTTAATAAAGAGGTAGTTTTATACTTATAGATAACTGAATTTCCTGTCTCTTCATCTATACTACGGGCAACCAATACTACGCCATGGCAAACGGCTCCTACTGGCTTGGCTTTAACAAAAAAATCAGCAATTCTTGCATGCAATATGTTTGACTCAAGGTATTCTTTTACAGGCTTATCGTGCCCACCTGGCAAATAAATAGCATCAAATTTATTGTTCTTAATATCAGCATACGAAATGGGATTTGAGAAAGCGTGTGTATTCTCTACCTCTAAATAAGCCTCAACGGCATCTTTTCTAGCCGCTAAAACTGATTTTAGAATTCCTAATTTAGCCCCCGTTAGCATTATTTTATCGGTGGTAGCTTTAAGTCCATTAGGAGTAGCAAATACAATTTCTAACCCTGCCTCTAACATTAACTTGCAAGGTATGCCAACTTCGGAGGGGTCGCACCCATTAGCCGGTATTGGTATCAAAACTCGCTTTTTGGTCATTTGTTAAAAATACAATGTAGTTACAACTTTTTCTAACTTTCTTCATCCGTTTTGATTTTGAGTTGTATTTTCAAAATGTTTAGGAATAGTTCAGGCTAAAAACAACATGCTAGTGGAAGCTAATTTTCGGTCGGTTAACCAAAGAAATTACCTTCTTTTACAGGAGGCAATGGCACAAAAACTGGCTTTCATATTAAGATTTACCAATAATCACTCCGCCTATCAACACCCCTATTATGGTGAAAATCAACAATAAAACCCCAATTAGTTTCATAATTTGAATCAGGGTATTTCTTCTACTTTCTGCTAAAGTTTGTAACCTTAATCTTTCAACAGCCTCTTGAGTTGATGCTTTTTTATACTTTATTTTTAAATTCATTAGAGCAGAATTATATAATTTCATCCTGCCAAATACATTAATCTTTTTAACAAGCCCTCTATTATTCTTCAGGGTCTTATTCATAAAGTCTAATGCGCCAAATCCACTCATTATGGTTAACTACCTCCTCTTCGTTTAACCCTAAATCCCATTCCATCCAATATACCAACCACCTTATCTCGGTGGTCTCCTTGAACTAAGATTTCGCCCTCTTTAGCTGAGCCCCCTACCCCACATTTTGATTTTAAAGTCTTACCTAGGTCTTTTAAGTCTTCCTCCGTTCCTATAAAACCAGATATTAAGGTAACTTTTTTGCCTCCTCGCGCTTTTTTATCAAGCTCAACATAAAGCCGTTGTTCATCTGGCGGGAGGGTTTCTACTGCTCCTCCATCCTCGTAGGAATAGTCATAATCATTCCCCGTAGAAAAGACCACCCCTTCTCTACCCTTCCATTTATTCTTTTTAGGCATAGAAACTATTTACTCTTTCATAGAAACCGTCATCACCGGGCGAAGTGCATGGTTAATCATATCTTCGGCCACGCTACCTCTTATTAACCTGCTTAAGCCTGTGTAGGAGTTAGTGCCCATTACAATTAAACCGGCATTCATATACCCTGCAAAATTCCGAATACCATCTTCGGCTATTATATCGCTATACACATGTGTTGTACAATTTTGTAAGCCGTGATCGGCCACAAATTTATCTAACAACGGCCTTGTGGTTGCATCTGATTTAAAGTCATTGGGAGTGTTAATCCAAACTAAGTGCACATTGGAGTCAAAACTTGCCTGCATATTTTTAACTGCTTCTACCACATCTCCTTCGTTAGTGCCAAAATTGGTTGCATACACAATGTCTTTAAATGTATTTTCAGTAATCGGTTCTTTAATGGCCAACACTGGGCATTTTGCTTTTCTAACAACTTTCTCCGTATTACTACCGATAAGTATTTCGCTTAACCCAGAGGCTCCTTTAGTACCCATCACAACAAAATCGATATTGTTTTCATTAATCGAGTTAAAAATATGACCAAAAGGATTGCCCAGTTTTATTTCATACGTTGAATTAATTCCTTGAAATTTTGAAACATCGACCAATCGAATCATTTCTTGTTCTGCTCTCTTAATAGATTCTTGAATCAAAATTCCATCGGCAAACGAAGCGTGGCTGGCTGGGCCACCAGATGCATTAATAGAATCTCCACTATTAAGCTCTATAACATTTAAAAATAATATTTCTGCATTATTTTTTTTGGCTAATATGCGAGCTGCTTCAATAGCATTTTCGGCTGTTGGAGTAAAATCGGTAGGAACTAATATATTTTTCATATTTATAGGGATTTTATTTTGAGTACTTATTTAATTTAAGCTCAAGTTAGCGCATTTTAATGATAAAAAAAATGGAATAAATTAATTCTTAAAGAATTGATATTCCAAATAAAAGCATAAACACCAACGAAGTAAGTGCCATTTGTTTTAAATACGGATCAAGTGCTTTAGAATTTGTTTTTTGAATAACCGCCTTTGCATTAATAATTAGTGGAATAATAGCAGGCAAAATCACTAACCTAGAATATTCGAATGGTAATAATAACATATAGCCTATGGCTGCACTAAACCCAATACTCAAAAGTAATATATGATAAACAACGGCTTTTTTTCGCCCAATCCTTACAGGTATAGATTTTTTGCCGGCTTCTTTATCCGATTCAATATCTCTAATATTATTTACATTAAGCACGGCCGTTGCAAACAAGCCCATACTAAGGGCTGGCAACATATTTAGCCATTCGAAATAACCTGTATGTAAAAAGTAAGTGCCAAGCACTCCCAAAAATCCAAAGAATAGCAGTACCGAAATATCTCCCAACCCAGCATAACCATACGGGTTTTTGCCTGCTGTATAAAAATAAGCGGCTGCAATACTAACTAGCCCAAAGGCTAAAAAAACATAAAACACAGTGCTGCCCAACCCCACCGAAATATGTAAGAGAAGGAGTCCACTTAGCAATGATAATGCCCCCGAAACACCAATAGCGATTTTTATTTGGTTTATCGAAATAGCCCCGGATTGCACGGCTCTTACCGGGCCTTGCCGGCTTTCGCTATCAGCCCCATGCACCGTATCGCCATAATCGTTGGCAAGGTTTGATAATACTTGCAAAAAAATGGTTGTGAGTGAAGCCCAAAGTAGCACATCGAGCCTAAATTGTTGACGAGAGGCAGCCAAAAAGCTACCCATACCAATGCTTGCCAATGCAAGAGGCAATGTTCTTAACCGAAAGGCTGATATCCAAGATTTTACGCTCACTTAGTCTGTTATCGCTTTTATTATTTCATCACTCATAGGCTCCACGGCAGAGCCATAAAAGGCTTGCAGGTTTCCTTCTTCGTCTATTAAATACTTGCAAAAATTCCAGCCAGGTGCATCCTCGTTCCAACCATTTTTGTCTTTTTGGGTAAGCCATTGGTAAATAGGTGCCACATCATCTCCTTTTACCGAAATTTTAGAAAATACTGGAAAGGTTAGCCCATAATTTTGCTTACAAAAAGTACCAATTTCGGCATTTGTACCTGGCTCCTGCCCACCAAAATTATTGGCTGGAAAAGCTATAACTGTCACCTTATCTCCATACTGTTTATAAAGTTTTTCCAACCCTTCGTATTGTGGTGTATAGCCACATTCCGAGGCTGTATTAACAATTAATAACTTTTTGCCTTTGTAAACAGCAAAGTCCACAGAGTCGCCACTCAATAAAGGTAATTTAAATTGATAGATGGAGGTTGACGGAGTTTGACTCATACCAGATGGTCGGTTTTTAACCGTATTTAAACCACAAGAAACAAAAATGATTGATAGAAATAATAGTTTTTTTAGCATAGCTTTTTTAATTAATATTTAGGTATAGGCACTTAGGTCGCAATTGGTTATATTCTCCAAAATACAGCAATACACATTTAGGTACAACATAAGGTGAAAATATTGGATGTGTTAATAAAAATGATGATTTATCTTAAGTTAAATGATTGATATTTAATGTTTTAAAAGTGAGATTTAAACGCCTATACCTAATATTTTTTAGTGCAAGCGAAACGCTTGCACTAGTTAATGCCCCAAAGGGGCATAATCAACTACTCAGGGCAAAGCCCTGTGATATACCACAATAGTTTAAGCCCTGAAAGGGCGAAACTAAAACGCTTAATCCCATACATATTGCTCATTATATTCTACTTGGTATTTTTTAAGAAAAGCCCGATACTCATCTTGGTAAGTTTTTTTTGTATGATGAGACTCTTGGTCTAAGATGTATTTTCTTACAATTGTTAACTCAGTTGGATTAACCGAAAAAGCCCCATACCCATTTTGCCAATAGAAATTACTAAACTCTTTTCCTTTTGTTTTAACCCATTTAGAAGAGTGTGACTTTAATTCTTCAAGCAGTTTCATTAAAGGTATTTTTTGCGATAACAGGCACAATATGTGAATATGATTTCTATACCCTCCAACTATAATAGGGTTACATTCAAGATTTTTACAGATACCACCAAGGTATGCAAATAATTCCTGTTCAATATTTTTAGTAATAATGGGTTTTCGATTTTTAGTGCTTGTAATTATATGTATATAATTTCTTACTAACGACTGTGGCATTTTCCTAATTTCACCCCTTTGGGGTTTATTATTCCTCATTTGTTTTACACAGGGATTCTCCCTGTGTTGGCTTATTTAGCCCCTTTGGGGCTCAACATCCTTTACAAAGTTACTAACTTTAGTACCTATTCAGTAAATAACTCTTTAATTTAACCACCAAACTACTTTGCTTTTATATAGCTTCATCAGAGTTCCTTTTACGTAGTATTGAAAAGCAAATCTAGTCTGGCTGGGGCACAAAGACAGCCCCAAAGGGGCATAATCAACTACTCAGGGCAAAGCCCTGTGATATACCAAAATAGTTTAAGCCCTGAAAGGGCGAAACTAAAACGCTTAATCCCTCGCTTGTGCTTTACATATTAATGGCACAAGCGAGACACCCTGCGCCAGTTAATTTTATTTTTATAGTCCGAAGCTTTAGCGCAGGGCTACATCCTTTCCGGTACATCAATCCCCAATAATCCCATTCCCCTATTAATAACATCGGCTACCGTTTTAGAAAGCAGCACTCTAAATTTCATCAATCCTTTATTTTCTTCGTTAAATATAGGCGATTCGGCATAAAACCGGTTATACTCTTTAGCCAAATCATACACATACTGTGCAATAATTGCAGGTGAATATTCTTTTCCTGCTTCCTGTATTTTTGAACCAAACTGACTTAGCAAGTATATTGTTTCTTGCTCTGTATCGGTTAATGGCAGGTTGGTTTCAACAGTACCCCCCAAATCAATACTTTCGGCTTCGGCTTTTCTAATAATAGACGAAATTCGAGCGTGGGTATATTGCACAAAGGGCCCTGTATTTCCTTGAAACTGAATAGATTCTTTCGGGTTAAACATCATTCGTTTCTTAGGATCTACTTTCATTAAAAAGTACTTAATTGCTCCCAAACCAAGTGTTTTATAAAGATTATTGGCTTCTTCTGTAGAAAAACCATCAATTTTACCTAATTCCTTGGTATGGGCTTCGGCTGTATCAAACATTTCCTGCATAATGTCATCGGCATCTACCACCGTTCCTTCTCGCGATTTCATTTTACCTGTGGGTAAATCAACCATACCATAGCTTAAATGGTGGCAATTAGCCGCCCAATCAAATCCAATCTTTTTAAGGATGAGAAACAATACCTTAAAATGATAGTCTTGCTCATTACCAACTGTATAAACTTGCCCTGTAATTGCAGGGTAATCTTTAAATCGTTGGATGGCCGTACCAATATCCTGCGTCATATATACCGAAGTGCCGTCTGCTCTTAAAAGTAGCTTTTGGTCTAAACCCTCCTCGGTTAAATCTACCCAAACAGAACCGTCTTCTTTTTGGTAGAATAAGCCTGACTCCACCCCTTTCATCACTTCATCCTTGCCCAACAAATAAGTGTCAGATTCATAATAAAGGGTGTCAAAATCAACACCCATTGTTTTGTAGGTGGCAGCAAACCCATCATACACCCATGCATTCATCTTCTCCCACAGGGCATACACTTCAGGGTCTTTCTGCTCCCATTTGAGTAACATTTCTTGAGCCTCAATAAGTAAAGGAGCTTGTTTTTCAGCCTCTTCTTTTGGTTTTCCAGACTCCACTAACGCTGCAATTTGTTTTTTATATTGTTGGTCAAAAATAACGTAATATTTGCCTACCAATTTATCACCTTTTAGACCAGAAGATTCAGGTGTTTCCCCATTTCCAAACTTTTGCCAAGCCAGCATACTTTTGCATATATGAATGCCTCGGTCGTTTATAATTTGCACTTTGTGTACTTTGGTACCATTGGCTTCAAGTATTCGAGCTACAGAGTTACCCAAAAAATTATTGCGTAAATGACCTAAATGTAGCGGTTTATTGGTGTTTGGCGATGAGTACTCCACCATCATTTCGCTCCCATCTTGCGCCTTAAATCCATACCTATCCGCTAATAAAATCGAGTTAAACAATTCAATCCAGGCAGCATCGGTAAATTCGATATTTAAGAAGCCCTTTACCACATTATAACCACTTATTAAATCTGTATGCTTAAGAAGCTCCTGCCCAATTTCTTCGCCTGTTTGCTCTGGCCCTTTTTTACTAGCCCTTAAATACGGAAACGTAATAAAGGTATAAGCGCCTTTAAACTCTTTGCGCGTGGGTTGCACTGCAATATCAACCTCTACATTATATAAGCTGGCTAATGTTACTTGCAGTAAGTTTTCAATTTTTGACTTTAACATATATATTATTTCAAGCTGCAAAGAAAATGTATCTAAGCCCAAATAAGAACTTAATATTCGCCTTTAATTAAATTATGGCGCATAAATCACAATTATAAGTAAATCCTAAATTGAGCGATTGAGTAGAGATGAGAAGTGTCCCGTCCTGAAAAAGGTTGACTTTTTATTATTATTTTAGTCAACCTATTTTAGGACGTAACCTCGTTTTAATGAATCACTCAATTTAGGTGAATATCAGAACTACGGCATTTTTTTACATTAACCGATTAGCTTTGATTAAAATTTAAGACTATGACCTAGATGGAGGTTTCATCTGACGAATAAAACCAATTACAAACATATGAAAAACAGAATTATATTTACATTACTATTGGCAACTACAATAGGGCTTCAACACTGCACCGCACAAAGCACTAAAATGAAAGACAAAGAATTTAAAGTAACCAAAACTGATGCTGAATGGAAGGCTGAACTTTCTCCTGAAGAATACCATGTTTTAAGAGAAAAAGGAACTGAAATCGCTTTTGCTGGTAAATATTGGGAGAACCATAAAAAGGGTATTTACTACTGTGCTGGTTGCAACACGCCTCTGTTTAAATCAGATACTAAATTTAAATCAGGCTCTGGCTGGCCAAGTTTTTGGCAACCAATTAATAAAAATAATGTAAGGGTGGTAATCGACCGCTCGCATGGAATGGCACGAGAAGAACTCACTTGCACCACTTGTGGAGGTCACCTAGGCCATGTGTTTAATGATGGCCCCAACCCAACTGGATTACGATATTGTATAAATTCTGCTTCGTTAGATTTTGAGGAAAGTAACCAATAACAAATTATAGAGATATGCAATATAACCTGATTAATCAGGTTATATTGCTCTTTTGCTTAGTATTTACAAATAAATCGTAACTCATATCTTAGTCTTGAATACTCACAAAAAAACATAGGCTCAAAGACAGAAAGGCTCAAAGAACCACAAAATAATAACTTAAAGCACATAACTTTTTGTGAAACTTGGAGACTTCGTGCCTTAGTGGCTAAAAATGAACCTTTGATGGATGAATAGGTACACTAAATAGGTACTGTTCAGGCATCCAAAACAATGCCACAGCGCAGACTCTAACCTAAGCAATAATCAACTAGTCCTACTTTCTTGAAAGTTTTGAATTTGGTTATCCATTTTTTTACCTCCTCCTCGATTTTTTCATCTTTTTTATTTGGGCTAAATTTCGATCCGGATGATCGTTCATATGCATATTATACGCATTCATCTTTTTTTGCCCAGCACTCATACTGGCACAACTCGAAATAAAAAATAGTAATAGAAGGACTGCAATAATTGTTTTCATCTTTTAAAAAATTAAATAAGAAATAATGCCAACTAATCTTACACACCAAAGGGAAAGAATATATAACGAAACCAGCCTCGGTATTTACGCCTAAGGGCTACGTTATTTTACACTAGGCAAATTATCCCGAAAAATTCACCACTCTCAACTTTTTCACCACAATTCTATTTGTATAGTGCTGATAATAAGCAATATACATTTAGGTTGCAAAAAAAATATTCATAACCCAAAATTGGGCTACCGTTTGTTGATGTCTCTGCGCATCTACTTCGTTGCTAAACCCTTGAAATAGACCACTATGTCTGTAGGTTTAGACGCCTAGTATCTGCGCAAAGCTATCAACATGAATTTTCCGGGTTATTCGGGTTTTAAATATATATACTATGTTTAAACATCAAATAGATTACCTTTAAGGTATGGCAAATCCAATACGCAACATCCGCCCACTAGGGTTTCAATGGGAAACAAGAGACCCATTTCTATTTTGTGCGCATCACGTAGATAATTACCCAAAGGGCAATGAAGACTTAGGCCCAAATGCCTCATTGGCGGGCCGTGCCATTGGGCAAGACTTTACGCTTAAAGATGGCTGGCGAATGTACCACGGCAGCAAAGTACCTGGTTTTCCTGCCCACCCTCACCGAGGGTTTGAAACCATAACATACGTTAGAACAGGTTTGGTAGATCACTCTGATTCGTCAGGAGCCACAGGCCGTTTTGGCAATGGTGATGTACAATGGATGACAGCTGGAAAAGGTGTACAACACTCCGAAATGTTTCCTTTAATAAATCAAAATAAACCAAACCCGTTTGAGCTGTTTCAAATTTGGCTCAACTTGCCTAAAGCAAGCAAAATGGTGGAGCCACACTATAAAATGCTTTGGAGCGAGGATATACCAGTGATAGAAGAAAAAGACGAAAATGGCAACTCGATAAAGCTTTCCATCATTGCGGGTATCTATAAAAACATTAAAGCCATCCCTCCTGCTCCTAATTCGTGGGCTGCTAACAGTGCAAACGATGTAGCTATCTGGACGATTAAATTGGCTCCAAACGCTCAATGGATATTGCCGAAGGCTCAAGTAGGTACTAATAGGTCACTTTACTTTTATGAGGGGGAAACCTTAACCCTTCAAGCGCAAGAAGTAGATGTGGGCAATGCGCTCGACTTAGAACCTACGGATGAAGTGTTGGTAAAAAATGGCCTGAAAGAAGCCAATATATTAGTATTGCAAGGCAAACCTATTAATGAGCCAGTAGTGCAGCACGGCCCTTTTGTAATGAATACCCAGCAAGAAATTATGGAAACTATGGATGACTACCAACGCACGCAGTTTGGTGGCTGGCCGTGGCCTACCCACGATCATGTAAATGCCAAAGACAAAGGACGATTTGCCAAATATGCCGATGGAAAAATTGAAGTGAGAGAATAGCTCTTATCCTCATTTATTTATTCTTCTATTTA
>Ga0256839_1002063_pt1 | contig 23102 bp, 23 predicted proteins | sample 354166metaG_FD_185968 | JGI IMG/M metagenome (GOLD analysis project Ga0256839, IMG submission 185968) | Hydrothermal vent microbial communities from Mid Atlantic Ridge, Atlantic Ocean - 354-166 | ecosystem: Environmental > Aquatic > Marine > Hydrothermal vents | place: Atlantic Ocean: Mid... | reverse complement strand
TCGCCGCTGATGCTGATGTTCACCACGCGGTGCGGGAATCCGTCGCCTTGCAGGCGCAATTGCAGCAAACTGACCCAGCCCTGCCGCTGGTCGATGCCGTGGGCGGCGCTTAGACTGTCGCCCAGCACCAGAATCACCGGGGCCGATGTGGTGGCGCTGGCAAGCGGGCCGGCGAAGAGTCCGGCGCAAAACAGGATCAGGAGGAAATGACGTCGCATGTTGCAGAGCTTAAGTGAGGTTGTGCTGAAAGTGGAGGGGCTGGGCAAGGATGTGCCCGCGCTGGCGGGTGAAGGCGCCGACCGGCTGACGATCCTCAGCGACATCAGTCTGGCTATCCGTGGCGGCGAGTCGGTGGCCATCATCGGGCCGTCGGGCTCCGGCAAGTCCACCCTGCTGGGGCTGCTGGCGGGGCTGGACGACCCCAGCCGCGGGCGGGTGCTGCTGGACGGCGTGGACCTCGGCGCCCTCGGCGAGGACGACCGCGCCAGCCTGCGCGCCGAGAAGCTGGGTTTCGTGTTCCAGTCCTTCCAGTTGCTGCCCATGCTCACGGCGCTGGAGAACGTGATGTTGCCGCTGGAGCTGGCGGGACGCACTGATGCCCACGGGCGGGCGGCGGAGGTGCTGGCGCGGGTGGGGCTGGGCGAGCGCTTGCAACACACGCCGCTGCAGCTGTCCGGCGGCGAACAGCAGCGCGTCGCCATCGCCCGCGCCTTTGCCGTCGGGCCGTCGCTGCTGCTGGCCGACGAGCCGACGGGCAATCTCGATCCGCACACCGGCGAGCGGGTCATCCAGTTATTGTTCGACCTCAACCGCGAGCAGGGCACCACCCTGGTGCTGGTGACCCACGACCGCGAGCTGGCGGCGCGTTGTGACCGCGTGCTCGGCCTGCAAGACGGCCGCCTGGTGTCCGGCGCATGATGCGCCTGGCGCTGCGCCTGCTGCGGCGTGACTGGCGCAGCGGCGAACTGCGGGTATTGCTGGCGGCGCTGCTGATCGCCGTCACCTGCGTCACCGCGGTGGCCTTTTTCACCGACCGCATCGGCCAGGCCCTGAACCGCCAGGCCGGCGAGCTGCTGGGCGCCGACCTGCGCCTGCTGGCCGATCACCCGATCCCCCCGGCGTGGCGAGAGCAGGCCGGGACGCTGGGCCTGCGCCAGGCCGAATTCCGTGCCTTTCGCAGCATGGTGATGGCGGGCGAGGGCGCGCGGCTGGCGGAGATCAAGGCCGCCGCGCCGGCCTATCCCCTGCGCGGCCAGCTGCGCATCGCGCCGGCGTCGTTCGCCGCCAGTCAGGCCGTGGCGGGGCCACCGCCGCGCGGCCAGGCGTGGGTGGAGCCGCTGCTGTTGCAGCAGCTCGGACTCAACGTGGGGGACCGCATCGAGGTGGGTGACGTGACGCTGCGCATCACCGCCGTGCTCAGTGCCGAGCCGGACCGCAGTGGCGCCATGTTCAGCATCGCCCCGCGCCTGTTGATGAATCTTGCCGACCTGCCCGCCAGTGGTCTCGAACAGGAGGGCAGCCGCATGCAGTACGTGCTGCTGCTGGCCGGCCCGGCGGAGGCGGTGACGCGTTTCCGCGTGGCGATGGCGGACAGGCTCGCGCCGGGCGAGCGCCTGGAGGGTGTGCGCGATGCGCGCCCGGAGATCCGCAGCGCCCTGCAGCGGGCGCAGCGCTTTCTCGGCCTGGCCGCGGTGGTGGGGGTGGTGCTGGCCTGCGTGGCCATCGCCATGGCGGCGCGGCGCTTTGCCCGCCGCCACCTCGACACCTGCGCCGTGCTGCGCTGCCTGGGCGCGCGGCAGGCGCAGATCAACCGCCTGTTTCTGTGGCAGATGCTGACCCTCGGCCTGCTGGCGGGCGCGCTCGGTTCGCTGCTGGGCTTCGCCGCCCAGGGCGTGCTGGCGGCGCTGCTGGGGCCGCTGTTCGTCGTTAGCCTGCCGCCGGCCTCGCTGCTGCCGGTGTTGATGGGGCTGGCGGTGGCCCTCGGCGGCCTGCTGGGTTTCGCCCTGCCGCCGGTGATGCAGCTCAAATCCGTGCCGACCCTGCGTGTGCTGCGCCGCGAGTTGGGTGGCCTGCGCCCGGCCAGCGCCGGGTCCTACCTGTTGGGCCTGGCGGTGCTCGCCGCGCTGGTGGCCTGGCAGGCCGGCGACGGGCGGTTGGCGCTGGCGATGATCGCCGGCCTCGCCGCCACCGCGCTGGTGCTGTGGCTGGGCGCGACCCTGCTGGTGCGCTTGTTGCGCCGCTTGCCGCGCCGCGGCCAGGTGGCGTGGCGTTTCGGCCTGGCCAATCTGAGCCGCCGGCCCGGCGCCAGCGTGGCGCAGGTGATGGCCTTTGGCCTGGGCTTGATGGTCTTGCTGCTGCTGGGCGTGGTGCGCGAGGACCTGCTGGATGCCTGGGCCGGGCGCCTGCCGGCGGATGCGCCGAACCGTTTCGTGATCAACATCCAGCCCGGCCAGCTGGCCGAGGTGCGGGCCTTTTTCCGTGAGGTGGGCCTGCCCGAGGCCGAGTTCCATCCCATGGTGCGCGCGCGCCTGCGCGCCATCGCCGGCAAGCCGGTGGTTGCCGATGACTACCGCGACGAGCATGCGCGGAGCCTTGTCGAGCGTGAGTTCAATCTGTCCTGGGCCACCCAACTGCCCGTAGACAACACCCTCGTGGCCGGCCGTTGGTGGCAGGCCGGCAGCGACGGAAAGATTGCCGATGCGGCGCAGTTTTCCGTGGAGGAGGGCATTGCCCGCCGCCTCGGCATCACGCTGGGCGAGCGCCTGAGCTATGACATCGCGGGGCAGACGGTGACGGCGACGGTCACCAGCCTGCGCAGCGTGCAATGGGACAGCTTCCGCGCCAATTTCTTTGTGCTGTCGCCGCCAGCCCTGCTGCAGGACCAGCCGGCCAGCTATATCACCAGTTTCTTTCTCGATCCGCGCCATGCGGAGCGGCTGGATGCCCTGATCAAGCGCTTTCCCAATCTCACCGTGATCGACGTGTCGGCGCTGATGACGCAGATCCGCGGCATCATCGAGCGCGTGGTGCTGGCGGTGGAGTATGTGTTCCTGTTCACCCTCGCCGCCGGACTCACGGTGCTGTATGCCGCCATCCAGTCCAGCCTCGACGAGCGGCTGCGCGAGAATGCCGTGCTGCGCGCCCTGGGTGCGCGCCGCCGCCGTCTGTGGCAGAGCCTGGCCAGCGAGTTCGTTACCCTGGGCGCGCTGGCGGGGGTGTTGGCGGCGGCGCTGGCCAGCGTGCTGGGCTGGGTGCTGGCGAGGCAGGTGCTGGAACTGGATTACACCTTCAATTTGTGGTTATGGCTGCTGGGGCCGCTGGTGGGCGGGCTGGGTGTCGGCCTGGCCGGCCTGCTGGGCACCCGGCGGGTGGTGAGCAGCCCGCCGCTGGTGGTGTTGCGGCAGGCTTGAGCCAAATGAAGTAGCAGGTCCAGTGTTTCAATGCAAAGAGCGCAAAGGCGCGAAGAACACAAAGAAAAATGTATCGATTCACCACAGAGGCACAGAGAACACAGAGAATGCATCAGTGGGGGGGCATGCCCTGGGTGGCGATGTGACGTGGCCTAATTTCACTCATAGGTTAAGCAGGCATTTTTTGGAAGCGCTGTGGAATCAAGAGCTTGTGCTATGCGCCGTCATGAAGGTACGGATTCAGGTCTTAGTGAACGCCGTGTCTCTGTGGTGAATCAGGGGACGTTGGCACCAGAGGTCGGACCATGATATCCAACGCAAAGGGCGCAAAGGTTTTCTGAAAGGATTTCCTTTGCGCCCTCTGCGCCTTTGCGGCCTCTGCGTTTCATTCCATTCATGGCATGAATCTGAAGAGCTTTTCTCTGTGCCTCCGTGTCTCTGTGGTGAGCTGAATAGTTGCAGAAAAATATTGAAAGGCCTTTGCGTCCTCTGCGCCTTTGTGCTCTTTGCGTTAGTTTCGCGCAAGGATAAGAAGGGCTACGCGGTCTGCTGCCCTGTGCCGGCGGTTATCAACCAATCTGCCGGATGCGGAAATCGATGTGCTTGCTGGAGAGTTCGGGCACGCGGGCGAGATTCTTGCGCAGGCCCTGGCTGCTGGCCGGGTGGCCGAGGAAGGCGCCGATGGCGTTTTCATAGGCCGGCAGGCTGAGCTGGAAGCTGGCCTTGAAGTGGCGGGCGATGAGGGGCTCGCTGACGCAGGCGCTGTGGCGCAGGGCCCGGCTGCCGATGAAGTTCATTACCAGCACGCCGTTGCGGTTGAGGTTGCGCAGCAGGGTGCCGCACCAGGCCGTGTCGGCGGGCACGGCGCGGCCGAGGTCACGGTCTTCGTTGCCGAACAGGTCGTCGATGATCATGTCGAAGGCGGGGCCGCCGTAATCGTTCAGCCATTGCACGGCGTCGGCCTGGTGCAGGCTGGCCATGTCCTTGCGGATGTCGAAAAATTGCCGCGCCACCTGCAGGTGCACGCGGTTCAGTTCCACGCCGACGATCTCTTCCGGGTGGAGGAAGCGTCGCAGCAGGTGAATGACCGTGCCGCCGCCCACCCCCAGTACCAGGATGCGCTTGATGCGCGAGGGGGAGCGAAAAAAGGCCGGGAGCATGAGCAGGTCCCAGACGCCGCCGGAGTGGGGGCGTTGCGGGTGGTACTGGCTGTGGAACACGCCGTTGGCGTACAGGCGCCGCGAGCGTCCGGCGGTGCGCACTTCGTAGCGGGTGTCGCCGACCTGTTTTTGCCAGAGGATTGCCATGGGTGTTGTTTCACCTGGAATTCATCGACTGTGTGGGCGCGGGCTATGCCCGCGATGGTTGCTGCAACAAGGCGTTATCAATGCACCTGTAGCGCCTTCAGGCGCGACCCATGGTGCCAGGTTCGTCGCGCCTGAAGGCACTCCTACAGCATTTATCGCGGGCATGGTCCGCTCCGGTAAAAAAGCTGTGCGCCCCTAACACCAACTGGCTTCCCCGCTGTCGCGGTTGTGCAGCAGCTCGCGGATGTTGGCCTCGATGATGCGGTAGCCGACGTTGCCGTACAGCCGCTGGCGGCCGTCGTTGAAGACCAGGGTGGGGCTGCCCGGCACCATGTAGTGGTCGCGGGCGTCGGTGTCGAGTTGCAGGGCGGCGTGGGCGGCGCCGTTGTCGAGCATTTCGTGCACCGGCACCACGGGAATGCCCATGGCCTCGGCGAGGCCGTCGAGGACGGCCATTTCGCCGATGTTTTGCGTCTCCTGGAAAAAGGCGCAGCGCATGCGCCAGGAGAAGGCCTCGAACAGGCTGTGGCCATCGTGCTCCGCCAGCGCCTGGCCGGAGATGATGTGCTGATCCTCTAGCAGCTGGATGGCCTTCAGATAGAGGTGCGGCACGGTGGAGGACTTTGGCACGTTCTGCAGCCAGATCTTCGGGTGCAGCTGGATGTGTTCCCAGTTGGCGGCCGTCTTGAGCAGGTTCCGGTTGAAGCCGGCAAAGCCGTCCTTGTCTTTCCAGCCCTGGCCGATGCGCTTTTCCGTTGCGGCAAAGATGGGGATGTAGCGGTATTGCAGGCGCAGCTGGTCGCCGAAGTCCCGCTTCAGCTGGTCGAAGCGGATCTGTGCGCTGTAGGCCCAGACGCAGAGCACGTCGGTGAAGATTTCGATGTGGATGCTGTCGGTGTTGCTGGTGTGGTTCATGGCATGGTTTTCCCGCTATTGATTGCCATCGATCTGCCGGTTCAGCACGTCCATGCGGTCGTTGTTGATGTCCTGAACCGCGCGGGCGTCATCCATGAGTTTCTTGACCTTGTCCGGTGAGGGCAGGCCGGGGATGCTGCTGTCGGGTGCCTCGGCGGCTGCCTGTCTTTTCGGTGCTACGGTGGCCGGGGCCTTCGGCGTCTGTGGCGCCTGGATGACATTGGTGTCGGCGCGGTAGGTCTGTACCTGGCTGGCGACGCCTGGCGGCGGCGGGGTGTTGCTGAAGTGCCATTCGCCGTCGGCGTCCTGCCATTTGTAGACGGTGGTGGTCTTGCTGTCCGTGTCGTCCAGCGTTTCGGTCATGCTGCGGATCTGTGACAGGCCTTGCAGCAGGGCCGGGCCGGTGTCGTCGGCATTTTGCGGGGCGAGAAAAAAGGCGCCGGCGACGAGAACGATGATCAGGACGATGAGTAGGCTCAGGAACATGGTGGTCCGCTAGAAGGTGCGGCCGTCCCAGCCCCACAGGTGGCGCTCGGCGTTGCTGAATTCGATGTAGATGCGGTCCTGCGCAATGCCCAGTTCTTCGCCGATCAACTGGCACAGGGCGGCGGAAAGGTCCGGCGTTGCGTCGTCGGGCAGGCCGATGCTCTTGAGCTCCAGGTAGGCCAGCGGCGCGTCGCTGGCGGCGAACAGCATTGGCTGGTCGGCGAGCAGGGCGATCATCACATAGCGTTCGGGCTTGCCCAGCAGCTCGGCGACCTTCGCCGAGGCCCTTTGCATCAGCGCCGTTTGCGCGGCGTCGTCCAGGGACTGGTTGGTGTGGATCTTCAGCAGCGGCATGGGTTGCTCCTAGCCGGTGGAGGGTACGTCCTCGTCGATTTCCGAGATCTTCAGCTCGTTGTTGGCCGCCCAGTTCATTATATAGTTGTAGGTTTCCGGCGCGACCTCTTCCAGCTTCGGGTCGATGATGATGCACTTGATGCCGTTGATGGTCATCGGGTGCAGCAGGGGGGAATAATGGATGCGGTGGTCGCTGCCAAAGGTGGACAACGCGCCACTCATGCGCTCGGCCCAGTCGCTGGGGCGGAATTTCCGGCCACTCTCGGTGACGCCTTCAATGATGATTTTCTTCACGGTTTTTGGATGGGTTGTCTGTCTAAAAAGTCGTCGCTGGCGATGATGGGGGCGGGGAGGTGATTCTGTTGCCGTAAGGGTACAGCCGGCCCGCGAGATTTCGCGGCGGATTATAGCGCAGATCCCCTCGATACCCTGCAACAATTTTCGATTATCTCGCCTGACATTGCTGTCAGGCCCGGCGGGCGCCGTTGCCGGGGCCATGGCCCCGGGGCGGAACGCCCAAACCGCTTGACCTGACGGGCGCTTCCCAGTAATTTTGACTCCTTAACCCTGTTTTCAGGAAATCGCCCGTTTTGCGGGCGTTTTTTGGTAGTGGCCCCATGTTTTTTCCGGTAAAAGGCTTTTCGGGTTTTTCCGGCAAATGGCGGGGCGGTAGAGAAAGAGAGTCTTGACGTGAAATTGACTGGTGCGGAAATTCTGACCCGCTTCCTTGCGGACGAAGGCGTCGAATATGTCTTCGGTTATCCCGGCGGCGCGGTGCTGCACATCTATGACGCCCTGCACAGGCAGGACAGGCTGAAGCACATCCTGGTGCGTCACGAGCAGGCCGCCACCCATGCCGCGGACGGCTATGCCCGTTCCACCGGCAAGCCCGGCGTGGTGCTGGTGACCTCCGGCCCCGGCGCCACCAATGTCGTCACCGGCATCGCCACGGCTTATATGGATTCCATTCCTATGGTGGTGATCACCGGCCAGGTGCCCACCAGCCTGATCGGCAACGATGCCTTCCAGGAGGTGGATTCCGTGGGCATCACCCGCCCCTGCGTGAAGCACAATTTCCTGGTCAAGGACGTCGATGACCTGGCCATGACGCTGAAGAAGGCCTTCTACATCGCCACCACCGGCCGCCCCGGCCCGGTGGTGGTGGACATCCCCAAGGACGTCACTGCCAACGTGGCCGACTACAAGTATCCCCGGCAGATCGAGATGCGCTCCTACAACCCGGTGGTGAAGGGCCATCCCGGGCAGATCAAGCGCGCGGTGAAGATGATGACCTCGGCCCGCCGGCCGATGATCTACAGCGGCGGTGGCGTGATCCTCGACGATGCCTCCAAGGCGCTCACCGAACTGGGCCATCTGCTGGGTTGCCCGGTGACCAACACCACCATGGGTCTGGGCGGCTTTCCCGCCAGCGACAGACAGTTCGTCGGCCTGCTGGGCATGCACGGCACCTATGAGGCCAACATGGCCATCTCCAATTGCGACGTGATGATCGCCATCGGCGCGCGCTTCGACGACCGCGTCACCGGCAACATCGAGAAGTTCGCGCCCAAGGCGAAGATCATCCACGTCGACATCGACCCGGCCTCTATCTCCAAGAACGTGAAGGTGGACGTGCCCATCGTCGGCGGCGTCAACAACGTGCTCAAGGCCATGCTCAAGCAGCTCAAGGCCGAGGGCTTCAAGCCGGACGAAGAGGTGCTGGGCAAGTGGTGGGCGCAGATCGAGAAGTGGCGCGCCAAGGACTGCCTCAAGTACGACGCCAGCGGCGATCGCATCAAGCCGCAGCACGCCGTGGATCTGCTGCACAAGATCACCAAGGGCGACGCCTTCGTCACCTCGGACGTGGGTCAGCACCAGATGTGGGCGGCGCAGTACTACGGCTTCGACAAGCCGCGTCGCTGGATCAACTCCGGTGGCCTCGGCACCATGGGCTTCGGCCTGCCGGCGGCGATGGGTGTGCAGCTGGCGCATCCCAAGGCGCAGGTGGCCTGCATCACCGGCGAGGGCAGCATCCAGATGAATATCCAGGAGCTGTCCACCTGCCTGCAGTACGACCTGCCGATCAAGATCGTGTGTCTGAACAACGGTTACCTGGGCATGGTGCGCCAGTGGCAGGAATTCTTCTACGACAACCGCTATGCGCACTCCTACATGGATTCGTTGCCGGACTTCGTCAAGCTGGCGGAGGCCTATGGTCATGTCGGCATTCAGGTCGACAAGCCGGCGGACGTGGAGGGCGCCATCAAGGAGGCCTTCAAGCAGAAAGACCGCCTGGTGTTCCTCAACATCCTCACGGACCCAACGGAAAATGTTTACCCCATGGTGCCCGCCGGCGCCGGGCTGGATGAGATGATTCTGATATGAGACACATCATTTCGATACTGATGGAAAACGAGGCCGGCGCCCTGTCGCGCGTGGCCGGACTGTTCTCCGCGCGTGGTTACAACATCGAGTCGCTCACCGTGGCGCCCACCGAGGACGTGACCCTGTCGCGCATGACCCTGGTGACGCGCGGCTCCGACGAGATCATCGAGCAGATCACCAAGCAGCTCAACAAGCTCATCGACGTGGTCAAGCTGGTGGATCTGGCCGAAGGCCCGCACATCGAGCGCGAGATGATGCTGATCAAGGTCAAGACCACCGGCAGTGGCGCGCGCGAGGAGATCCTGCGCCTGGTGGAGATATTCCGCGGCAACATCATCGACGTCACCCCCACCACCTACACCATCGAAATGACCGGCCGCGCCGACAAGCTCGACGCCTTCATCGTCGCCCTGGACAAGGCGCCGATCCTGGAAACGGTGCGTTCCGGCGTGTCGGCCATTTCCCGCGGCGTGAAAAGCTTGCGCGTCTGAGCCTTTGCCCCGGACGCAACACATTCAAAGAAAAGAAACAGGAGCAATACCATGAGCTTGAACATCTATTACGACAAGGACTGCGATCTCTCCATCATCAAGAGCAAGAATGTCGCTATTATTGGTTATGGCTCGCAGGGCCACGCCCACGCCAACAACCTCAAGGATTCCGGCGTCAACGTGGTGGTGGGCCTGCGCCCCGGCTCCGCTTCCGTGGCCAAGGCCGAGGCCGCCGGCCTCACCGTGAAGAACGTGCCCGATGCGGTGGCCGGCGCCGATGTGGTGATGATGCTGACTCCCGATGAGTTCCAGTCTGCGCTCTACCGGGAAGAGATCGAGCCCAACCTGAAGCAGGGCGGCACCCTGGCCTTCGCCCACGGCTTCGCCATCCACTACAACCAGATCGTGCCGCGCGCCGATCTCGACGTGATCATGGTCGCCCCCAAGGCCCCCGGCCACACGGTGCGCAGCGAGTTCGTCAAGGGTGGCGGCATCCCCGATCTGATCGCCATCTTCCAGGACGCCTCCGGCAAGGCCAAGGACGTGGCGCTGTCCTATGCCTCCGGCGTCGGCGGCGGCCGCACCGGCATCATCGAGACCACCTTCAAGGACGAGACCGAGACCGACCTGTTCGGTGAACAGGCGGTGCTGTGCGGCGGTGCCGTGGAGCTGGTGAAGGCCGGCTTCGAGACCCTGGTGGAGGCGGGCTACGCCCCCGAGATGGCCTACTTCGAGTGCCTGCACGAACTCAAGCTGATCGTCGACCTGATGTACGAGGGCGGCATCGCCAACATGAACTATTCCATTTCCAACAACGCGGAATACGGCGAATACGTCACCGGCGAAAAGATCATCAACGAGGAGAGCCGCAAGGCCATGCGCGAATGCCTGCGCAACATCCAGACCGGCGAATACGCCAAGCGCTTCATCCTCGAAGGCCAGACCAACTACCCCGAGATGACCGCGCGTCGCCGTCTCAACGCCGAGCACCCCATCGAAAAGGTGGGCGAGGACCTGCGCAGCATGATGCCGTGGATCAACAAGATCGTCGACAAGTCCAAGAACTGACCGGCATCGACCGACAACACCGGGGACAGGCCAGCTGGCTTGTCCCCGGTTTTGTTTTGGCTCTTTAGTGACACCATAGAGTTTTCACCATGCTCGCCTATCGCTACCCCCTGATTGCGCGTGAAGGCTGGCGCTGGATAGCCCTGGCCGCCGCCATCACCCTGTTGCTGCAATGGCAGTTCGGCTGGCTGGCCGCGCCGCTGTGGCTGGTGGTGGGACTGTTGCTGTTCCTGTTTCGTGACCCGCCGCGCCGGGTGCCGCCTTCGCCGCTGGGCATCGTCAGCCCGGTGCACGGCCGGGTGCTGTCCATTGACACCACGCGGGATCCCTGGCTGGAACGGCAGGCCGTGCGCATCACGATACACATGCGCAAGAGCGATATCTTTTCCGTGCGCAGCCCCATGGAAGGCAAGGTGCTGCAACAATGGCTCGGCAAGCGCGACGGTCCGGCCGACGGCCCGCGTTACGCGCAGTGGATCCAGAGCGACGAAGAGGACGACGTGCTGCTGGTGATCGCGCCCAGCCTGCGCGCCCTGCCGCCCCGCTGCTATGTGCACAGCGGCGAGCGCATCGGCCAGGGACAGCGTTGCGGTTTCCTCTATTTCGGCGGGCGGGTCGAGGTCTGGGTGCCGACGGGTTCGCGCATCGACGTCGAGGCAGGCGACAAACTGCGGGCCGGCAGCGACATCATCGCCACCCTGGTGCACGAAAAGGTGGTGCCGCCAAAGGTGGACAGCGGCCCGGCCAACGGCGATCATTGAACGCATGACAGAGCCAACGCCAGAAAAACCATCGCCGGACCTTCCCCCCGTTGAGGAAGCGCCGGAAGGCGAGGAGGAAGGGGCGAAAAAAAAGCGCCCGCGCGGCATCTATCTGTTGCCCAACCTGTTCACCACCGGCTGCCTGTTCGCCGGCTTCTACGCCATCGTCGCCTCCATGAACGGCCGTTTCGAGGCCGCCGCCATCGCCATCTTCATCGCCATGATCATGGACGGGCTGGACGGCCGCGTGGCGCGCATGACCAACACCCAGAGCGAATTCGGCGCCGAATACGACAGCCTCGCAGACATGGTGTCCTTCGGCCTCGCCCCCTCGCTGGTGATGTTTCAATGGGCCCTGTCCGACCTCGGCAAACTGGGCTGGCTGGCCGCCTTCGTCTACACCGCCGGCACCGCGCTGCGCCTGGCGCGCTTCAACACCCAGGTGGGCATCGCCGACAAACGCTACTTTCAGGGCCTGGCCAGCCCCGCGGCGGCAGCCGTCGTCGCCGGCCTGGTGTGGCTGGGGCAGGGCTACCAGTGGGAAGGCCGCAGCATCGCCATCCTCGCCCTGCTGATCACCGTGGCCATGGGTGTGCTGATGGTCAGCAACGTGCGTTACCGCAGCTTCAAGGACCTCGACCTCAAGGGCAAGGTCCCCTTCGTCGCCATCCTGGCCGTGGTGCTGGTATTCGTCCTCGTCTCCATCGATCCGCCACAGGTGCTGTTCACGGTGTTCTTCCTCTACGCCGTCTCCGGCCCGGTGGGCACGCTGATCTCTCTCCGCAAGCGTCGCGCCGAGCGCCGGGCGCAGAATTCGCCGGGCTCGCGGCCCGAGGACTAGTACGCCATCCTGATTTATCGTCTCGATGGGATATTCGGCGCGCTTGGCAAACCCTGAGCGGATCGCTATAGTTGAACCCATGACCTCGAATCGCACCCAAGCTTCTGTTGCCGCCATCCCCGCCGGGCGGGCTGTGGTGCGTCCGGGCGCGGCGTTCCATCCCTCGCTTTGCCTGCTGTTCCTACTGCCCTAGCGGCAGACGACTCTACTCCCCCCAACATTCCGAATACCCCCGTGCCGCGCGACCGTCGCCGGCACGGATCGTGTTTATGCCGTCTGACAGGGGCATTTTTGCAGGCCCGCTGTTAAGATGGCGCGATACCGATGGAGCCCATCATGACCGACAAATTGATTGTTTTCGATACCACCTTGCGCGACGGCGAGCAGAGCCCCGGCGCGTCCATGACCCGCGACGAGAAGGTGCGCATCGCGCGCGCCCTGGAGCGCATGCGGGTGGACGTGATCGAGGCCGGTTTCCCCATTGCCAGCCCCGGCGATTTCGAGTCGGTGAAGGCGGTGGCCGATGCCGTCACGGACAGCACGGTCTGCGGCCTCGCGCGCGCCCTCGACCGCGACATCGACCGCGCCGGCGAGGCGCTGAAGGGTGCCAATTCGGCGCGCATCCACACCTTCATCGCCACCTCGCCCATCCACATGAAGATGAAGCTGCGCATGCAGCCGGATGCGGTGCTGGCGCAGGCGGTGGCGGCGGTGAAGCGGGCGCGAAAGTACACCGACAACGTGGAGTTCTCGCCCGAGGACGCCGGCCGTTCCGAACTCGACTTTCTCTGCCGCGTGCTGGAGGCGGTGATCGACGCCGGCGCCACCACGGTGAACATCCCCGATACGGTGGGCTACAACCTGCCACACCAGTTCGGCGCCCTGATCGGCAACCTCATGGAGCGGGTGCCCAACGCCGACAAGGCGGTGTTTTCCGTGCACTGTCACAACGATCTCGGCCTCGCCGTGGCCAACTCCCTGGCCGCGGTGACCGCCGGCGCGCGGCAGGTGGAATGCACCATCAACGGCCTCGGTGAACGCGCCGGCAATGCCGCGCTGGAAGAGGTGGTGATGGCGGTGAGCACGCGCCACGATGTCTTCGACTGCACCGTCGATCACATCGACCGCACCCAGATCGTGCCCTGTTCGCGCCTGGTGTCCAGCATCACCGGCTTCACCGTGCAGCCCAACAAGGCCATCGTCGGCGCCAATGCCTTCGCCCACGAGTCCGGCATCCACCAGGATGGTGTGCTCAAGTCGCGTGAGACCTACGAAATCATGCGCGCCGAGGATGTCGGCTGGAGCACCAACCGCATGGTGCTGGGCAAGCACTCGGGCCGCAATGCCTTCCGCTCCCGCCTCGCCGAGCTGGGCGTGACCTTCGCCTCCGAGGAGGAGCTGAACGCCGCCTTCGTGCGTTTCAAGGAGCTGGCCGACAAGAAGCACGAGATCTTCGACGATGACTTGCAGGCCCTGGTCACGGAGGCCAGTCTCGAGGCGGAGAACGAGCGCGTCAAGCTGGTTTCGCTCAAGGTCTGCTCCGAGACCGGCGAGACGCCCCATGCGGCGGTGACCCTCAACGTCGACGGCGAGGAACAGACCGGCGAGGCGGACGGCAGCGGCCCGGTGGATGCCACCTTCAAGGCCATCGAGTCGGTGGTGCGCAGTGGCACCGAGTTGCAGCTCTATTCGGTCAACAACATCACCAGCGGCACCGACTCGCAGGGCGAGGTGACGGTGCGCCTGGAGCAGGGTGGACGCATCGTCAACGGCCAGGGCGCGGATACGGATATCGTCATCGCCTCCGCCAAGGCCTACGTCAACGCCCTCAACAAGATCTTCACCCCCGAGGATCGCGAGCACCCGCAGGTATAGGCGGGGAGCCGGGCGATGAGCGGAGCGGCACGACGACGCGCGTATCTGCAGGCCATGGGCATCCAGGCCTGGCGGCGGCGTGACGGGGAATCGCCGGCGGCGGACGAGACGGCGCGGGATGCCGCTCCAGCCGCCGCCGGGGACCCGGTGGCCGGCGAGGGGGGCGTGGCCGACGCCGGGCAGGTGCAGATCCCGGCCGCGCCCGAGACCGGGATGCCGCAAACCGCCGCGCCGGAGGGCCGCGCCGATGCGCGGCCGACGCCCGTCGAGCCGCCCGCGCAGCCGGCACACGGCGGGCGGCCTGCCGCCCCCGCGCCCGCGCCCAGCGTCCCGGCGGCCATCGATGTCGGCGACCTGGGCTGGGACGCCCTGCAGGCCGCCGTGGCCCGCTGCACGGCCTGCGAGCTGCACGCCACCCGCACCCAGACCGTGTTCGGCACCGGCAACCGCAACGCCGACTGGATGATCGTCGGCGAGGCCCCCGGGGCCGACGAGGACCGCTTGGGCGAGCCCTTCGTCGGCCGCGCCGGGCAGCTGCTCAACAACATGCTGCGCGCCATCGGCCTGCAGCGCGAGCAGGTCTACATCGCCAACGTCGTCAAGTGCCGTCCGCCCAACAACCGCAATCCGCACGTGGATGAAATCAGCCGGTGTCTCGGCTATCTGCAACGGCAGGTGGAACTGGTCAGGCCGCGCCTGATCCTGGTGGTGGGGCGCGTCGCCGCCCACGGCCTGCTCAAGGTGGATACCCCGCTGGGCAAGCTGCGCGGGCAGGTCTATCGCTTCTGCGACATCCCGGTGGTGGTCACCTATCACCCGGCCTACCTGCTGCGCACGCCGCGCGACAAGGCCAAGAGCTGGGACGACCTGCGCTTCGCGCGCCGCGTGGCGGAAGGGCGTGAGGGTGGAGGCGGACCGGCATGAGCGCCGTGGTGCGGCCGGGCGAGGTGCAGATCCGCGCCATGCTGCCGACGGACGTGCGCTCGGTGATGGCCATCGAACTGGCCGAGTATCCCTTCCCGTGGACGGCGCGCATCTTCAGTGACTGCCTGCGCATCGGTTACTGCTGCCGCATCGCCGAGATCGATGACCAGCCCGTCGGCTACGGCATCATGTCCAGCGGCGCCGGCGAGGCGCACATTCTCAACGTCTGCGTGGCCGGCGCCTTTCGCCGTCGCGGCCTGGGCCGCACGCTGATGCTGCACCTGCTGGACGAGGCGGAAACCCTCGGCGTGGAGACGGTGTTTCTCGAGGTGCGTGAATCCAACCCGGTGGCGATGCGCCTGTACGAGAGCCTGGGCTTCAACCGGGTGGGCACGCGCAAGGGCTATTATCCGGCCGAAGGCGGCCGCGAGGACGCCATCATCATGGCCCTGCCGCTGTCCTTTCCCGTGGTCTGAACGCCAGCGTGCCGATGACTGCCGACAACGCCGCCAGGCCCGCGGCGATCTTCCTCATGGGACCGACCGCCTCGGGCAAGACCGATCTGGCCGTGCAGCTGGTGCGCCGCCTGCCCTGTGACATCATCAGCGTCGATTCGGCGATGGTGTATCGCGGCATGGACATCGGCACCGCCAAGCCGGACGCCGCCACCCTGGCCGAGGCGCCGCACCGCCTGATCGACATCTGCGATCCGGCCGAGGCCTTTTCCGCCGCGCAGTTCCGCGAGCGGGCGCTGGCGGAGATCGACGAGATCCTCGGCCGCGGGCGCATCCCCCTGCTGGTGGGCGGCACCATGCTCTATTTCCGCGCCCTGGAGCAGGGCCTGTCGCCGCTGCCCTCGGCGGACGCCGGGGTGCGCGCGGCGCTGGCGGCCGAGGCCGCCGCGCAGGGCTGGCCGGCCATGCACGCGCGTCTGGCGGCGGTCGATCCGCGTGCCGCCGCGCGTATCGGGGCGACCGATCCGCAGCGCATCCTGCGCGCGCTGGAGGTGTTCGAGCTGACCGGCGAGCCGCTGTCCGACTGGTTCGAGAAGCCGCAGGACAATGTGCTGCCGTTCCGCCCCGTGAAACTGGTGCTGGCCCCCGCGGATCGCGCCCTGCTGCATGCGCGCATCGCCCGGCGCTTCCGGCAGATGCTCGATGCCGGCCTGCTCGATGAGGTGCGGCGCCTGCGCGCGCGCGGCGATCTGCATGCGGCGCTGCCGGCCATGCGCGCCGTGGGCTACCGCCAGGCCTGGGCGTATCTGGACGGCGAGCTGGACCGCGACGGCCTGCTGGAGCGCGGCGTCATCGCCACCCGCCAGCTGGCCAAGCGTCAGTTCACCTGGCTGCGCAAGGTGCGGGATGCGGCCTGGTTCGAGCCATTGGACGAAGAATTACTGGACAAGGTCTTGAAATATCTGGGCCCCGGCACCACATCTCGTGCGTAAGCAGTCATTTGCGCTGTATCATGGCGTATGCGCTGTATTTTTTAGGGGGAATGCCCCGCAGCGGATACAATAGTCGCCGCGTTCGGCCGAAGTTTCGGTTGATGGCGGCAACAACGATAAATTCCAAGGAGAACATCATGTCAAAAGGGCAGTCGCTACAAGACCCTTTCCTCAATGCCCTGCGCAAAGAACGCGTACCCGTGGCGATTTACCTGGTGAATGGCATCAAGCTCCAGGGCCAGATCGATTCCTTCGACCAGTTTGTGGTGTTACTGAAAAACAGCGTCAGCCAGATGGTCTACAAGCATGCCATCTCGACCGTGGTGCCGGCGCGCAATGTCAAATTACCAACCAGTGACGGTGGTTCCGATTCTCCCAACGCCTAACGTTCCTGCCGCTGGAGGCGCCGTTGTTCGAGCGTCCGAGTAAAGGGGACGGCGAGCGCGCCGTCCTCGTCCATGTGGATTTTTCCGACCAGGAAGATCGCGAAGATCTCGAGGAATTTCGTGAACTGGCCATGTCCGCCGGGGCCGAGCCCGTGGCGGTGGTGACCGGTTCGCGCAAACGCCCCGATCCACGCTATTTCCTCGGCAGCGGCAAGGCCGAAGAGGTGCGCCAGTGCGTGCAGTCGGTGGACGCCGATGTGGTGCTGGTGGATCATGCCCTGGCGCCATCGCAGGAGCGCAATCTGGAGCGCCTGCTGCAGTGCCGGGTGCTGGACCGCACCGGACTGATTCTCGACATCTTTGCCCAGCGCGCCTCGACCCACGAGGGCCGGGTGCAGGTGGAACTGGCGCAGTTGCGGCATATCTCCACCCGGCTGGTGCGCGGCTGGACCCATCTGGAGCGGCAGAAGGGCGGTATCGGCCTGCGCGGTCCGGGTGAGACGCAGCTGGAAACGGACCGCCGCCTGCTCGGCGACCGCATCAAGCAGCTCAACAAGCGTCTCGAGCGGGTCAGCAACCAGCGCGGCCAGGGCCGGCGCGCGCGGGCGCGGGCGGAGATCTCCACCGTATCGCTGGTGGGTTACACCAACGCCGGCAAGTCGACCCTGTTCAATCGGCTCACCGAATCGAAGGTGTACGCGGCGGACCAGCTGTTCGCCACCCTCGATCCGACCCTGCGCCGGCTGGAGTTGCCGGACGCCGGGCCGGTGATCCTCGCCGACACGGTGGGTTTCATCCGCCACCTGCCGCACGACCTGGTGGCGGCCTTCCGCTCCACCCTGGAAGAGACCCGAGAGGCCGGCCTGCTGCTGCATATCATCGACGCGGCCAACGAGAATTACCGCGCCAATATCGAGCAGGTCAATGCCGTGCTGAAGGAGATCGGCGCCGACAAGGTGGCGCAGATCGAGGTCTTCAACAAGGTCGATCTGCTGCCGGGTCAGGGGCCGCGCGTGGAGCGCGACGAGCACGGCCGGGTGGTGCGGGTGTGGCTGTCGGCGGCCAGCGGGGAGGGCGTCGACCTGCTGCTGGCGGCGCTGGCCGAGTATCAGCGCACGGACGTGGTGACGGAGTGCCTGCGCATCCCGGCCAGCGACGGCCGCCTGAGGGCGCGCCTGTTCGCCCTCGGCAAGGTTCTCCACGAGCGTGTGGACGGCAGCGGGGATCTGCTGCTGGAGGTGCAGCTGGAGCGCAAGGATCTGGAGAATCTGCGCAAGTCCGAAGGCCTGACCGCCTGAGCCGGGCGCCCATGATCGATTCATGCGGCGCGGTGTTGCGCAGCGAAACGACTCGCGGCGGCGTTGCGAATCTTGCCGATGGCCCGGCGATTGGTTGCGATTGACGCCCTTTGCCGGATGATTTCATTGCATAATCCCGTCGCCCCTGAATTAATCAGGGCCTCCCTGGGTCCAACCCCCATGACGATAACGGTTGCGGGTGAGGCCCTGGCCCCCTAAAATTCAGCTCTTGTGCCAGCTGTTCGCTGGCATTCAACTTTTTATGACTGACGGAGTTACATAGATGGCCTGGAATGAACCGGGTGGTTCCGGCAACAAAGATCCCTGGGGCGGTGGTAACCGCGGTGGCAACAATCAGGGTCCCCCTGATCTCGACGAAGTGGTAAAGCAGCTGCAGCAGAAATTCAGCGCCATCTTCGGTGGCGCCAAGAAAGGCGGTGGCGGTGGCTCGACGCCGGGTGCAGGCAAGGCCGGCTCCATCGGCCTCGGCGTGATCGCCGTGGTGCTGGTGGTGGTATGGGCCATCTCCGGCATCTACATCGTCGATGAAGGCCGTCGTGGCGTGGTGCTGCAGTTCGGCGCCTACGCCAAGACCACCATGCCGGGACCGCACTGGCACCCGCGCTTCATCCAGACCGTCGAGGTGGTGAACGTCGAGGAGAGCCGCGCGCTGACCGTGGGCTTCCGCCAGACCGGCGGCAGCCGCCCCACCAGCAGCACCGTGGGCCGCGAATCGCTGATGCTGACCCAGGACGAGAACATCGTCGACGTGAAGCTGGCCGTGCAATACAAGGTCAAGAGCGCCAGCGACTACCTGTTCCGCGTGCGTGATCCGGAGGCGGTGCTGCGCCAGGCCACCGAGAGCGCGATCCGCGAGGTCATCGGCAAGAACGACATGGACTTCATCCTCAAGGAAGGCCGCGCCGACATCACCGCGCAGACCATGGAGCTGATCCAGGCAACGCTCGACCGCTACCAGTCCGGCCTGATCATCACCACCGTGAACCTGCAGGACGCCCAGCCGCCGGAGCAGGTGCAGGACGCCTTTGCCGACGCGGTCAAGGCGCAGGGTGACTCGGAGCGCGTGAAGAACGAGGCCGAGGCCTACCGCAATGACATCATCCCGCGCGCCCGTGGTAACGCCGCGCGCCAGATCGCCGAGGCCAACGCCTACAAGGAAAAGGTCATCGCCGAGGCGGAGGGTGAGGCCTCCCGCTTCAAGCAGGTGCTGGCGGAATACCAGAAGGCGCCGGAGGTCACACGCAAGCGTCTGTATCTGGAGTCCATGGAATCCGTGTTGAGCAACAGCAGCAAGGTGCTGGTGGACGTGAAGGAAGGCAACAACATCATGTATCTGCCATTGGATCAACTGATGGGCGATGGACCCGGCAGCACCAGCAGCCATCGTCGCATCGTGGAAAGCATCAGCCCGTCACAGATATCGCCCGCGGACCGTCGCGTGCGTGACAACGTTCGCGGCAGGGGAGAACGCTAATGACCCAGCTTAAAACCATCATTGGCGCCGTTTTGGTGCTTGCCGTCTTCATCGGTTCGGCCGCCATCTTCACGGTGGATGAACGCGAGAAGGCGATCCTGTTCCGTCTCGGTGAGATCGTGCGCACCGACTTCGAGCCGGGGCTGCATTTCAAGACCCCCTTCGTCAACAACGTGCGCAAGTTCGACGCCCGCATCCAGACCCTGGACGCCGAGCCCGAGCGCTTCCTCACCGGCGAGAAGAAAAACCTCATCGTCGATTCCTTCGTCGAGTGGAAGATCAGCGACGTGGCCAACTACTACACCGCCACCGGTGGTGACAGCCTGACCGCCAATGTGCGTCTGTCGCAGATCATCAAGGACGGCCTGCGGGGCGAATTCGCCAAGCGCACCATCAAGGAAGCCATTTCCGGTGAACGCGCGGAGATCATGAAGGTGATCACCGCCGAGGCCAACAAGGAAGCCAAGGCCTTCGGCATCGAGATCGTCGACGTGCGCATCAAGCGCATCGATTTCCCGCCGGAGATCAGCGACTCGGTGTTCCGCCGCATGCGCGCCGAACGCGAGCGCGTGGCCAAGGACCTGCGTTCGCGCGGTGCCGAGGCGGCGGAACGCATCCGCGCCGAGGCCGACCGTCAGCGCACCGTGATCCTTGCCGACGCCTACCGCGACTCCGAGGTGCTGCGAGGCGAGGGCGACGCCAAGGCCACGGAGATCTACGCCAAGGCCTATGGCAAGGATGTCGAGTTCTACTCCCTGTATCGCAGCCTGAATGCCTACAAGGCGACCTTCAACAGTCGCGACGACATTCTGGTCATCGAGCCGGACTCGGAGTTCTTCAAGTACTTCAAGTAGCGCGCAACCCGCCGGGGCCTCGTGTCCCGGCGGGTTTTGCCGTTTATCGAATACCGATCAATCGTTTTTTCGTCTCAGCAGGCCGTTCGGATGTGGCAGGATTTGTTTAGCGCGCTCGCGCTGGTGCTGGTGATCGAGGGGCTGCTGCCCTTTCTGACCCCGGCCGGTTATCGCAAGGCCATGATCAGCATGTTGCAAATGAATGACCAAAAGCTGCGCATCATGGGGCTGAGCAGCATGTTGGCCGGACTTTTCTTTCTGTATCTGGTTAGAAGCTAACTATGAATAGTGACCGCTGGCTGTTGCCGGATGGCATCGAGGAGCTGCTGCCGCCACAGGCCGCAGAACTGGATCGGCTGCGCCGCATGCTGCTGGATCTGTTTCAGCGCTGGGGCTATGAATTGGTGATGCCGCCACTGGTGGAATATCTCGATTCCCTGCTCACCGGCACCGGCAACGATCTCGACATCCAGACCTTCAAGCTGACCGATCAGGCCAGCGGCCGCCTGCTCGGCGTGCGTGCCGACATGACGCCGCAGGTGGCGCGCATCGACGCCCACCGGCTGGCCGGGCGCGAAGGCCCCGTGCGCCTGTGCTACCACGGCACGGTGTTGAATACCCGCGGCGATGGCCTCGGCGGCTCGCGCAGCTTTACCCAGATCGGCGCCGAACTCTACGGCCATGCCGGGGTGGAGAGTGACAGCGAAATGCTCTGCTTGATGCTGGAGACCCTGCAGGCGGCGGGCGTGAAGACGGTCTTCATCGACCTCGGCCACGTCGGCATCTTCCGCGCCCTGAGCCGCGCCGCCGGCCTCGACGAGCCCCGGGAGTCGCAGCTGTTCGACGCCCTGCAGCGCAAGGCCGTGCCCGAGATCGAGGCCCTGCTGGATGCATGGCGGCTGGCTGGCGACGTCGGCGCGCGCCTGAAGGAGCTGGCCTGGCTCAACGGCGGTGTCGAGGTGCTGACCCGCGCCCGCCAGTGTCTGGGCGACGATGCCGCCATCGTCGCGGCCCTCGATCAGCTGGAAGGGCTTGCGGAGCTGGTCGGCCGGCAACGGCCCGAGGTGCCGCTGCATTTCGACCTCGCCGAGCTGCGCGGCTACCATTACCACACCGGCGTGGTGTTTGCCGCCTATGTGCCGGGCCAGGGCCGCGCCATCGCCCAGGGCGGGCGTTATGACGACATCGGCAAGGTGTTCGGCCGCGCGCGTCCCGCCACCGGCTTCAGCGCCAACCTCAATGGCCTGATGCGGCTGGCGGGCGTGACCGTTGCGGCCGGCCGGGGCATCTTCGCCCCGGCCTGCGAGGACGTTGCGCTGCAGGCCGCCCAGGCGGAAAAGATCATGGAACTGCGCGCCAGCGGCGAGCGGGTGGTGGCGGGATTGCCAGGACAGTCGGGGGGGGCGGCCGAGGCCGGCTGTGATCGCGTGCTCGTGGCCGTCGACGGCCAGTGGGTGATTCAGAATTCGAACAGTAAAGGTGAGCAGTAGTCATGGGCAAGAACGTGGTAGTGATCGGCACGCAATGGGGCGATGAGGGCAAGGGCAAGATCGTCGACCTGCTCACCGAGCAGGCCCATGCGGTGACGCGCTTTCAGGGTGGCCACAACGCCGGCCACACCCTGGTCATCGACGGCGAAAAGACCGTCCTGCACCTGATCCCCTCCGGCATCCTGCGCGAGGGTGTCACCTGCCTGATCGGCAATGGCGTGGTGGTATCGCCGGCGGCGCTGATCGAGGAGATCGAGATGCTGGAGGCGCGTGGCATTCCCGCCACCGAGCGTCTGCGCATCTCCGAGGCCTGTCCGCTGATCCTGCCTTATCACATCGCCCTGGATCAGGCCCGCGAACGCGCCCGCGGCAAGGCCGCCATCGGCACCACCGGGCGCGGCATCGGCCCCGCCTACGAGGACAAGGTATCGCGCCGCGGCCTGCGCCTCGGCGACCTGTTCCACCGCGAGCGCTTCGCCGCCAAGCTGGGCGAGGTGCTGGACTACCATAACTTCGCCCTGCTGCACTATTACAAGGCCGAGCCGGTGGACTTCCAGCAGGTGCTGGACGAGGCCCTGACCCTCGGCGAGCGCATCCAGCCCATGGTGGCGGACGTGCCGGAGCTGCTGCATCAGGCGCAGAAGCGCGGCGAGAGCATCCTCTTCGAGGGCGCCCAGGGTGCGCTGCTGGATATCGATCACGGCACCTATCCCTACGTCACCTCCTCCAACACCACCGCCGGCGGCGCCGCCACCGGCAGCGGCGTCGGCCCGCGCGCCTTCGATTACATCCTGGGCATCACCAAGGCCTACACCACCCGCGTCGGCTCCGGCCCGTTCCCCACCGAGCTGTACGACGGTGACCAACTGCTGGATGCAGTGGGTGAGCACCTGGCCAGACAGGGCAACGAATTCGGCTCCACCACCGGTCGCGCGCGCCGCTGCGGCTGGTTCGACGCCGTGTCCCTGCGTCGTTCCAACCAGATCAACAGCACCACCGGCCTGTGCATCACCAAGCTGGACGTGCTCGACGGCCTGGAGACCATTCGCCTTTGCGTCGGCTACACCTGTGGCGGCGAAGACCGCCTGACCCCGCCGGTGGGCGCGGAGGCCTTCGCCGACTGCAAGCCCGTCTACGAAGAGATGCCGGGCTGGAGCGAATCCACCGTCGGCGTGAAGAAATACGACCAGCTGCCCGCAAATGCGCGTGCCTACCTCAAGCGCATCGAGGAGATCACCGAGACCCCCATCGCCATCATCTCCACCGGGCCGGACCGCAACGAGACCATTGTCCTGCAGCACCCTTTCGATTGATT
>Ga0256839_1002062_pt1 | contig 23107 bp, 16 predicted proteins | sample 354166metaG_FD_185968 | JGI IMG/M metagenome (GOLD analysis project Ga0256839, IMG submission 185968) | Hydrothermal vent microbial communities from Mid Atlantic Ridge, Atlantic Ocean - 354-166 | ecosystem: Environmental > Aquatic > Marine > Hydrothermal vents | place: Atlantic Ocean: Mid... | reverse complement strand
CCGCGCCCGTTCTTCCAGGCGGTCATATACTTTTTGCTTGCTCTCTTCATCATATTTGCCCATCAGCTTCATTGCGGCACGCATCCGGTCGGAGCTGAGGTAGCGTGCGTTCAATTCACGGGCGAGGTGCTTTGAAAAGTAACTTTTGCCGCTGCCCGGCAAGCCCGCAACAAGAATCAGCAAAGGAGGGTGCTTCATAGTGCAGCGTGTTTTTAAATAAAGCCTTCTGCCAACTACTTAAAGGGCATCGGGATATTTTTCGAGCAAGTGTAAAACAATCTGTCCGAGGGCAATGCCCTCGTCATTTGGGCAAATTTCCCTTGAAAAATAAAGCTTTGTTCCCGCATCGGCCCTCTCGCGGAGCAGATCGGGCAGGAGGCTGTTTTGAAAAACACCTCCGCCCAGGGCGAGATGCCGGAGCCCGGTCTTGCGAGCCGACTCACAGATAAGCCGGGCCAGGCTTACGTGAAAGCGCAGGGCGATCTCTTCGGGATCCACTTCGCGCCTCATGTCGATGATAATTTCACGGAGCATTTGCCGGATCGATACTTCCCGGCTCCACTCGAGGCGATAGGGCTCGGGCATGATGCCGCGCAGGAAGGCATTGCTCGCGGCCTGCTCGAGCTTGATGGCGGCCTCGCCCTCAAAGGAATTGCAGGGCCCGGCAATTTGAAGAATGGAAGCCACGGCATCGAAGAGCCGGCCCATGCTGCTGGTAAAGGGGCAGCGTCCCCGCTGGCGAATGGCTTGAAAATGAAGCCACTCTTTTTCATTGAATAAAGGCCTCAGAAAATCTTCGGCACCCTCAACAAAGCCGAAAAGACAAAGTGCCGATATGCGGGGTTCGAGTACCATTGCCTTGTCGGCCAGCAATTGATAAGGAGAAAGCCGGGCAATATGCTGCATTTCCGGTTTCTCGTATACAAACCACTCGCCTCCCCAGATGGCACCGTCTTCTCCCCAGCCGTAGCCATCCCAGATGATGCCCAGGACTTTCCTGTCAAAGAGCTGATGCTCGGCAAGGACGGCTGCAAAGTGTGCGCGATGGTGCGGGATAAAGTAAAAAGGGTATTTGTGTTGGCCGAGTTTCCGGCCCATTTCGGTTGAAAAAGCATCGGGGTGGCTGTCGAGGAGAATGCTCTGAGGCGTAAAATTCAACACCTTTGCCAGGTGCAAAATGGTCTTTTTAAAAGCTTTGCGCGACTCTTCGCTGGCCTGATTGCCCAAATACTGGCTTAGGTGAATGCGGCCTTTTTGAAGCAGGGCAAAGGCGCTCTTCATGTCGGCTCCCATGGCCGCACTGCCTGCCTCACAATTTCGGGACAGCCGGAAGGAATATGCAGGTGCCCGGCCCCGGCCCCGCCTCCTCAGAATGAGCTGTCCGTGCTTCGGACTGACGGCCAGCACACTGTCGTCCTGGGGAAGCTGCAGCTTCAGCGGATGACTTATAATAAGATCGGCATAGGCGGGCAGGATTGTATGAGCGGCATCTTCGGTATAGAGCATCTGGCTGCCCGCATGGTTGGCGCTGGTAGCCACCAGAGGGCGTTTCACCGCCCGCGAAATCAATGTGAGCAGGGGGCTGTTGGGCAGCATGATGCCCAGCGTGTGAAGACCCGGTGCGATGGCATCAAAGGAGATTCCGCTTTGCGCTTCGCCCTTTCGTTTCAAAATGACGATGGGCGCATCACGACCCTGCAAAAGGGCCTTCTCCTTTTCAGACAGTTTGCAGTCCTTTTCAATCATTGAAAGAGAAGGATAAAGCAGGGCAAAGGGCTTGCAGGCATATTGCTTTCTTTCCCGGAGCCGCTTGACGGCTTTCTCATTGCATGCATCGGCTATCAGCAGGTAGCCTCCCGTATCCTTGATGGCCAGGGTCTTTCCGGTCTGCAGTGCCGACAAAAGGGCCTCCGGAAGCTCTTCGAAAGGAAGGGGCCGGCTCTCTCCGCTGCGGCAGTCGTAAAGCGCAAAGGGCGGCCCGCAATCGGGGCAGGAAATGAGCGGATAGCGGTAGCGCCTGCTCCCCGGATCGTGAAACTCGGACTGGCAGGCGGGGCAGGGCTCAAACGCTGCAAAGGAGCTGTGCGCCCGGCTGAATGGCCAGTCGCGGAGGATCGAATAGCGGGGCCCGCAGTCGGGGCAGGAAATAAATGGGTAGCGATATCTGCGGCTGCCGGGGTCCTCCAGCTCTTCGCGGCAACTGCGGCAGATGGCCCGGTCAGGGGGCAGGGGGCCCTCCACCGGACCGCTTTTTTCGGCCCTTTTCTCGATGAAAGCAGAAAAATCAAGCAGCGGGATTTCTTTTACTTCAAAATCTTCGACACGGACTGCTGCCGGATGATTTTTTCGCAAATCCTTCAAAAAAGCGTCAAGTGCACTTTCCTCCCCGCTGGCCGTTATTTCCAGTCCGCGATGGGTGGCCTGCAGGCTGCCGGCAATTTGATGCTTTGCCGCCATGCGATGAATAAAAGGGCGGTATCCCACACCCTGCACCATGCCGGCAATCCGTATTTCTACTGTTTTCTTCATGCTCCGGGTTTTTCGGAAGTCACTTTCCGCTCTGTGCATTTTTTTCACCCGGCTTAAAATAAGCGGATTTCGGCCCCTTCGGAATGACAGAGGTCATTCCGCCTTTTTTGATTAAATAAAAAATGATTTTTTAAGCAAAAAGCTAAAATACTTAGTAATATTGCTATAGATATTGGTTAATATGTTTGAGTGATTTTTCCGGTTTTTCAAAAAAAGCAGCTTCATGCAAAGTCAGGCTCCTCGCAGCATTGTTCATTTTGACCTCGACAGCTTTTTCGTTTCGGTGGAGCGTTTGATGAATACGGCCCTGGAGGGCAAGCCCGTATTGGTGGGGGGCACGAGCAGCCGGGGCGTGGTGGCTTCCTGCAGTTACGAGGCGCGAAAATTCGGGGTGCATTCGGGCATGCCCATGCGCATGGCCCGGCATCTTTGCCCCGATGCGGTGCTTATCCGGGGCGATTCGGGGCGCTACAGCTACTACTCCCAAATGGTGACCGAAATTATCCGGGAAGAAGTACCGTCTTTTGAAAAAACCTCCATTGATGAATTTTATGCCGATCTCAGCGGCATGGACCGTTTTTATGGCAGCTATGAGCTGGCCACCCGCCTGCGAAATAAAATTATCCGCGAAACAGGTCTTCCCATTTCTTTCGGCATGTCGGTCAATAAGACGGTTTCCAAAGTGGCCACCGGAGAGGCCAAGCCCAACAATCAGATGTGCATTGATTTCGGGCAGGAGAGAAATTTTCTCTCTCCCCTGCCCGTCATTCGCATTCCCATGATCGGGCAGAAAACGGCCCGCCTGCTTGCCCGCATGGGTGTACGCAAAATAGGAACCCTGCAAAAGATGCCCGTGGAGCTGATGGAAAAAGCCATGGGGAAGAGCGGCCGCATGATATGGAAGAAGGCCAACGGCATAGACGACAGCCCGGTGGAGCCTTACAATGAGCGAAAATCCATCTCGATGGAGCGCACTTTTGAGCGCGACACCACGGATGTGCAGAAGCTGGAGGCCCTGCTGATTGCCATGGCCGGAAGCCTGGCTTACCAGCTGCGACAGGGCAAGAAACTCACGGCCTGTGTCACGCTGAAACTTCGCTATGCCGACTTCAACACCTATACCCTGCAAAAGCAGATTCCCTATACGGCCAGCGACCACAAGCTCATAGAGGTGGCCAGGGAGCTTTTTAAAAAACATTATAAGAAGCGTTTGCTGGTGCGCCTCATCGGGTTGCGCTGCAGCCATCTGGTGCAGGGAGCGCAGCAGATCAGTCTTTTTGACGACAGCGAGGAGATGATGCAGCTTTACAAAGCCATGGATCGTATTCACCGGAAGTACGGGAGCAAAGCCATATGCAGGGCCGTCAGCATGGAGAGCCGGGCAGGAAACTACTACAATCCCTTTGACGGGAGTCCTCCGGTCATCCCGGCTCACCGGAGGCAGTAGCCCTTTCTTTTGAAGTGCAGAAGAAGACAAAAAAGCAGGAAAATGTATCTCAATTGTCATTCATGGTACAGCTATCGTTATGGCACGCTTTCGCTGGAAGAGCTGCTGCAGACGGCCAGCGAGGCCGGGGCCGAAAGCGTGGCACTTACCGACATCAACAACACGGCCGCCATTCCCGATTTTGTGCGCATGGCTCCCGGCTACGGCATCCGTCCCGTGGCGGGCATCGACTTTCGCAATGCTGCCGAGCCCTGTTTTACAGCTCTTGCCCGCAACAACGAAGGCTTTTATGAAATCAACAGCTACCTTTCCTCTCTGCTGCATCGCAAGATGGAAATACCCCCGGAGGCTCCGCCTTTTTCGCAGGCCTATGTCATTTATCCTTTTTCGAAAGCCCCTCAGCGCAGCCTTTATGAAAATGAGCGCATTGGCTTGCGGCCTGCCGACCTGCCGGCCTACCGCTTTTCGAAGTGGCGCCAGGAAGAAGACAAAATGATCATCATGCAGCCCATGACTTTTCGAAATAAGCGCGACTTCAATGCCCACCGGCTGCTGCGGGCCATCGACCTCAATACCCTGCTGAGCAAGCTGCCCCGCAGCGAAGAGGCATCTGCCGATGACGTTTACCGTTCACCGGCTGAGTTGGTGCCGGCTTTTCGTGAATTTCCCCGGATGATCGCTGCCACACGCCGGCTTTTGGCCGATTGCCACATTCATTTTGACTTCGGGCATGCCCCGGCCATGCACAACAAATCGACCTATACGGGAAACAAGGAAGAAGACCGGGCCCTCATCCGTGCGCTTTGCCACGAGGGGCTTGAATACCGCTACGGAGAAAACCCTTCGCCCGAAGTAAAAGCCCGCGTAGAGCACGAGCTGGAAGTGCTCGAAAAAATGGACTTCTACGCCTACTTTCTGATCAACTGGGACATCGTCAATTATGCCCGCAGGAAAAACTACTTTTACGTGGGGCGCGGCAGCGGAGCCAACAGCATGGTGGCCTATCTGCTTCGCATCACCGATGTCGATCCGCTGGAGCTGGACCTCTATTTTGAGCGCTTTATCAATCCTTCGCGCAAGAGCCCGCCCGATTTTGATGTCGACTTCTCGTGGCGCGATCGTCAGGATATGACACGCTATATTTTCAGCCGCTTTCCCACGGCCGTGTTGCCGGGTTCGCACAGCACCTTTCAATATCGTTCGGTATTGCGCGAATTGGGAAAGGTAATGGGACTTCCTCCCCGCGAGATTGACGCCCTGATCAAAGAGCGAAAAAGCAGCGAAGTGCCCGATGAAACCGGAAGGCTGGTGATGCGATATGCCGGCTATATCCGGGGCTTCCCCAATTTCCCGGGCATTCATGCCAGCGGCATATTGATTCCGCGAAAAAGCATTCACCATTACGGAGCTACTTTTCTGCCCCCGAAGGGTTTCCCGACCACCTTCTTTGATATGTATGCGGCTGAGGATATCGGCCTGCACAAATTTGATATCCTGGGGCAACGGGGCCTGGCCAAGATCAAAGAGGCGCTGGAGATTATCAGGGAAAACCGCCCGGAGGCCGGGAATGTGGACATTCACAATATGGAGCGGCTCAAAAAAGACCCCGGTATCCGGGCCTTGCTGCGGGAAGGCAAAACCATGGCCTGCTTTTATGTGGAGTCGCCTGCCATGCGCAGTCTGCTGAAGAAATTGCAGGTGGAAGATTATCTCGGGCTGGTGGCCGCCAGCTCCATCATCCGGCCCGGAGTTTCGCAATCCGGCATGATGGCGGAGTTTATAAAGCGCTATCGCGAGCCATCGGCCCGCAAGTATCTGCATCCCAAAATAGAGGAACTGCTGAGCGAGACTTTCGGGGTGATGGTCTATCAGGAGGATGTGCTGAAGGTGGCGCATTACTTTGCCGGATTGACCCTTGAGGAGGCCGACATTCTGCGCAGGGGCATGTCGTGGAAATTCCGCGAACGCAATGAATTTCACCGCGTGAAGCAGCAGTTTTTTGACAATTGCAAAGCCCGCGGATATGCCGGAGAGATAGCCGTGGAGCTATGGCGCCAAATCGAAAGTTTTGCCAATTATGCTTTTGCCAAAGGGCACTCTGCATCTTATGCGGTGGAAAGTTATCAAAGCCTCTATCTGAAGGCACACTTTCCGCTGGAATACATGGTGGCCGTCATCAACAACGGTGGCGGATTTTACCGCACGGAGACCTACATTCACGAGGCCCGCATGCACGGGGCCCGCATCGAGCCACCTTGTGTAAACCACAGCCGAGAGGCAACAAGCATACGGGAAAAGGTGATCTGGCTGGGCTTTCACCTGCTCAAATCGCTGGAGCAGAAACTGGCGGAGTCCATTGTAAAAGAGCGCCTGCAAAGGGGCCCCTTTTCCGGGTTGCCCGACTTTATCGGGCGGGTGTCTGTTTCTCTGGAGCAGCTGATTCTTTTGATCAGGGCGGGTGCTTTTCGAAGTACGGGCAAGAGCAAGAAAGAGCTGCTCTGGGAGGCGCATTTTCTGCTGGGCCACTCGCGCCATTCGAAGCCCGGGGCAGAGCTCTTCCGTATGGAGATTCGGGAGCCGGTGCTGCCACCCCTCGAGTCGCACAGCTTTGAAGATGCCTTTGATGAAATCGAGTTGCTGGGCTTTTCGCTCGCTTCGCCCTTTGCCCTTCTGGCATCCGCACCCCGTGATGTATTGCCGGCAGCCGAAATGGCCGCATATGTCGGGAAAAAAGTGAGAATGCTGGGCTATCTGGTGCATGTGAAAAATGTGGCTACCCGGCAGGATACACCGCGGCACATGCAGTTTGGCTGTTTTCTTGATGAGGCCGGGCATTTTATCGATACGGTACATTTTCCGCCCGTGGCTGCGCGCTGCCCCTTCCGCGGAAAGGGAATCTATCTGCTGGAGGGCCGTGTGGTCTCCGATTATGATGCCCTCGGTCTGGAAGTGCAAAGGATGCAAAAGATGGAAATCGTCAATCCGGCAGAAGTATGAGAACAGGAAAGACCGGTGCTTATTTTTTTATATAAATAAAGCTATTGTCGATTTGCCAGCCCGTATTCGTGCGGATAAGCAAGAAGGGGGATTTCTCACGCAAAAGGGTGCCAGGCCCGGCAGAAGTACTTTGAATACAGGCCGAATGCAAATCCAAAAAATACAGGTCTACTGTGTCGTAAGTAGTGAAATCTCTTTTCGTTCTCAGTGCTTTTCTTTTTCCCGCTGCCCGGGAGTTCTTGCTTTCCGGCAAGACAAAACGGCTGTGCTACCTTTAGCCCGGCTCGGGGCAGCATCCCTGCTCACGGGCTGGCCTGGTAATATTTGGCAGTGAATAGTTTATCGTAGGCGTTTTCAATTTGAACCCCGGTCGGGTTTCCTTTTTGTTTTTTTACTCTTTGCAGGTTTATGAAAAGCACAAGTTATGATTTAACTTACTGTCTGCTCAAATGGAGCAGGTTCAAGAACCCATTTATTTTTATTCTGTTTTTGACAATTAATGAGAAGCTGCATGACCGAAACCAACCGCATAGAGTACAAATCAATGCTCACCAAAGACCTGGATTTGGAGAAGGAGGTGGTGGCGTTCCTGAATTACCGGGAAGGCGGGATTATTTATGTGGGTATTGATAATACGGGAAACGTGTTTGGCATTGATGATCCTGACGGAGATGCACTGAAAATCAAAGACCGCATCAAGAACAATATTGCCCCATCGGCCATGGGTTTGTTTGATGTGGTGGCGGAGGAAAAAGAGGGCAGGGATGTTATCAAGATCATTGTGGCCAGCGGCAGCGAAAAGCCTTATTTCAAAAAGAAATACGGCATGACGGAAAAGGGCTGTTTTGTTCGCATAGGCACTGCGGCAGAACCCATGCCGCAGGCGATGATCGACAAGCTGTTTGCCTCGCGCACCCGCAATTCCATCGGCAAGATCAAAGCCCACCGGCAGGACCTGAGCTTTGAGCAATTGCGCATCTACTACGAAGAGAAGAAAAAGCCGCTCAACAAACAGTTTAAAAGGAATCTGGAACTGCTCACCGAAGAGGGTTCGCTGAACTATGCCGCTTACCTGCTGGCGGATGAGAATAACGTATCCATCAAAGTCGCCAAATACAGCGGAGCAAACCGGGTGGACCTGATCGAAAACAACGAATACGGCTACTGCTCGCTGATAAAGGCTATGAAAAGCGTATTGGATAAGATCGACCTGGAAAATCGTACGGCCGCGACCATCACCGCTAAAGAACGCAAAGAACAACGGCTTTGGAATGCCATTGCCCTGCGGGAAGCCATCATCAATGCTTTTGTTCACAATGACTTTACCCGTGAAATTCCGCCAAAGTTTGAGCTTTTCTCAGACCGTATCGAAATCACCTCTGCAGGTTCTCTTCCCGAGGGTTTGAGCAAAGAGGAGTTTTTCGAAGGCTATTCCATTCCGCGCAACAAAGAATTGATGCGGATATTCAAGGATCTGGAAATGGTGGAGCAATTGGGTTCGGGCATTCCGCGCATCCTGGCGGCTTACGGTAAAGATTGCTTTCACTTTTCCGAGAACTTTTTGCGGATGGTTTTCCCTGCTATTGAAAAGGTTACCGAACAAGTCACCGAACAAGTTCGGGAGGAATTCGGAAAGAATTCGGAAAGAATTCGGAAAGAATTCGGAAGTGAAGTAGCCAAAACCTTTGATATAATAGCAGCTCAACCTGATCTCTCTGCTCAACTGATTGCCGAGAAAACGGGTAAAAGCCCCCGCACGGTTGAAAAGCATATTGCAAAATTAAAGGCTTTTGGTGCCATAGAAAGAAAAGGGCCCAAATTAGGAGGGTATTGGCAGATCAATAAGTTAAACCCATGAAGTTCACAGAAGATAAATTAGAACAATATTTATTGAACTGCTCGATCAGCAGGACATTCCGCATGTACATGGTTCAACTATTAACCGAAACCCGAAGAAAGTGCTTATTGAAAGAGACCTGAAATAATTGCTGATATCCAGGTGCGAGAAACGAAAAAAATGCCAAATATGGTAGCCGAAGATGCGGTACATTATAGGAAAACTTCAGCACTTAAGGGTTTATCCATCCCGCAGAAGTGTGAGAAAAGGAAAGACCGGTGCTTATTTTTTAATATAAATAAAGCTATTGTCGATTTGCCAGCCCGTATCCGTGCGGATAAGCAAGAAGGGGGATTTCTCACGCAAAAGGGTGCCAAGCCCGGCAGAAGTACGTTGAATACAGGCCGAATGCAAATCCAAAAAATACAGGTCCACTGTGTCGTAAGCCGGGTTGTTGTCGTGCAGAAAGCGCCTGTCGATGGCCGGTGAAAAGTATTCGCTCTGTGAAGCAAAAATATAACGCGGCTGCCGTTCTGCAGCATCGGGATATTTGCTTACAATGTCTTCGGGAAAGGACTTCACACAGTCAATGCAATTGTGGCTGTTGATGATGCCAATGTACCGGATATCGTCAAAGCCCGGATGGACAGTGTCAAGCTTTGTGTTGTAAAACACGCAGGACGATAAGATGCGCTCAGGAGACAGAGATTGCTGTGCAGCCGAAACAATGCCCGAGAAGACAAAGCAAAGAAGAAAGAAGGTACTCACGCGATTCATTTTCTTTCCATTGTAAATTCCAGCAGATGATAAACAGGCAGATGCCGCAGCATATAGGTGCTCCGTTTCAATTTTACTTTGCCGTAGTTCATTCCCAGATACTTTTCGGGAATATCCGAAAGAATGCGATAAAGGCGCCCGCCTTCATTTTTTACTTCTCCCGAGAAGAAAGAAAAAATTGAAAAATTGTCAGCCCCGACTTTGCTCATGGCCCCCGGTTCTTTGTCTTCAAAGCGGAGCTCTTCCCTGCATATGCCGTCATTTTGCACGACATATTTTCTCACTTCTCTTGCTCTTCTGCCATGGTTGTTTTTCGGAATGAGAAACAATAAAAATGCAGAATCATTAATGCCGATGATTCTTTCGGCACGCATAAAATTATTGTCGAGTTCCAGCAATTCGGGAATCAGGTTTTTCGGGTCTCTGTCGTAGCGTTTCAGCAGGCTGTCATGAAGTGCGATCAAAAGGCTGCTGTCCGGATTAGCAAAAGCACTGCAGCTGCGGAGCAAAGTGCCGCTGGTGTCATAGAGGCTCAGCTGGCCGTTGAGAGGATTGATAAAAGCCAGTTGCCTGCCCATGCTGCCAAACCACTGATTGCCCCGAAGGTGCGTAAATCCGATGCCGTCATAATCGGGAAATGCATTGCCGTCTTTTATAAATTGCCCGGTGAACGGGTTAAATGCCGAAGCCATCGCTTTCGGATACCGCGATTTGTATGAGTTATAATTGACGGCAAGGTAAATCAGGTGCTCATCTTCGCTTTCGACAATGCGGTTGAATGAGGGCCCCAGGGGCAGGATGTAACGAAGCAGCTCATTTCTCAGGTCATAAACAAGAAGCGCACCGGGAAAGAGAAGGATAAGATTCTCTCCGCTTACACAGAGGTCCTTTGCATCACTTTGAGAAATGAGAACCGGAAAATTGTCGATAGCGATTTTGATGACGGAACTGTCTTTTTCCGAGGCCAGCGGATAGGTGAAAATCCGCAAGGTGTCGTTCGAATAGCTGTAATGATTGTAGTCGAAGTCAAAAAAGTAAGCCGTATCATTTTCTACATCAAACACAGGGTCAAGTACGTCTGTAAATTTCAGATTCGTTATCATCCAGCGGTCAAGCAGCAGCTGAGCGCCTGAGTCAAGCGGAAATAGAAACAAGGGGATGAGAACGGATATAATTCTTAAGAAGAAAAGGAGAGGGCCGATAGCTGCCCCCTCCTTTTTCTTTGATCTTTTATTCATTGTCCAAATTGATTTCATAGGTATCGGGCGTTCCGGCCGGGCTCCAGGTCACCTTTACCCCGTTCAGGGTGCTGCTTCCCGTACCCTGCCCGTTGTCGATGGATGATTTTGCCAGGTCGTACAGGGTCTCGCCATCAGATCCGAATTCTGCTTTGGCAGTAAAACGTGCCGGACAGGTATTTAGTCCCTCATTAAGGCATTGAATTTTGATCCGCCAAAAATTTTCATGATACTGTACATAGTGATAACCGTTGGGACCTCCTCCTCTTATTGTGATTTTTATCGGCTTTGAGAATAGAACAGTCGCTGCAAATAAGGTAAGCGCAAGGCTTAAAATTAACTTTTTCATTGTAAAAAGATTTTAAAATAATGAGGCAGAAAAGATTATAGAGGCTTCTGCAATAATACTCTATTAGGCCTAACGGTGAACAATGTAAAAAAAACGGTATATGCAAATTATAAATTTTTTCAGGGCCTGCAACTTTGCAAGCGGCCTTAAATAAACAGCGGGTATTTTACCGCTGAAAAGCGAATCTCTATCTTTGCAGGCATGAAAGTAAAAGTGGTGAATCGTTCAAAGCATGCGCTGCCGCACTATGCCACAGCGGCTTCGGCCGGCATGGATTTGCGGGCCAACCTGGATGCGCCCCTCCGCATGGCTCCGCTGCAACGTCTCATGGTGCCTACGGGCCTTTTTATTGAGCTGCCTGCCGGCTACGAGGCCCAGATACGCCCGCGCAGCGGACTGGCGGCAAAAAAAGGAATTACCGTGGCCAATGCCCCGGGTACCATTGATGCCGACTACCGCGGTGAGATAAAGGTCATCCTGGTCAACCTCTCCGACCGGACACATGAGATAGCCGATGGTGAGCGGATTGCCCAAATGGTGGTGGCACGTCATGAGACCATAGACTGGCTGGAGGTGGAAGAACTGAGCGAGAGCGAAAGAGGCCCGGGAGGCTTTGGCCACACCGGCAGCCGCTAAATGAAGTAAAATGATTTTCAATATTCCCCGTTATGCTTTTATTTGCAATCCGGAGAAAGCCGGAAGAACGAAAAGACGATAGACAATGAATCTGATCATACCCATGGCGGGCCGCGGCAGTCGCATTCGCCCTCATTCGCTCACCGTTCCGAAGCCGCTGCTTCCCGTTGCGGGCAAGCCCATCGTACAGCGGCTGGCCGAAGACATCATCGGATCGATGGATGCCAAGATTGAGCACATCGGCTTTGTAACGGGAGATTTTGGCCGCGAGGCCGAAGACCGGCTGCTCGAAGTGGCTGCCGCCCTCGGAGCCGAAGGACATATTTTTCATCAGGATCAGCCGCTCGGTACGGCCCATGCCATCTATTGTGCCGAAACACTTCTTGACGAGAAAGTCGTAGTCGCCTTTGCCGACACCCTTTTCAGGGCCGACTTTAAAATCGATACCGAAAAAGACGGTATCATTTGGGTGCAAAAAGTGGAGGACCCCTCGGCTTTTGGTGTGGTGAAGATCGATGATCGGGGCATCATTAGCGAATTGGTGGAAAAACCCCGCACACCGGTATCCGATCTGGCCATTATCGGTATTTATTACTTCAAAAACGGAGCCCTGCTCCATGAGCAGATCCGGCATATCATTGACAATGATATCCGGGTGAAAGGAGAATACCAGTTGACCACCTGCCTCGAGAATATGAAAAACCTGGGGCAGGAATTTCACGTAGCCGAAGTGGATGAGTGGCTCGATTGCGGAAATAAAGAGCACTTTGTGTATACCAATCAGAGGGTGCTGGAGTTTCTGCTCGAGAAAGGCGAGGAGTTGGTAAGCCCGTCTGCCGTGCTTGAAAATGCCATTGTGATTCCGCCCAGTTTTATAGCCGGAGGAGCAGAGATCAGCCATGCCGTCATCGGGCCGCATGTCTCTGTCGGCAGCGGCACGGTGATTCGCAATTCCGTCATTCGCAATTCCGTCATCCGGGACGACAGCCACATCGAGAATAAAATCATTGAAAATGCCATGATCGGCACTCATGTCACGTTGAAAGGCCGTGCCGGGGATCTGAGCCTGGGCGACTACACAAGCATTGTCGAATGAGGATCCTTTCGATCATCGGATTGCTGTTTTTGCTGACAGCCTGCGGAGGCAGCCGTGGCACGCAGGTACGCAATCTGCAGCTGGGCAGCGGAGTGGATTTTGCGGGTGGAAAAGGCGCCAAAACCGACTTCTATGAGGCGCTGAAGCAAAAGATGATCGGCAATGACGACAAGGCCCTTCCGCTCTTTCTGAAAGTCATAAAAGCAGAGCCGGAGCAGCCTGCCCCGTATTTTCATGTGGCAGAGCTCTACAAAAAGCACAACGACTATACGGAAGCCCTTTATTATGCCGGCAGAGCCGCAGAGCTGGAGCCTGAAAATGTTTTTTACCAATTGCTCTATACCGAGATTCTGACCTATTTTCAGCGCTATGACGAAGCCGCATCCATACTCGAATCACTGGTCGAAAAAAACCCGCGCGACCGGAGCCTGATCGCCCGCCTGGCGATGGTGTATGAAATGAAAGGCGACAACAAAAAAGCCATCGAAGCCTACGACCGCCTGGAGAAGGTGATCGGCATAGACGAAGGAATCATACAGGCAAAAAAAGGCCTCTACCTGCGCATGAACGATGTAGAGGGAGCGGCCAATGAAATACGGAAACTGATCAATGCCAATCCGGGCGAGCTCTCGTATCTCAATATGCTGGCAGACCTCTACAGCGCCAATAACCGCAGCAGCGAAGCCATAGCGGTATATCGCGAGATACTTGAAAAAGACCCCGGAAATGCGAGGGCTGCCTACGCCCTGGCCAACTATTACCTTTCGCAGGGAGAAATGGAGGATTTCAGGCGCCTCATCGAGCGGGCCTTTCGTTCGCCCGGCCTCGACCTGAATACAAAAGCGCAATTTATTTACGGCTATTTGCAGCGATACGGGCAAAATCCGGAAGGCGTTTCTTTTGCGCTGCAACTCAGCGACTGGATGGCTGAGGCCGACAACAATTCGGGCCTGGCGCTGGCAAGCAAAGCGCAGATACTGCAAATGACCGGAAGGAAAAAGGAAGCGCTGGAAAACTACAAAAAGGCATTGAAGCTGGAAGAAGGCAATTTTAAAATCTGGCAGGATGCCCTTTTTCTTGCCCTCGAAGAGCAAGAGTATGCTACGCTTCTCGAGCTGAGTAATGAAGCCTTGAGTGTTTTTCCGAATCAGCCGCTCCCGTGGTTTATGAAAGGCATGGCCTATCTGATGATGAAGGATTATGACAAAGCACTGGATGTATTTGAGCAGGCACTTATTGTTTCGGCCGGAAATCCGGCACTTGAAGCCGAAGTTTACGCACGGATCGGAGACATTTATCACGAAAAGGGGCAGCACGCCCTGAGCGATTCGGCCTATGAAAAGAGCCTGAAGCTCAACCCCGACAATCCGCTGCTTCTGAACAACTATGCCTATTATCTCTCTTTGCGGGGAGAAGCGCTCGACCGGGCTGAAATAATGGCAGAGCGGGCCAATCAATTGCAGCCGCGCAATCCCAATTTTGAAGACACCTACGGATGGATTCTCTATAAAAAGGGGAAATACACCGAAGCCGCAGACTGGCTGGAGCGGGCCATCAACCATGGCGGCATGCAGAACGGAGTCATCCTCGAACATTACGGTGACATATTGTATCGTCTCGGAAAGCCCGCGAAAGCCTTGGAATATTGGCGGAAAGCGGCAGAAAAGGGAGGAGGAACGGATTGGCTGGAAAAGAAAATCAGGGATGGAAAACTCTATGAATAAAACAGTACTCCTCCTGCTGGGCGTTCTGCTTCTGGCAGCAGGCTGCCGTATCACCCGGAGTGCAGGCGGCCGCACGGCCATGCTGGCACCGGAGGAAGTGCTGCAGCGTGTGAATGAAGCCCGGTTTCAGTATAGCACCCTCCTGGCCAAAGTCCGCATAGAATACGAAACATCGGAAAAGAAGCAATCTTTCAAAGGCAGCATGCGGGTCATCCGCGACAGTGCCGTGTGGATGTCTATTGCACCGGCCTTTGGTGTGGAACTGGCCCGGGTACTGATCACCAGAGACAGCATTCGTTTTCTCGACCGGGTTCACAAGCAATATGCCGTTGAACCCATCAAAAATGCAGAAGCCGTTTACAAAGCCCCCCTGGATTTTGCCTTGGTCCAGTCACTTATCAGCGGCAATCCGGCCTTTGGCCCCGCCACGGTGGAATCGATGACGATGGACAGCAGCTTTTACTACCTGGAGCTTCATTCCGAAGAATTCTTAATTCAAATGCGCATACGGGGCGGCAGCTTCCTCATTGATGCCCTAAATGTGCGTCAAAAAGAACCGCCCCGCCTCCTGACTGTGGATTATCTGGATTATTCCCCCGTAGATTCACAGTATTTTTCGAAGCGAAGAAAGATCCGTCTGGAGGCCGAAAGCACGATAAATATATGGCTGGAGTTCAGCAGCGTGAAAGTGGACCAGAAGGTAAATATCGTCTTTGTAGTTCCGCAAAAATATGAGCGCATTCACTAAATACCTTTTGATTTTGACCTTGTTTATCCCGCTTATGCTCGGTGCTCAGAGCGATGAGATCGGCAAGCTGAAAAAGGAACGCGAAAAACTTGAGCAGGAGATTCGCTTCACAAAAAAAAAGATCACGGAAATCAAATCGAAGAAGAAGTCTTCGATGCACAGCCTCGTCACACTCAAAAAACAACTGGAAACCCGAAGACAACTGGTACGCAACATCGAGCGACAGATCAAAGCCATTGAACGAGAGATCCGCTCGAAAGAAGAAGTCATCAAAGCCCTGAACGAAGACCTGGAAAGACTGAAAAAGGAATATGCCCGCCTGATATACAATACCTATATTCATGGCAATCACTACGACTACCTGCTCTTTGTTTTCAGTGCGCCAACTTTCAATGATGCGTACAACCGGCTGAAATACCTGAAAATTTACGGGGAATACCGAGAGAAACAGGCCGCGCTGATCAAAGAGTCGCAGGCCGGGATTCAAAGGGAGATAGCGGAGCAGGAAGCCCTGCGGGATGAAAAAAAGAAACTGCTGAAGAGTGAGCGCGAACAACAGGAGCTGCTGGCCCGTGAGCAGGAAGAATTGAGCCGGCAGGTGAAAAATTTTGAACACAAAGAAGCCTACTACCGGCAGGAAATGGCCAGAAAAGAAAGGGCCGTGCGGGCCATCGAAGGAAAAATAGAGGAATTGATAGCCGAGGCGATGAAGAAAAAGGAAAAGAGCGGAGGGCGGGTCTATTCGCTGACTCCGGAGGCAAAGGCCCTTGGAGCCAGTTTTGAATCGAACAAGGGAAAATTGCCCTGGCCGGTGGCACACGGCAGCATCACCCGGAATTTCGGTAAGCGACCCCACCCTGTCTTGCCTTCACAAATGGTCACCAGCCTCGGCATAGGTATCAGCACAAACAATGAAGAGCCGGTGAGGGTCGTCTTTTCGGGAATCGTGGAGGCGATATTCTATACCCCTACTTATCACCGCATGGTTTTGGTCAATCATGGCACCTATTTTACCGCCTATGGCAATCTGAAAGTCGTATCGGTCGTCAAGCAGCAGAAGGTAAATGCCCTGCAGGAAATAGGAACGGTCTACACCGATCCGGAGTCGGGCGAATCGGAGCTGGAGTTTCAAATTTGGAAAAGCAGCGGCAGCAAACCGGTGAAACTTAATCCGGCCCTTTGGCTTTACAAATAAAGAAGCTTTCGAAATAAAGGCGCTAAATGCCTGTTTTACTACGGAATACTTCTAATTTTACAGAAATTTTATTCTTATGAATTATTTACTGCTTTTTGGATTGCCCGGTGGTTCGGAGTGGATCATCATCTTACTTGCCATTCTCCTGCTTTTCGGTGGCCGCAAAATTCCGGAATTGATGCGGGGCGTGGGCAAGGGTATCAGAGAGTTTAACAATGCCAAGAACAGCGTGAAGGGTGAAATCGAAAAGGGCATGAAAGGAGAAAAGGAAGAAGCTCCTTCCAAGGAAAGCTAAAATCCAAAGAATCCGTTTATATGTTGAATCTCAGGAGTGTGGAATCCATCGGGGAAGCTGTACGCGCAGGCGAAGTGACGGTGAGGGAGATCGTAGAAAAATATCTTGAGGCCATTGAGGCCGGGCAATCGCTGAATGCTTTTGTAGAAGTATATGAGGAAGAAGCGCTGGCCCGTGCCGATGCCATCGATGCCGACATTGCAAAGGGCGGATGGAAGCCGCTCTACGGTGTGGTAGCCGGCAACAAAGATGTGATTGTAGTTAAAGATCACAAGGTATCGGCTGCCTCTAAGATTCTGGAGGGCTTCGAGTCTCTTTTTTCAGCCACGGCCATTCGCAAGCTCGAAGAGGCCGGAGCCATCGTAATCGGTCGCCTCAACTGCGATGAATTTGCCATGGGCTCGAGCAATGAAAACTCGGTTTACGGACCGGTGCACAATGCCATCGACCCCGCGCGGGTTCCCGGAGGATCTTCGGGCGGATCGGCAGTGGCCGTGCAGGCCGGGATGTGCACGGTGGCCCTGGGAAGCGATACGGGCGGCTCGGTGAGGCAGCCCGCCTCCTATTGCGGAGTGGTCGGGATGAAACCCTCCTACGGACGGGTGTCGCGATACGGATTGATTGCTTATGCGTCTTCTTTCGATCAAATTGGTGTTTTTGCAAACAATGTGGCCGATGCGGCACGCATTCTCGCCTGCATCTCAGGCCCTGATGAATTTGATGCTACGGCCCTTCAGGAAAGCTTCCCGGAATTTGAAATTAGCGATACGAAAGCCGGAAGCAGACGCATCGCGTGTTTTTCGGAAGTGTTGAGCAGCGAAGCACTTGATCCGGAGATCCGCGAAGCGACCCTGAGAATGATTGAAAAAATGAAGGAAGACGGCCACAGCGTGGATATGGTGGAGTTCCCCTATCTCCGCTATGTGGTGCCGGCCTACTACATCCTCACAACTGCCGAAGCTTCAAGCAATCTGGCACGATATGATGGCGTGCATTTCGGATACCGGGCCGGTGAGGCAGAAACCATTGAGGAAGTGTATACCCTCTCCCGCTCGCAGGGATTTGGCAAAGAAGTAAAGCGGAGAATTCTCCTGGGCACTTTCGTGCTCAGCTCGGGCTATTACGATGCCTACTACACCCGGGCACAAAAGATGAGAAAACTCCTTGTGGACAAAACAAATGAGATATTGAAGTCGTATGATTTTATCATTTCCCCGTCTACTCCGGCCACGGCTTTCAAGCTGGGAGACAAAGCGGACGATCCGGTGGCCATGTATCTGAATGATATATATACGGTACATGCAAACCTGACAGGCCTTCCGGCCATATCGCTGCCTTTCGGAACGCACAGCAACGGGATGCCGTTTGGCTTACAGGTGACCAGCCGCTACAAAGGTGAAAAGGAGTTGCTGGAATTTTCGGCCTTTCTCGAGTCGACAATAAAGGGTTAAAAGCATATGAAAAGAATTTTCTTACTTTCCCTCTTGGTATTTGCATTGTATCCGGTGATGCGGGCACAGAAAGAGCCGCCCGCCATTGAGGAAGAGTGCCTTCCTTTTTACAAAAGACTCGACAGCCTGAGCGGGGTCTTGTTTCGCCACGGAGAGAAGGAAAAGACCGAACTGCGCACAACGCGGAAAGAAAAAAAACTCAAACTCAATGATGCCCGCATTGAGAAACAGATGGCCCGCCTGAATGCGCCCCTGCCCATGGTTTACAACGACATTGTCAAAAGCTATATAAAAATGTATCTGGAGCGCTCCAGCGAGCAGGTGAGCAAGCTGGCAGCCCTTTCCGAAGTCTATTTCCCCATTTTTGAGGAAGTGCTTGATAAATACGAACTGCCCCATGAGTTAAAGTACCTGCCAATCATCGAGTCGGCACTGAATCCAACGGCTGTTTCGAGAGCCGGAGCCACGGGCCTCTGGCAACTCATGTATCCGACCGGCCGCATGTATAAGCTTACGATCAACACCTATATCGATGAGCGAAGAGATCCCTACGCATCGAGCGATGCGGCCGCCCGTTTTCTGAAAGATTTATACACCCTCTACGGCAAGTGGGACCTGGTCATTGCCGCCTACAACTGCGGGCCGGGCAATGTCAACAAAGCCATCCGCAGAAGCGGAGGAAAAGAAGACTACTGGGCCATTCGCAGATATCTGCCCCGCGAGACAAGAGGCTATGTGCCGGCATTTATTGCGGCCATGTACGTAATGAATCACTATCGCGAATACGGAATTCATCCGCTGGATACCAATATTGATTTTGCCATGCTCGACACGATCGTTTTCCGCAAGATCATTGAACTCGATACCATTGCACGATACATTGATATGGATCCGGATTTGCTTGCATTTCTGAACCCGGCTCTGAGAAAAAAAGTCATTCCTTTTGATCCCGAAGAAGGTTATCCCGTTCGCCTCCCTTACGACAAGCTGGTCACTTTTGAAAGCGTACGCGATACATTGACGGCCATGGCCGATGCCCGCATGGAAGAAGCAAAGGCCTCTCACAAATTTGAAGAAGCGGCCGGATATAGTGAGATCAAAAATAAATTCGGACCCGGTCTTGATGGAATGAAAGCCGTAAAATATGAGGTAAAATCAGGCGATAACCTCGGATTTATTGCCCAATGGTTTCATACGAGCACTTCGAAAATAAAACAGTGGAACAATCTCCGCTCAAGCCGGATATATGCCGGGCAGAAACTGACCATTTATGTGCCCGAAGCGAAAGAAAAAGAATTTGCGGCCATTGATAAAATGAGCCGGGAAGAGAAGATGGGAACGGCAGGAGACGAAAGCTCAAAAGATAAAATTGACAAATCCCGGACAGCCGGCAACACGAACGGAGCCGGAGACCTGCGTTATCAGACATATACCATCAAACCGGGCGATACGCTTTGGGAGATATCGAAGAAATTTCCGAAGAATACGGTGGACAGTCTGAAGCGAATCAACAACCTGGATAAGCACCGCTACCTGAAGCCGGGCATGGTCATCAAGGTAGCCATCTAAATTATGCAGCCATGAGACTCATTCGAAAAAGCAGCTATCTCCTTGTTGCAGCGGCACTCCTGCTCTTGAGCGCCTGTGAAGAATATAACCGCGAGCAGACCCTTGTGGCCGGTGGCAAGCTTGATCAGGTGATGATGGTCATGGATGATTCACTCGTCAAAACGCCCTTCAGCGATAGCATAGCCGAGGCTTTCTTTGCTCCCATTCCGGTACTGCCGCAGGCCGAGCCCCGGTTTCTGCTCAATATTCGCGACTTTTCCCGCTATCAGAAGGCCAGTTCCGTTTTTCATAAATACCGAAATCTGAGCTTTGTGGCCCTGGTTAAGGGAAATGCCGGGGTCACCCGTTTTGTACGAAAACAGCTGGGGGATGAAAAAGTAAAGGAAATGCTTGCGAAAAGGCAGCTCTTTGTCATCAGGCGCGATCAGTTTGCCCGTGAGCAGATGGTGATTTATATGCTTGCAGCCGATCGAAGCACTTTCATAGAACTCTTTGAAGAGCAGAAAGAGGCGCTTTTCGACCGGATCAGGAAGTTTGAAAATCAGCGTCTTTTGAAGCAATTGTTTGTGACCGGGGAGTATATACTTGCCGAAAAGCGCATGCAAGCGGATTTGGGGTTTCATTTTCGCGTACCGGATGACTTTCAGTTTCTTGCCGACAGCGGAGATGTTTTCTGGCTCAGAAAGGAAGTGATCTACCAGGACCGGCAGGGCCGGCAGATGAAGAAAGTGCGGGAAGATATTTTTTCGACCCGCTTTGATGCGGATCGCAAGGAAGCATTTCTGGCATCGCATGACAAATTGCTGGACGGACGTGTTGCGTACAGCTATCCTTTTTCGATGATGGACAGCATCGCTGCGAAGCACATACACGGCATCTCAGCGGAGTATCCCATTTATGTGGACAAAGCGCGGCCGGTGTATCAGCAGGAGCGAACGATCAACGGAATCAAAGTGCTTGACAGCCGGGGTCTCTGGCGCTGCGACAATCCTTTCATGGGCGGTTTCTTCTATACCCTCAGCTTCGAGCATCCGCGTTCGGGAGCGCTCTGCATGATTTATGGCTTTGTTTATGCCGCAGGATCGGAAAAGCGGCCCCTCTTCCGAAAACTGGATGCCATTTACGAAACCCTCAGCATCGAACCCCTGAAAGAGAAAGAAAAATAAAAGCTATGAAGCTGAAAGTGGAGGACCTCTCGAGGTTTATTGTAATTGGCGACCGTGTATTGCTGAAGCCGACCCGACCGGAGGAAAAGACAAATTCCGGATTGTATCTGCCACCGGGGGTTGAACAAAATGAAAAAATCCGGAGCGGATATGTGATAAAATGCGGCCCGGGCTACCCCATACCGGCAGCCGTGGAAGACGAACCCTGGAAAGAGCCCCTTGAAAAAGTGAATTATATTCCCCTGCAGGCCCGCGAAGGAGACCTGGCCATTTTCTTGCAGAAGCAGGCTTTTGAGCTGGAATTCAACAACGAGAAATACATGATTGTCCCCCAGAGTGCCATCTTGATCCTTTTGCGCGATGATGAGCTCTTTTAAGCTGAACGAGCTGTATTTTTGCGCGTTACAAACTTCTAAGTACGATGAATCAGAAAATAAGAAAACAGGATGCTCTGGAATACCACATAAAGGGCAGGCCGGGGAAAATCGAAGTGCTTCCGACCAAACCGACCAACACCCAGCGCGATCTGGCGCTGGCTTACTCTCCGGGGGTGGCCATTCCCTGTCTTGAAATAGCCGAAAACCCGGAAGACGTCTATAAGTACACGGCCAAAAGCAACCTTGTAGGTGTCATTACCAACGGAACGGCCGTTCTGGGGCTTGGCGATATAGGGCCGGAGGCCTCAAAACCCGTAATGGAAGGCAAGGGCGTGCTCTTTAAGAAGTTTGCCGACATTGATGTATTTGATCTGGAACTGAATGCAAAAGATGTCGATCAGTTTGTAAAAGTGGTAAAGGCATTGGAACCGACCTTTGGCGGCATCAACCTGGAGGATATCAAAGCCCCCGAGAGTTTTGAGATAGAAGAGCGCCTGCGCGAAGCATTGGATATTCCGGTGATGCACGATGACCAGCACGGTACGGCCATCATATCAAGTGCCGCTTTGCTCAATGCCTTGGAGTTGCAGGGGAAAAAAATCGAAACGGCCCGCTTTGTCTTTTCCGGTGCGGGTGCCTCGGCCATGGCTTGTGCCAAGCTTTTCATTTCGCTCGGGGCCAAAAGAGAACGGATTTTCATGGCCGACAGCAAAGGCATTATCCGAAAGGATCGCAAAGGTCTGGATAAATACAAGGCAGCTTTTGCTACGGAGCGCGATGTGCATACCCTGGCTGAGGCGCTCGAAGGTGCCGATGTCTTTGTGGGGCTGTCGAAAGCGGGAGTACTGAAGGGGGAGATGCTGAAAAAAATGGCAGCCAGGCCCATTGTTTTTGCCCTTGCCAACCCCGACCCGGAAATCACTTATGAAGAGGCCACGGCTGCCCGCAGTGATGTGATAATGGCTACCGGCCGCTCCGATTATCCCAATCAGGTAAACAATGTGCTGGGCTTTCCTTATATCTTCAGAGGAGCGCTTGACGTGCATGCCAAAGAGATCAACGAGGCCATGAAGCTGGCAGCTGTCTATGCCCTGGCCGAATTGGCCAAGGAGTCTGTTCCGGAGATAGTGAATATGGCCTATCATACACGCAATATGAGCTTTGGTCGCGAGTATATTATCCCCAAGCCCAACGATCCGCGACTGATTACCACCGTGGCACCGGCTGTAGCAAAAGCCGCCATCGAAACGGGTGTGGCCCGAAGAATCATCGAAAACTGGGATGCCTACAAAGAAGAACTGGCCGAGCGCCTCCATCTGGAGACAAGGGTCCTTCGCGTAGTGATGAACCGTGCGAAAGCCAACCCCAAACGGGTGGTATTTGCCGAGGCAGACAGCTATAAAATTCTGAAAGCAGCACAGATTGTAAAAGACGAGGGCATAGCCGAACCCATACTGCTTGGAAATCCTCTTAAGATTCGGAAACTGATGAAAGAAAACAATCTTGAGTTGGGAGATGTGCTGATTGTCAATCCGAGGGCCGAAGAGAACGAGCAAAAACGCCACGAATACGGAGAGATACTTTTTGAAAAAAGGAAACGAAGAGGATTTAACCTGCTGGAAGCGAAGAAAGCCATGCGCGATCGCAATTACTATGGAGTGATGATGGTGGAAATG
>Ga0256839_1002061_pt1 | contig 23115 bp, 20 predicted proteins | sample 354166metaG_FD_185968 | JGI IMG/M metagenome (GOLD analysis project Ga0256839, IMG submission 185968) | Hydrothermal vent microbial communities from Mid Atlantic Ridge, Atlantic Ocean - 354-166 | ecosystem: Environmental > Aquatic > Marine > Hydrothermal vents | place: Atlantic Ocean: Mid... | reverse complement strand
ACTCGGAAATACCGGACTGTGCCGCCATAGTGGTACGGTTGGCAATTTTCAGGTGGCCTACAATGCCCACCTGCCCGGCTATGATGCAGTTATCGCCAATTTCGGTGGAGCCGGAAATGCCGGCCTGGGCGGCCACCACAGTGTCTTTGCCAATAACCACATTATGGGCCACCATAACCAGGTTATCCAGTTTAGTCCCTTGCTTTACCCGGGTGGCACTGTCGGGGAAGGTGGCGCAGTCTATGGTAGTATTGGCGCCAATGCTCACGTTATCTTCCAGCACCACATGGCCCAGTTGCGGGATAGGCCGGTAGGAACCATCCTCCTGGGGCGCCCAGCCAAAGCCATCGCTGCCCAGCACGGCCCCGGCATGTATCCGGCAGTTTTTGCCTACCACGGTGCCGGCATAGAGTTTTGCCCCCGGATAAACCCGGGTATTGTCGGCCAGGGTACAGTTATCGCCAATATAGGCCTGGGGGTAGATTTTTACGTTGTTGCCCAGTTTACAGCCAGCGCCTATATAGGCGAAGGCGCCAACATAGCAGTTTTCGCCCAGGGTGGCTTCAGGGTGGATGAACGATGGCTCCTCAATGCCGGTTTTATCGCTTATGGTGGCCTTTTCGTAAAACTCGAGCAGGGCTGAAAAAGCGGCATAGGGGTCTTTCACCCTGATCAGGGCCGGGGTGACGGGGCCATTCAATTGCAAATCTTCTCGCACAATAATGGCCGAGGCTTTGGTGGTGTAAAGGTATTGCTCGTATTTTTTGTTGGCCAGGAAAGTGAGGGCCCCGGCCCGGGCATCCTGGATTTTACTGAAGGTGTTAACCGTGGCGGTCTCGTCACCTTCTACTTTGCCCGCCAGTATTTCGGCTATCTGCTGTACTGAAAACTCCATAATCATGTTATTGCTTACTTACTTACAAAAGTATCTCATTCGCCCAGCAAATATAGTTTTTGGTTACAATTCTGCTCATCGCCTTAATATTGGGCAAATCGGTGGCATCTTCAATATTAATTACCTCACCGGATTTTTGCAGCAGCTTAATTTTCTGCCCGGTTTTTATATAGGCGGCATTAGAGATGGCCCCCTGGTCGTAGAGGAACGATAATTCTTCATCAGCAAGCCCTGTTTTCTCTTTTAACCGGGCTATGGTTTCTGTGGCAAAGGCTTGCGCCACTTCCCCGGTAAGCTTTATTTTAAAAAGCCTGCGGTTGATAAAGGATTTACTCAGCCAGGCCAGCAGCCGGTCGTCACTTTGCTGCCATTGCTTAACGGCAAACCACACGTCATGGTCATCAAGGGCGCTGAAGCTGTCTAACAGCCCGGCAGTGCCGGTAAAATCCTGTGGCTTTGCCCCCGGGTTCAGGTAATTGGTTATTGAGGTGGGGGGTAAATCTATGTTGGCCTGTATCAGCTTTCTGGCCCTTTCAATTAGCTTAACCAGCATTTTGTCGGCAGCCAGGCCGGTTTTATGCAGATAAACCTGCCAATACATCAGCCTGCGGGCGTTCAGAAAGTTTTCTACACTGTAAATGCCTTTTTCTTCCACCACAATATGGTCATCCACCAAATCAAATAGTTTGATTATCCGCTCGGCCCCGATAGTGCCCTCTGAAACCCCGGTAAAAAAACTGTCGCGGTTCAGGTAGTCCAGGCGGTCAACATCCAATTGGCTCGAGATTAGCTGATGAAAGAAGGGCCGGGGATATTGATCGGTAAACATACGCAGGGCCAGGCTGAGGGCGCCAGTAAACTGCTCATTTAACCGGTTCATCAGCAAGAGCGAAAGTTCCTCGTGGCCGATATTGGTTATCAATACGTTTTCCAGCGAATGCGAAAAGGGCCCGTGGCCGATATCGTGCAACAGAATGGCCAGCAGGGCGGCTTCATATTCTGCAGCAGAAATTTCGTGGCCTTTGTCGCGCAGGTTGTCAAGGGTGCGGCCCATCAGGTGCATGGCCCCCAGCGCATGATGAAAACGGGTGTGCAGCGCCCCCGGATACACAAAATCCGCCAGCCCCATTTGTTTTATCCGCCTTAAACGCTGAAAAACAGGGGTTTCGATAACATCGAATATCAGTTCCGAAGGGATATTGATAAACCCATAAAGGGGGTCGTTGATGATTTTTTTCTTGTTCACGAACAAAATTATACCGGTACTGTGTGGCCGGGCGGCTAAACTACTGAATATTCTCTGCGTAATAATACGGTAAGATTAGCAACCAATTTGTAACTTCACACATTAATTGGATTTCCTATGCAAAATTATAAAATACTTTGGGCAGATGATGAGATTGACCTGCTGAAACCGCACATTCTTTTCTTAGAAAAGAAGGGTTATTCGGTAAAGGCGGTAAACAGTGGCTTTGATGCCCTGGAAAGCTGCGACAACGAGTATTTTGATGTAGTCTTCCTTGATGAAAACATGCCGGGCATGTCGGGGCTGGAAGTGCTCACCAAAATAAAGAACAAACTGCCTAACTTACCGGTGGTGATGATCACCAAAAATGAGGAGGAAGAGATCATGGAGGAGGCCATTGGCGCTAAAATCACCGATTACCTGATCAAGCCGCTGAACCCTAACCAGATCCTGCTGTCAGTAAAGAAAATCCTTGAGAATAAAAAACTGGTCAGCGAACGGGCCACTACAGATTATCAGAAGGAGTTCCGGCAGATTGCCATGACCATCAGCGATAACCTTGACCACCGTGAGTGGGCCGAAGTGTATAAAAAGCTGGTGCATTGGGAGATAGAGTTTGCCAATAATGACGATGACGGTATGGCCGAGGTGCTGGAGATGCAGAAAAGCGAGGCCAATACTTATTTTGCTGATTTTATCATGCAAAATTACGCCTATTGGATCAACGGGGATGCAGACCGCCCTATGTTGTCGCATGAGTTGATCAGGCAAAAAGTGCTGCCCCTGGCCGGGCAGGGTAAGCCGGTTTTTCTGTTGATTATAGATAACCTGCGCTATGACCAGTGGAAAGTGCTGGAGCAGAATGTGTTGGAATTATTCAACCTGGAAGAGGAAGCCGACTATTATTCCATTTTGCCCACTACCACCGCCTATGCCCGCAATGCTATCTTTGCCGGCTTGTTGCCGGATGAAATGGAGCGCCAACATCCTGATTTATGGGTTGGCGAGGATGTTGATGAAGGGAAGAATAATTTCGAGGATAAATTTTTGGCCGCCCAGCTTAAACGGTTGGGCCAGGATATAAAATGGTCGTACCATAAGGTCATCCATGTAAATCAGGGAAAAAACCTTTACCAGCAGGTGAATTCATTACTCAAGAACGACCTGAATGTAGTGGTGTATAATTTTGTGGATATGCTTTCGCATGCCCGTACCGACATGGCCATGATCAAAGAACTGGCCCCTGACGAATCGGCCTACCGCTCACTGACGCAATCGTGGTTCCGTCATTCGCCCTTGCTGGAGTTGCTGGAACGGGTAGCCCGGCACCAGGCGAAGGTGGTTATTACCACTGATCACGGCACCATCCGGGTGAAAAAGCCTTTTAAGATTATTGGCGACAGGAACACCAATACCAACCTGCGCTATAAGCAGGGCAAGAACTTATCCTATGATGGTGACGATGTGTATGTGGTGCGGGAGCCGGGCAAATTACACCTGCCCCGGCTGAATGTTTCTTCTTCTTATGTATTTGCCCTGAAAGATCATTTTTTTGCTTATCCGAACAACTATAATTATTATGTAAAATATTACCGGGACACTTTCCAGCATGGGGGGGTTTCCATGGAGGAAATGATTATTCCGCTGATTACCTTAAATTCACGGCATGGTTAAGCAGACAGAAGATGTGTTGATTAAAGGTAGCGGTCTGGCGGCCCTGGCGGCTACGGCCAGCGAGTTGCTTAACTATGCGGCCGGGTATAAGGTGTGGCTTTTTGAGGGCAGTATGGGGGCCGGCAAAACTTCGTTGATTAAGGCGGTTTGTGCACAACTGGGGGTACAGGATAACGTTACCAGCCCTACATTCTCGCTGGTGAACGAATACAGGGCCGCCTCCGGGCCGGTTTATCATTTCGATTTTTACCGGGTGGCCGACCTGGAAGAAGCCCTGGCAGCCGGGGTGGAAGAGCTTTTTTATTCCGGCCATTTTTGTTTTATCGAGTGGCCGGAGGTGGTCATACCTGTTTTGCCGGAAAGCTATGTAACCGTTGCTATATCCGTGGGGCAGGGTGAAGACAGGGATTATAAATTAATGTTTTATGACAACATCTAAACATTCGGGATTTGAAAAGCTGGTCGAGGAAACCAGGCTATACCCCCAGGAACAATTGGCCGAGGTTAGCCGGGGCCGGCAATCGTTGTTTATTGGTATCCCCCGGGAGGTTTCGTTGAAAGAAAACAGGATATCGTTAACGCCTGAAGCGGTATCGCTGGTGGTAAAAAACGGCCATAAGATTTGGCTTGAGGCCGGGGCAGGGGAGAAATCGAATTTTACCGACCAGGAGTACAGTGATGCCGGGGCTAAAATAGTAACGGATGTAAAAGAACTCTACCAGGCCAATGTTATCTTGAAAATTGAACCGCCTACCGATAAAGAAATAACCTACCTGAAGCCCAATCAAATCCTTATTTCGGCCCTTAACCTGGTACATAAAGACAAATCCTATTTTGAAAAACTGATTGCGAAAAAAGTTATCGCCATTGCCTATGAATATATTGAAGACAAGGTAGGCGGTCAGCCGATTACCCGGGCGATGAGTGAAATTGCCGGCACCACGGCCATTCAGATTGCGGCAGAATATTTAAGCACTTCGGCTGATGGTAGGGGGGTGATTCTGGGGGGGATTACCGGGGTGCCACCTACCAAGCTGCTCATTCTCGGGGCCGGTACGGTGGCCGAGTATGCCGCCCGGGCAGCCCTGGGCATGGGGGCCGAGATCAAAATCTTTGATAACCATATTTATAAGTTGGGCCGCCTTAAGCATGCGCTGGGCCAGCAGGTGTTTACCAGCACCATTGATTCGGTATTACTGGCCAGGGCGCTGGCCGCTACCGATGTGTTTATTGGCGCCCTCAGGCCCGACAAAGGCCGTAACCGGCTGGTGATATCCGAAGAAATGGTGATGAATATGAAACCGGGGGCGGTCATAATTGACCTGAGTATTGACCAGGGCGGCTGTGTGGCTACCTCGGAGATGACTACCCTGGAGCACCCCACCTTTGTTAAACATGGGGTAATCCACTATTGTGTGCCCAATGTTACGTCACGGGTGGCGCGTACGGCTTCTATGGCCCTGAGTAATATTTTTACCCCCACCATCATCCGGGCCGGGGAGGAAGGCAGTATTGAGGATATGATTTTTTCGCATCGCTGGTTTATGAATGGGGTATATGCCTATAAGGGCGGATTAGCTAACTTTGAACTGGCAAAGCGTTATAAGCTGCCCTATAAGGATATTTCGCTGTTCAGGGCGGCAAGGTTATAAACCCATGAATAAACCTAAGGTTGTTTTCAGAAAAGTGGTGGCCGCCCCGGTGGTGTTTTACCAGTATGCTATTTCACCCTTGTTGCCGGCTACCTGCCGTTTCACCCCCACCTGTTCCGAATACACCCGGCAGGCCATTATGAAACACGGTATTCTTAAAGGCACCAAACTAAGTGCCAAACGCATCGCCCGTTGCCACCCCTGGGGCGGCAGTGGTTATGATCCGGTGCCCTGAGCCTTTGCTTTTCTCGTTACCACCACCAGAACGATAATCCCCATGATGACCATGGGAATACTCAGCCACTGCCCCATATTAAGGGCCATCTGATCCTCAAAGGGTACCTGGTTTTCTTTGATGAACTCATGGAAGAAACGCAGGGTAAAGAGGATGATGGTAAAAGTGGCAAAGATGGTGCCCGGTACGGTAGCCTTTTTCTTCCTCTGCCAGAGGTAGAAGGTGAGCACAAACAACAACAAGGTGGTAAACGATTCGTACAACTGTGCCGGATGGCGGGGAATGGCAAAGGTGGCAATCCTGGCCATATAAACCCCGTCACTACCTTGCACCAGGTCATAATCCAGGTAGTGCAGCACGGGTTCATCAATATGCCGTTTTAAGCGGGCTAATTTGGTGTTTACCCCATTATCAAGATACGAGCGTAATTGGGCCTCGTTAAACCTGCGTTGCTTAAACTGCAGGTAGATGTAGATGGGCACATGGCCGGCTGCATTGTTTACGGTGTCTGTATTCTTGCGGTACGCCACCGACTCCACCCACCCGGCCCCGGTAGGGTCAAAAACCAGGTAGTCGGTTACTTCACGGGCAAAAACCACCCCATAATCAGAGCCGGTAGGTTTGCCGATAATTTCGGAGTTAGCAAAATTACCGAGGCGGATTAAGGCCCCGGTTACCGCCACTACGATAACCAGCCTGTCGAGTATCTGTAAAAAGGAATAGCCTTTGTTGGCTTTCAGGAAAAAGAGTTTTGCTAATTTGCCCTCTTTCGGGTTAAACCGGTAATGTGTAAACAGCCAAACCCCGAATATGATACCGATGGTGGCCCCGTGGCTGGCCAGGCCGCCTTCGCGGATGTTGAAAATCCGCAATACGCCTTCGAAACTGGTAAAATAGTCTTGCGGCTGGTAAAACAGTACGTGGCCCAGGCGGGCGCCAAGGACGGTGGCCAGAATCATGTACACCGTCAGGTTTTCCACCAACTTTTCCGCTTGCTTGCGCTTCTCCAGATCGGTGCCGGCCTCAGTTTTAAAGATATAAAAAAGAATTTGCTGGGAGATTAAAAATCCCAGGGCAAATAACAACCCATACCAACGAATAACCGGTGAGCCGGAATATAGTTCGGGGTCGAAATTCCAGATGATAAAAGCAAGGTTTTGCATGGGCTAAAATTTTGGCAAATATAGAATTACCTGAGCAATTTCGTTAGTTCTTCGAGCTCATTCTTGAAGCTGCCGGATAATATCGGGAAACGCAGCCAGGAACGGGGGTCAATATTATAGTCATCTAAGTGAAAGGAGGGCGCCAGCCGCTCCCTTTTCCACTGGTTATGGCTCCACAGCCGGAAGAACTTAATGATATAGCCGGCCGCCTGCCGGGTACTTATCTCTTTGCTTAGTTCCCTGTGGATGGCCAGGGGAGGTAGCTTTTGCAGGACAAACAGCCGTTCGATTTTAGTAAGGATGACGTAAGGCATGAGGTCGGCCTCATCTGCCTGGCCGGAGGCTGCCGGCCTTAATTCGGCAGTAGGGGTAAGGCGGTTAACATTTGCCAGGGCAGTGTAGCCCAGGTGCTCTTCTGCCCACCTCAGCCAGTGGCGGATAAAGGGTTTGTCCACCCCGGCTATGGGGGCCAGGCTGCCGCTGGTGTCGCCATCCATGGTGGCGTAGCCTACGCTGCCTTCGCTGCGGTTGGAGGTAGTCAGCAGCAGGGCGTTCTGCAGGTTGGCCAGCATCCAGATGATCGGGGAACGGCTGCGGGCTTGTATGTTTTGCAATACAATATCATCGGTTTCCCAGGTTAACGGCCGGCCTATGGCATTTTCAATTATTTGCCGGGCACCGGTAACTGCTGCATCGATAGTCCAGTGGTAAAAGCGGGCATTAACGCTGGTAGCCAGGGTTTCGGCTGCCGCCAGCGTTTGGGCCGATGAGTTTTCCGTGGCCTGGTAGGCTACGGTCAGCAGGCGGTTGGTAACAGCTTCTACGGTTGGCAGTTGCCCCTGTTCTTCAGCCAGGCCAAGCCGCGCTAAAAAGGTGGCCGTACCCAGGGCGTGCACCCCTCGTTTAATCATCTCCGTCACCAAAACCAGCAGGGTAGCCGAATCGGCCCCGCCACTCAACGACAGGACAAAACCATGGCTGTGGCTTTTGCGCAGGTAATCGAACAAGCCCAGGGCCGTGGCGGCCACAAATTGCTCTTCTTTGCTGGTATGGCCACCCCTGATGTTTGTGGTTATAATGGTGTTGCCGGCATAATCAATGCCGGCCCAGGTGAGGGCAACCCGGTTAAATGAGAACAAAGCCGTACGGGCAGCCAACTCCCCATGATGGGCGATCAGGGCATCCCCGTCATAGATAATCCTGCCGGCTTCGTTGCCCAGTTGGTTGGCAAACACATAGGTGCAGCTAAACTCGGCAGAGGCATCAATAACTTTTTGCTCCCTCACCCGCGATTTCATCATGGCAAAGTGGCTGGCGCTGGGGTTGAGGATGATATGCACTTTTTCTTCCGCCAACCGGCAGGCCGGGCGGTCATCTACCCAGGCATCTTCGCAGATTTCAAAGCCCAGGGTCAGCCCGTCCAGGGTATAGGTGCGGTCGCCAAAGGGGTATTGCCGGCCGGCAATGTTGAGGGTGGTTACTTTCCCGGCCGGCCAGGGGGTAAACCACCGGGGCTCATAATGTACCCCGTCTTTCGGCAGGTGCTGTTTGGCCTGAAACCCTAAAATTTCTCCGTCTGACAATAAGCAGGCAACATTGTATATTTTATGGTTGTAATGGCAGGGCAGGCCAACAATAACGGTTATTCCGCTGGTGGCAGGGGTTATTTCCTGCACTACCTGCATGGATTTTTCGGCCAGCCAGGGGTGCAGGAAGAGGTCTTCGCAGCCATAGCCGGGGATGCACATCTCCGGCAGGCAGAGCAGGCTTACCTGCTGTTGTTTGGCCATAGCAATGGCTTCCAGTATGTTTTCCCGGTTATTTTCCCAGTCGAGGGGGGTTTGGTTCAGGGCGGCAGTACCTACTATCATCTATGCCTGGTCTTCTTGGTGTAAAGATTCTAAAAACTTACGCGAAGCTGTTTGTTCAGCCTTTTTCTTGTTGGGGCCATACCCTTTGGCCATCAGCTTGTTGTTCAGCAGCACCTTCACTTCAAACTCACGGTATTTGCCTTTTTCCTGCACTTCGGCTGCTTCGAAGCGAATTTCTTTGGCCTGTTTTTGCGCCCATTCTATCAACTGGCTTTTATAGTTGGTATTGGTCTTTATCAACTGGTCGATATCAAAATTAGGCTCAATCAGTTTACGGATAACAAATTTGCGGCAGGTGTTATACCCTTTGTCGAGGTAAACAGCGCCAACAATGGCCTCCAGGGCATCGCCATATAAGGATTTGTGGGTGTGCATGCCCTTTTTCTGGCTATCAATTTGCACGATCACGTTTAGCCCCAATTTCCGGCCCAGGGTGTTGAGCGATTCGCGGTTTACAATACGGGAGCGTATTTCGGTCAGGAACCCCTCGTCTTTATAGGGGTACTTTTTAAACAGGTAATCGGCTACGATAGCGCCCAGAATGGCATCGCCCAGGTATTCGAGCCGCTCGTTGGAGGGGCGGTAACCACGGTTGTTGGCATTGCTGTTGGATGAATGCAGGGTAGCCAGCGAGTATAATTTTATGTTGCTGGGGGATGAGCCAACAATGGCCTTGACGGCCAGGACAAGTTTTTTTTCAGCAGGGGAATAAGATTGAAACAGCCTAAAGACAGAAGTCAGCAGCCGGTTCACTATTCCTGCAATTTGCGGAATATAATCGAGGTATTATGGCCACCAAAACCAAAGGTGTTGCTCAGGGCAACACGCACTTCACGTTCCTGCGCTTTATTAAAGGTGAAATTAATCTTTGGGTCCAACGCTTCATCATCAGTAAAATGATTGATGGTTGGTGGGATAATACCATGTTGAATGGCAAAGATAGAAGCTACGGCCTCAACGGCACCGGCCGCACCCAGCAAGTGGCCGGTCATGGATTTGGTAGAGCTTACATTTAATTTATAGGCATGTTCGCCAAATACATCTTTAATGGCCAGCACTTCACTTACATCGCCCAGGGGCGTGGAGGTGCCGTGAACATTAATATAGTCAACATCTTGCGGGGTAACACCGGCATTTTCAATAGCGTTGAGCATGACATTCCGGGCACCGCGGCCTTCGGGGTGCGGGGCGGTGATATGGTGAGCATCGGCCGACATGCCGCCACCGATGATTTCGGCATAAATTTTAGCGCCCCTGGCTTTGGCGTGCCCGTATTCTTCCAGGATAAGGGCGGCCCCGCCTTCGCCCAGCACAAAGCCGTCACGGTCTTTATCAAAAGGGCGTGACGCCAGCTCGGGGGCGTCATTTCTCTCCGAGAGGGCCTTCATCGAACTAAAACCACCAATACCGGCATCGGTAACGGCAGCCTCGGAGCCACCGGTGATGGCCAGGTCCATCTGACCCAGGCGGATGTAGTTCAGGGCATCAATAATAGCGTTGGAGGCCGAGGCACAGGCCGAAACGGTAACAAAATTAGGCCCCCTGAAACCATATTTAATGGAGATATGGCCGGCTGCAATATCGGCAATCATTTTGGGGATGAAGAAAGGGTTGTACCTGGGGTTGCGGCCGCCATCAACGTAGTTTTCTACCTCCTTTTGAAAGGTATATAACCCGCCAATGCCGGAACCCCAGATTACCCCGGCTTTGTCGAGGTTGATCTTTTCAAGGTCCAGCCCGGAATCCTCCATGGCCTCATCGGTTGCCACCAGGGCAAACTGTGAGAACCAGTCGAGTTTACGGGCTTCTTTCCTGCCAAAGTACTCGTTAGGGTCGAAGCCCTTTACTTCACAGGCAAACCTGGTCTTGAATTTTTCGGGATCAAACCGGGTAATACGGGCAGCGCCACTAACGCCATTAATCAGCCCCTGCCAATAGTCTGGCGCAGTATTACCCAACGGTGTAATCGCACCGATGCCGGTTACAACAACTCTTCTCAGATTCAAATCGAATATCCTTACTTAACGTTCTCTTCTAAATAAGAAATAGCTTGACCTACCGTGCCGATATTTTCGGCCTGGTCATCAGGAATAGAAATGTTAAACTCTTTTTCGAACTCCATGATAAGTTCAACGATGTCAAGTGAATCAGCGCCCAAATCGTTGGTAAAACTTGCTTCGATAGTAACTTCAGATTCTTCAACGCCCAACTTATCAATAATGATGTTCTTTACTTTTTGTGCAATTTCAGACATTTCTTCTATATGTTTAGTGTAAATTTGGTGCAAAGAAAGCCATTATACCTATAAAGTCAAACATTTGAACAATGATATTTTTAGTGGCCTTTCGGCATTGAAGATAGCAAATAATTGCTTTATAAACAAAATGGATTTTATTTTGCGTTTCCGATGCGCAAAACAAAGCTTGTAGTTGATCACGAATTGGGCGCCAGCATTATCGGACTGGTGACCACCCTGAAGGATTACAAGCTGGCATGGAACCTTAACCAGGTATTTAAAATTAATTTGGTTATGCAGCCCCCGCTGGAAATTACGTTTTTAAAGGGTGCTGATTTAACCATTACCAATTATTTGTTTCAAACCGAATTTCAGCAGTTTCGCCTGGTAAAAAACAGGGGTAATGAAGCTGACACCGGCTACTTAATCCCGGAGCTGGCCAATTTCGATTTCTTCCTGATGATTTCCGGAGAAGAAGAAATAATGCCGGATGAACCGGTGGTGGCCCGGCTGCATTCGGTAAAAGGGATAGAGTACTTCCAGTTACTGGATGTGCATAAACTTAAATCAAAAGATAACTTTATTTTCTGAAATGCCTGACATCATCTTTAACAGAACCAAAATTATTGCCACCGTTGGCCCGGCCAGCAACAGCAAAGAAGTTTTACGTGAACTAATCCTGGCCGGCACCGATATCATCAGGCTTAACTTTTCACATGGCGACCATACGGTCCATCAGCAGGTGATTGACACGGTACGTAAGCTGAACCGGGAGTTGGGTACGTATGTTTCGCTGCTGATTGATTTGCAGGGGCCGAAGATCAGGGTAAACGAAGTGGCGGCAGGCACGGTGGTAAATGACGGGGAGCAACTGGTTATTACCGTAGATGAGGTGTTGGGCAACAACCGGAAAGTAAGCACTTCCTATAAAAAGCTGGTGGAGGACGTGAAAGTGGGTGATGCCATCCTGATTGACGATGGCAAGATAGAACTGGTGGTGGAGGCCGTGGGTGCCGGGGAAGTAACCACCAAGGTGGTGCATGGCGGGCCGCTGCTGTCGCGCAAAGGCATGAACCTGCCCCATACCCGTGTCTCATCGGCTTCGCTTACCGAAAAAGATGCCCGGGACCTGGCCTTTGGCCTGCAGAATGATGTTGACTGGGTGGCCTTATCGTTTGTGCGTACCGAGGGTGACGTCCTTGATTTGAAGCAAAGGATAGCCGCTGCGGGTAAAGAAGTGAAAGTGGTGGCCAAGATTGAAAAACCGGAAGCCCTGGAACACATCACCGAAATTATTGAGGCCTCCGATGCCATCATGGTAGCCCGTGGCGACCTCGGGGTAGAAATTGCTATGGAAGAAGTGCCGATGGTGCAAAAGCGTATTATCTACCAGTGTAACCGGATGGCCAAGCCGGTGATTGTGGCTACGCAGATGATGGAAAGCATGATAGAAAACGCCCGCCCCACACGTGCCGAAACCAGCGATGTGGCCAATTCGGTTATGGACGGGGCCGACACGGTGATGCTTTCTGCCGAAACGGCCACAGGAAATTTTCCGGTGCTGGCGGTAAAAAGTATGGTCAAAACTATCCAGTCGGTAGAAACATCGCAACGCAAGATATACTTTAAGTACTCGAAGCTAAACCCCAATTCCCCCCTGTTTTTGAATGACAGCCTTATTCAAACGGCTGTACACCTGAGCCAGGATGTGCAGGCCAGGGCTATTGTGGGAATGACTACCTCGGGTTTTACCGCCTGGCGTTTATCGGCCCACCGGCCAAAAGCCAACATTTTTATATTTACCGGCAACCGTAAACTGCTCACCACCTTGAGCCTGATTTGGGGGGTACGGGGCTTTTATTATGATACCGATGAATCTACCGATGCTACCATTGCCGATATTGAGGCTATTCTGCGAGAGGCCGGTCACCTGCAACCGGGGGATGTGTTTATTACCATGGCCAGCATGCCCATTCATGAGCGGCAGCGCACCAATATGCTGAAAATTAATGTGGTAGAATAATTATGCCGGTAGTTCCGGCTTTACCAGCAGCACCTTTTCCCGCTCTACCAACACCAGGCCTGGGGGTGCGCCCTTAGGTTTGCGCACATATTTCCTGGCGGTATAACCCACCGGGCACAGGCTGTCGGTTTTACGTTTAGAGTACCAGGCGGCCAGCGAAGCCACTTTCTCGAGGGTGGCAGCGGGGAAGTTAGCCCCGCTCTGCTGTTTTAAGATAACGTGTGAACCGGCCACATCCCTGGCATGAAAGAAAAGGTCGTCTTTTTTAGCAAATTTCAGGGTTAGCACATCGTTTTGTTTGGCGTTTTTGCCTACCAGCACGCGGAACCCGTCAATAAGAAATTCCTTGTAAGGCAAGGCCGGCTCCTGCCGTACAGGGTTTTTAAGCTTGATAAACGGCTTGAGGTCGTCTAGGGAAGTGGCCTGCGTTAATTTTTCGATAGCCTGTGCAAGTTTTGCCAGGGCTTCTTCCTTGGCGGCTATGGCCTCATCAAGCCGGGCGATTTCCCGGGCTACGTTTTTGGCCTTACGGTAGTAACGTTCGGCATTCTGCTGGGCATTCAGGCGTGGGTTAAGCTTGATGCTTACGGCCTCACCGGTGTAGAAGTCGGCCAGGGTAACCGACCGGGCATTGGCCGGCACCGTATGCAGGTTGGCCATCAACAGGTCGGCTTTTTGCTGGTACCCGGCATGGTGGCGCAACGCTTCCGCTTTTTTTCTTGTTTTGTGCAGATAACCGCTGGTTTTGTTGGCTTTGGCAGTAAAATCTTTCAACAGGCCCTGCTTTATCTGCTGGTAATTGCCGGCCCGCAGGTAGTGCTTGAAAAAAAAGGTCAGGGCAGCCATGGGGGAGTGAAAAGTGGCTATGGGGGCTGTAGCCGGCAGCAACGTAAGTGCCGGCAGCCCATCACGGTTGATAATGGCATATTGGCCGGGATGGGCCAGTTGGCTGATCACCCTTTTTATGACCGTATAAGCGGCTTCCGGTTCCAGGCCATTAAGCTCAGCCAGGATGTCGTTGCGGGTAGGCTTGTCCAGGGTTGGATATACCTTTTTTAAGGTGGCCAAATCACCCAGAACGGCTGCTTTGCTTTGGTTGAGGGGCCGGGCCAGGCTATGGATCTTAAGGTTGAAGTCTTTGCTGAGGTTATTTTTAAACAGCTCGGTAACTTCCCCGGCCATTAGCAGTAAAACATTGGCCTGCCGGCCGAAAAGCTTAAACAGCAGCGTTTGTTCACCGGTAAAGTGGATTGCCAGGGCCCGTTCGTTAGCAAAGCCAGCCACGGATTTTACCACCGCTTCTTGCAAGGCGGGAAACACCGTAGCGGTATTTTTTCTGGCCTTGTGAACCTCTGCCGGAAAAGCCAGGCAGGTGAATTGGTTGGTCAGGTGGGCAACAAGATTGACCAAACTGTGGTCAGGGCAACTAAACTGCACTATCAGCTCATCTTTATGCTGGCTGAAGCAATCGGTAAGCGTAGCCCCGGCCAGTTGCTGGTTGAGTTCGGGCACCAGTTGCCTGAGCAGATAATAATTATTATGCACTATAGCTGAAGTTTTAAGCCATCGTAGGCCAGGTAAACATTTTCCGGCAGGGTAGGTTCTACCTCCCTGGCCAGCCCCAGGTTGTGACTGATGTGGGTTAAGTAAGCTTTTCCGGGCTGCAGCTCCGCAATCAGGGCCAGGGCTTCTTCCAGGGTCAGGTGCGAGATGTGCTCTTCCTTCTGTAAGGCATTCAGTACGAGCACGTCAAGGTTGTGCAATTTGGTTTTCTCGGCCGCACCGATGGTCTTGGCATCGGTGATATAGGCAAAACGGTCAAATTTAAAGCCATAAACCGGTAGTTTATAGTGCATTACCTCTACCGGCTCAATGCTCACCCCGTTCACGGTAAAAGCCTGGTTGGTTATCTCGCAAAGGGTTATTCTGGGCAGGCCGGGGTAGGGGGCGCCATTAAAAATGTATTGGAATTCAGTCTTTATCTGCTCCAGTACTGGTTTGCGGCCGTAAAGGGGCATATCCCTTTGTTGTTTAAAGTTAAACGAGCGCACCTCGTCAAGGCCGGCTGTATGGTCTTTATGTTCGTGGGTGAGGAGTACCGCGTCAAGGGACTGGATGTTTTCGCGCAGCACCTGCTGGCGGAAGTCGGGGCCGATGTCCACAATTATGCTGGCCCGGGCGGTTTGCACATGGAGGGCCGACCGCAGGCGCTTGTCTTTGAAATCGACAGAACGGCATACCGGGCAGTGGCAGGCAATCACCGGCACACCTTGTGAAGTACCCGTGCCAAGAAAAGTAACAATCACAGCTTTAATTCTGTTTGGGCAAGTTCATGGTAGAGGGCCAGGTTTTTTTCACTTAACTTCTCCCGGTCAACCTCTATTGATTTAATGATGTCCACCAGGCAATTTATTTTGCCTTCGTGGGAAAAGTATTTATTAACAATGGCCACCTTTCTGGCATTGAGGATACAATAACCCGATTTGAAATTCCCCTTTTCGTAGCGCAGGGTAAAGTCGGTTTCTGCCATCAGGTCTTCCAGCTTATGCAGGTACTGTTTGGTATATTTTATGGCCATTTAAGCAGTATATTTTGCTGCCAGGTCAACCAAACGATCAAAATCAAGGGGTTTTTGCAGGTACTCGTCAATCCCGGCTGCGGTAAACTCCTGTTCGGTATAATTCTGGGCATTGCCGGTGATGGCAAAAATGGGGGTGGCAGATTTACGTGTATCGGCCAGGGAGCGGATTTCTTTGGTGCAGGCCATGCCATCGAGTTTGGGGATGTTAATGTCCATTAAAATCAAGTCGAAATCTTCATCCGCCAGCTTTTTAAGCACCTCTTCGCCATCCTTGGCGGCCGCAATTTCATACTGTTGCTGTTCGAGGATTTTCTTCGTCAGGTTAAGGATTACCGAACTGTCTTCTGCAATTAATATTTTTTTGCCCATGATTGCTGCTAATAATGACTTATAATATTAGTAAAATTCTCTTTAAACTCGGCAAAATTATTACTTAACTCTTGTAAACCTGCCTCCACACCACGATAATCTTGCTTTTTCATCGGGGCTTCGGTTTCCTGGGCTACCCGGGCTATTTTATCAATTCCCAAGGTGCCGGCAGAGCCTTTGAGGGTGTGCAAATGCTGTTTTATGGTAGTAAAATCACCTTTGGCAAAGGCCTTCAGGCAGGCCTTGATTTGCTCTTCGGCCTCCTCGGCAAACTCCTGTAAAGCGCTGTAAACCATTTCGGGGCTACCGTACTTCTTTAACTGCTCAAGGACATCACGGTTAATAATTTCAGCGGCTTTATCCTTACTATGGCCCTTGCCGTTACTGTTTTGCCGCTCACGGCCTTCAGTGCCCAGTAACCGTTCTTTAATTTTGCCGATGAGTTGGTTGGCGCGGATGGGCTTTGCCAGGTAGTCATCAAGCCCGGCTGCCATTATCCGCTCTTCATCTTCTTTCATGGAGTAGGCGGTCATGGCCACTACCCAGGGCTGCTTTTTCTTTCCCATATTTTTTATCTGGCGGTTGGCCTCAATGCCATCCATCTCCGGCATCTGGATATCCATAAAAATTATATCATAATCTTTGGCCTTGGCCTTGAAAACGGCCTCTAAGCCACTGGCAGCCAGGTCAACCTTACAGCCGCATTTCTTCAAAATCTCTCCGGCCACATCCCGGTTTACCAGGTTGTCATCTACTACCAGAATAGTGGGGGTGAAGTCGGTAAAGGCTTTAATATCTTCTTTGATGGAAGCCTGGGGTTTCTCTGGCGCTACTTTTTTTGTTGATGCCTTTGCCTTAAAACTAAACCAGAAGGTGCTGCCCAGGCCGGGGTTGGAGTAAACGCCAATTTCGCCCCCCATAATTTGCACCAACTGCCTGGAGATTGACAGCCCGAGCCCGGTGCCGCCATAGGCCTTGGTGGTGGAGTTATCTAATTGGGTGAAATTGGTAAACAGCTTATCTATATTGTTTTTTTCTATGCCTATGCCCGAATCGCGTACATCAACCCGCAGGGTAAGGTCATCGCCCCGGGCTTCTTTTAGTTCAAAACCGATATCAATGGAGCCGCCTTTGGGGGTGAACTTAATTGAGTTGGACAAGAGGTTGGAGATGACCTGGATCAGGCGCATTTCATCGGCTTCGATAACCGGGGGGATGTTTTTGCTGAGGTGAAAACGCAGTTTGATATGATGGGTGGCCGCGCGCGGGGCAAATAATGCTTTAAGTTTGGAAATGAGCTTTTTGGGGGCAATGGGTGCCTGGCGGAGCTGCATTTTCCCGGCCTCGATTTTCGACAGGTCGAGGATATCGTTGAGGATGTTGAGCAGGGTTTCGGAGGAAGCCTTAATGGTTTTCAGGTACGACTCCTGTTCCTTGCTAAGGCGGGTGAGTTCAAGCAGGTCGATGACCCCGATGATGCCATTCAGCGGGGTGCGGATCTCATGGCTCATATTGGCCAGAAACTGCTCTTTCACCATTAGCGAGGTTTCGGCCAGGTCTTTGGCCTTAATAAGCTCTTTGTTGGTAATTTTTAACTGGGTTACATCGCGCACTACCCCTTCTATATACTGCGGCTGGTTATCTTTGCCTTTGATGAGGCTCAGGTTGCAGATGCACTCAATGGGTTCTTTGTTTTTGCTGGTTACGGTAAATTCAACATTTTTTATCTGTTGTTTCTGCAGGAGTTCTTTGATTAAGGGAATGACCGGCCCTTGTTTTTTATAAAACCTGATGATATTCTTGCCCAGCACCTCACCGGCCGTTAGCCCGGTAAGTTCTTTTACCGAAGGGCTGGCCATGTCAATCACCCCGCTGCGGTTGCAGCGGAAATATACATCCTGAAAGGATTCAAAGATACTTCTGAACTTTTCTTCGCTTTCTTTCAGGGCCTGCTCTGATTTTTTCTTTTCGGTGATATCGTTGGCAATGCCCGATACCTCTTCAATGCGGCCGCCATCAAGGTAAATGGGGTTGAGGTAAATCTCTTTCCAGATATCATTACCTTGCTTGTCTTTCAGTTTTATTTCAAAATTCACCGTTTCCCCGGCAAAAGCCTGGCGGTACTTCTCTTCCCAGAAGCTATCAAAAACCCTTTCTTTATCCCCGCTGCCTTCCTGCATGCTGGGCATTACATCATAATTATTAATGATGGCCTCGAAATAATTTTTATTGAAGGAGGTTAACTCCAGCTCGGTGTTCACCGTCCAGATAAGGTGCGAGCTGCTTTCGATAATGGAGTTAAGCTTGGCGGTTTGTGCCCTTAATTTTTCCTGGGTACGCACCATATCAATGGCAATGGCAATTTGCGAAGAGGCAAAATCCAGCAGTTTTAAATCACGGCTGGTGTACACCGAGTGGTGGTCATACGATTGAATAGCTATTACCCCGATCACCTCTGACTGTACTTTCAGGGGTACCGCCATCCATATTTCCGGTATTTTACCATAGAGTTTAATTTTTTTCTCTTTGTGAAGCTTAAGCAAGTCTTTTTTAAGCAGTAACTGGGGCTTTTCTGTTTTGAAAATATATTCGGTAAGCCCCTGGCCGAATTTCCGCAGGGGTTTCCCGGTTTGTTCAAGGTTCACCTCCTGATAGTAGGGGAAAGAAAGAATGTCTTCATCGGCATCTGTTTCTTTCAGGGCAATATACATATTCTCGCAGTCCACCACCTGCTTCAATTCTTTGTGGATATTATAATAGAGTTCGTCAAGGTTTTTGCTATGGATGGAGTGGTGGGCAATGGAATAGTAAAGCTCTTTGGCCTTCTCGGTTTTTATCTGCTCGGTTACATCGTGCAGGATCAGGCGGAACTCCTGTAAAGTTTCCCCGGCAACTATACTGCTCACCGTGCCATCGAGGTAAAAACGCTGCCGGGTGCGGGGGTGCAGAAAGACCAGGTTGATATTGGCATTGCTGCTGATTTTACGCAGGGAACTTAAAAAGCTGGTTGTCTTTTTTACTACTTCGGGCTCCAGCAGGTCACGCAGGGACATACCGGTTTTGATGCCCAGTTTTTCTTCCCCATTACGGTTAATGGACTTGATTTTTTCCTGACCGTCAATAATAATCACAAATTCCCGGGCTGAGTCCACCAACCCGGTTAGCTGGGTTTCGGTATTCAGAAAGGCCGTGTTTACCCTGGTGGTTACCGACAAATCGTCACCAATAAAGGCGATATCGTCTGTATTCCCTTCCGAGGCAAGTTTGAGGATGTTAAAGCGGAATTTAACCGGCTTATTGCTTTTATCTTTCAGCTTAATACTGAAGGCATTAACTACACTCTCTTGTTTATAGATAAAATCAAGTTGTGAGCGCCTTTCTTCAATATTTTCAAAATCGGCCAATAACATAATTACATCCCGGCTAAGCAACTCGTTAACGGTGTAACCCAGCCTGCCTGCCAGCGGCCCGGTGATGTACTTGATGCGCCCTTCATCGTTTAATATCAGGGCATAATCATGCCAGCCCGGTACTTTACCGGCAGCCGATTTATCCTTATTTTTGGTTTTTTTAGCCAAGCGGGTATTTTAAACTGGTGCAGAATACCATAGTGTAAATTTAACTAATTTAACGGCTTTTTGACCTAATTCAACCATAATAATGGCAACAAAGGCACTGATTGTGATTGTCGGCCCAACGGCTGTAGGTAAGACCAGGGTGAGCGTTGAACTGGCCAAAAGGTTTTCCTGTGCGGTAATAAATGCCGACTCCCGCCAGTTGTTTAAGGAAATGGCCATAGGCACGGCCAAGCCTACGGAAGCAGAGATGCAGGGCGTAAAACATTATTTTGTAGATGACCGCAGCGTTGCCGTGGAATTTAGTGCCGGCAAGTTTGAGCAAGAGGCGTTACAGGTGCTGGCCGAAGAGTTCAGAGAAAAAGATGTTTGTCTTATGAGTGGGGGCTCCGGCCTGTATATTGATGCCGTATGCCTTGGGTTAAACGATTTTCCTGCCGTGGACCCGGCTGTGCGGCAAGAATTGAACCGTGCCTTACAGGAGAAAGGTGTGGCCGCCTTGTACCGGGAGCTCCGGCAGGCTGACCCGGATTATGCCGGCCAGGTTAGCCCTAATAACGCGCAGCGCATTATCAGGGCGTTGGAAATATACCGTGCTTCGGGCCAGACTTACTCCTCTTTACGTACCGGCATGGCCGCCAAACGTAATTTCAATATTCATTATGTCGGCCTGGAGATGCCCAGGGCCGACCTGTATGCCCGGATAAATGAGCGGATGGACCAGATGATAGCCAAGGGTTTATTTGCCGAAGCGGAGAGGTTATTGCCCTACCGCCAGCAGAACGCTTTGCAAACCGTGGGCTATAATGAGGTGTTTATGTATTTTGATGGCCGGGTGGATAAACAAGAGGCCATCAGGTTGCTGAAGAGAAACTCCCGCAGGTATGCCAAGCGCCAGTTAACCTGGTTTAAAAAGAACCCCGAAACGGAATGGTTTCACCCGCAGGCGGTAGAACAAATCTACCAGCACCTGCAGCAGCAACTACATACTTAAAATCTTCATCGCCCGGATTAAATCGGGGTTCAGGGGCTTGGTTTTGGTAATGGCATCGTGCAATGAGGTATAGACGATTTTGTCGTTGATTATCCCCACCATTTGGTTGGTCTTGCCATCAATCAGGCCTTCTACGGCACCCAACCCCAGCCGGCTGGCGAGGGTGCGGTCGGTGGAGGTGGGAGAGCCCCCGCGCTGGATGTGCCCCAGGATAGTAACCCGGATATCTTTATTGGTGATTACTTCGCTCACCTTTTTGGCCAGTTCTACGGCATAGCCCGGCACATCCCTTTCGGCCACCACGACAATAGAAAATGATTTGTCACGCCTCATGCCATCGCGCAGGTGGTTAACAATGTCATCGGGGGTGGATTCCTTTTCCGGTAAAATAACACTTTCGGCCCCGCCCCCAATGGCCGACTGGATAGCAATATAGCCTGAGTCACGGCCCATCACCTCGATAAAAAATATCCGCCCGTGCGAGTCGGCCGTATCCCGTATTTTATCAATGGCATCGAGGGTGGTATTCACTGCGGTATCAAAACCAATGGTTTTGTCGGTACCGTAAATGTCATTATCAATAGTGCCCGGAACACCTACAATGGGAATGCCGAATTCTTCGTAAAAAATATGGGCCCCGGTAAAGGTGCCGTCCCCGCCAATGGCCACCATGCCCGTTATCTCCCTTTCCTTGAGGTTTTCATAAGCTTTTTTACGGCCTTCTTTGGTTTTAAACTCCTCGCTGCGGGCCGATTTGAGGATGGTGCCGCCATGCTGCAGGATATTACTCACCGAGTGCGAATACATCCTGAACATATCATTTTCAATTAGCCCCTGGTAACCCTGGTTGATACCATAAACTTCGGCTTCGTAATAGATGGCCCCGCGTACCGCTGCCCTGATACAAGCATTCATGCCCGGGGCATCCCCTCCGGAAGTAAGTATAGCAATTCTTTTCATTCGTCTTTCTGCAAATCTGTATTGTTGAGGTTGTTATACGGTAAACATTAGTTGTTCTATTTACCGGGCATTGGTATAGCAGCTTTCCGTCATCAAAATTAAGTTAAAAAAAATACTATTCGAAATTATTACCTAAATACCATTCTATATTTGTTGCTGTGAAAAAAGTGCTGATAATTACCTATTACTGGCCGCCCAGTGGGGGTAGCGGGGTACAACGGTGGCTTAAAATGGCCAAATATTTGCCGGAGTTTGGTTGGGAGCCTATCGTTTATACCCCGGACAATTCCCGGTTTATGATTAAAGACGATAGCCTGGTTACAGACGAGGCGAAAAATATTGCTGTCTTACGTAAACCCATCTGGGACCCCGGCACCTGGTTTGGCCGGCAAGGGAAAGCACCGCTTGGTGAGGTGCGCGCCCGGAAATCTTCGCTGTTATTCAGGCTGGCGGTGTGGGTAAGGGCCAATGTGTTTATTCCCGATTCCAAGATATTTTGGGTAAAGCCTTCCCTGCGTTTTCTCAGTAAATATTTTAACAGGCGGCCACCGGACATGGTGGTTACTACCGGGCCGCCCCACAGCATGCACCTGATCGGGCTGGGGTTGAAAAATATCCTGGGCGTAAAATGGCTGGCCGACTTTCGCGACCCCTGGTCTGCGGCAGATATTATGGCGCAGCTTGCGGTCTCAGGGTTTGCATTATCCCAGCATGTAAAGATGGAAAAAAATGTTTTGCGGCAAGCCGATGTGGTGGTTACCATAGGCAAGCGCCTGGGCGATAGCTTTACCGCGTTGGAGCCCGGGTGTAACCTGCGCATTGTAACCAATGGTTTCGATGAGCAGGACTTTGCTGGTGAAGGGCCAACCCTGCCGGATGATTTTGTTATTACCTACACGGGTATTTTGTACCCGAACAGAAACCCTGAACAGCTCTGGGAGGTGCTGAATGAGATGTGCCACCGGGAGGCCGGGTTTGCCGCCCGGTTAAGGGTGAACATTGCCGGCTTTGTTGATGAGGCTGTGAGAAGCGGGCTGGAACAGTATAACGAACTCTCCGGCCGGGTGAATTTCACCGGTTACCTTTCGCATGGTGAGGCGATTGAATTATGCCGGCAGTCGGCCCTCCTGGTATTGCCTGTTGACAATACCAAAAACAGCCGGATGATAGTACCGGGCAAGATGTTTGAATACCTGGCGGCCCGGGTGCCGATTATCAGCTTTGGCCCGTCAGATAGCGATGCCAACGATATTCTGCTTGCTTCAGGGCACCGGCCGGTTATTGCCTATGACGATAAAAATAAAATATATGAAGAAGTAAAATTTCATTATACTAATTTTTTGCAGGGCAAAGCAACTGCCGGATATACGTTTGCCGCCTATAGCCGGAGGGCCCTGGCCAAAGAGATAAGTGAAATTATGCATGAAACTGTTGGTTAAATAATGATGAAAGTCCCTTTTGTTGATCTCCAGGCCCAGTACAAAACCATTAAACCCAGAGTTGACCAGGCCATTGCCGAAGTGCTTGCTGCGGCTGCTTTTATCGGGGGGGATGCCGTGGCTGATTTTGAGGCAGAATTTGCCGGGCTTACCGGTACCGGATATGCTGTGGGTTGCGCCAACGGTACCGATGCCCTGGAAA
>Ga0256839_1002060_pt1 | contig 23120 bp, 20 predicted proteins | sample 354166metaG_FD_185968 | JGI IMG/M metagenome (GOLD analysis project Ga0256839, IMG submission 185968) | Hydrothermal vent microbial communities from Mid Atlantic Ridge, Atlantic Ocean - 354-166 | ecosystem: Environmental > Aquatic > Marine > Hydrothermal vents | place: Atlantic Ocean: Mid... | reverse complement strand
ATGAATGCCACCGGAAGTGATTGCCTGCAATGTAAGCTCAACCGCATCAAGCGCCTGCTGGTCATTATTGCGCTCGGCCTGTTGCAACAGGAACATTAGAATAGACTGCTGGAAAAATTTCGGCGCGCCACCAAATCCACCGGCAAATTCATCAAACTGACTGGCCAATTCTGCAACAGACTTTTTCATCAGCTCATCGGAAAGCTCTTTTGCATCTTCCCGCCGGGTCAAATAAGTGCTCAACAGTGTTGAAAGCCGTTCGGACTCGGCCAAAACACCGGATTTCTGCCCCTTCCAGCTTTCATCAATTGCCGCCAGAATTTTTCGAAAGTCATCAGCAGAAACATAGCCGGTCCCATAAAAAGGCTTACGATCCGCAGTCATAAATACGGTATTTGGCCAACCGCCCCGATCGGTCAGAACCTCGGTAACCAGCATATAGGTTTCATCCAGTACCGGGCGGCGCTCGCGGTCAACAATGACCGGAATAAAATTATCATTAATGGTTTTGGCAATGTCTTTTTGGGTAAAATGGGTTTCCTGCATCACGTGGCACCAGTGACAGGCCGTATAGCCAAATGAAACCATCAGCAGCTTGCCCTGTTTGCGCGCCAGTTCAAATGTCTCATCACTCCATGCATACCATTGCACATCATCGCTGGCATGAATACGCAAATAGGGCGATGACGCATTGAGCATTCGAGGATTGCCCTCACCCTCGGTTAGTTTCTCAGATGCGGCAAAGGCTGAAGTCGAGGTGATTGTGAACAGAAAAAACAAACCTGCAATCATCCGCAATCCGGCATTCTTCAAATAATTCATCATTCAAACCCTGTTTTGCCATTCGGTTTAAGTGCCCAATCACATACACATAGCCCGAATTGCGGCCGTTTTGGGTAACAATTGCGTGGGGTGATTTTGTCGCTCAGGCGGCACCCTAAAACAAACAACTTGCGATAAAACAGTAATTACTTTAAACTTAAAATACATTGCATTATAATTCATGCAAATTTATATGGTTCAGTTGATCGGGAGGCAGAGATACCGCGCATTTGCAAGCTCGCGCAAGCTATTCGTATCGTTGCGATCGCTCACCTATTAATCACAACAACTGGTTTACTATTGCAATAGAGTATCAAGCTGTTGCAGGCTTTGTGCGATTGAGCAATATTCAATTCATAAATAATAATGTCCATTGGGAGGATAAAACATGAAGAAACTCATCACAGCAACAATTGCAGCAACATTGCTTGCAAGCACCGCACTTCAGGCCGCCGAGGTCAAAATCGGCTTTGTCACGACACTGACAACTGGTGCCGCCGTTATCGGTAAAGACCAGCAAAATGCGGTTAATCTCGCGATTAAGCATATGGGCGGCAAAATGGGTGCCCTCGATATCAACCTTATTTTTGCAGATGACGGCTTCAAACCGGAAACCGGCAAACAGGCCACCGACAAGCTGGTGAAACAGGATGATGTTAATTTCGTTGCCGGCTATATCTGGAGCCATGTGCTGCTGGCCTCACGCAAATCTGTGCTGGATGCGGGTAAATTCCTAATTTCCGCCAATGCCGGCCCAAGCCCGGTCGCCGGCAAATTGTGCCATGAAAACTTTTTCTCGTCCTCCTGGCAGAACGACCAGACTCCGATGGCTATGGGCGAAGTGCTGAACCAGAAAGGTGTTAAATCAATCTATGTGATCGCACCAAACTATGCGGCCGGTAAAAACATGGTGGCCGGTGTAAAGCGGACCTTCAAGGGCAAGATTATTGGCACCGACATGACCAAATGGCCAAGCCAGCTCGACTTTTCTGCCGAATTGGCAAAAGCCAAGGCATCCGGTGCAGAAGGTCTGTTTGTGTTCTATCCGGGCAAAGCCGGTGGCGCATTCATGAAGCAATATCAGCAGGCTGGTTTGAAAGCGACCCTGCCGCTCTACACCACATTCACGGTTGATGCGCTGTCGCTGCCAAAATTCCAGGCGGCAAAGTTTAACGACGTGCTGGGATCACAATTCACTCAACAGTGGGACCCGACCCTGGACAACGAGCAAAACAAACGCTTCGTGGCTGACTTCCGCAAAGAATACGGCACATATCCTTCTTTCTACGCGGCACAGGCTTACGATGCGATCTTCCTGATCAAATCTGCTGTCGAAGCGGTGAAAGGCGATCTGAAAAACATGGACGGTATGCGGGCCGCAATGAAGTCTGCCAATTACCCATCAGTTCGCGGCAAATATACCTATGGCAACAACCATATGCCCATTCAGAATTTCTATCTGCGTGAGGTTATCGCCGGAGCCGATGGCGCTTGGACAACCAAAGTTGTTAAAACCGTCTATGAGGGCCACCAGGACCCCTATGCAAAAGATTGCGCAATGAAATAAGCGCTTAACATCGCCGAATATCACGGCCGGGCACAGTTCCGGCCGTTTTTTTCATTTCTTTTTCAACCTACTCACGGATAATCTGCCTTGGATTACACGCTTCTGTTTGTTCAGGTGATCAACGGCGTTCAGCTTGGTCTGTTGCTGTTTTTGGTGGCATCAGGCCTGACCCTGGTTTTTGGCATTCTGGACTTCGTCAATCTTGCCCACGGATCGATCTATATGATTGGCGCTTTTATTTGCGCATCCCTCACCTTCTATCTGGGCAATTTTCTGTTGGCACTACTGGTCGCCCTGCCACTCACCGGACTGGTTGGTTATGCCATAGAACGGTTTGTGGCGCGAAAACTCTATGAAAAAGACCATCTCGACCATGTGTTAGGCACATTTGGGCTGATACTGGTGCTTGATACCTCTGCCCATCTGATCTGGGGGCCGGAAGGTATATCTGTGCCGCTGCCACTTTGGCTGGACGGTCAGGTGGAAATCTTTGAAGGCGCGGTGATCCCAACCTTCCGTCTGTTGATCATAGCAACCGGGCTTGGCGTTGCAGCTGGCCTTGTGTGGCTGGTCAATTATACCAGACTGGGCATGCTTATTCGCGCAGGCGCATCAAACCGCACAATGGTTTCTGCCCTGGGCATCGACATAAAAACCCTGTTTGCGCTGGTATTTGCGCTTGGTTCCATGATGGCAGGCCTTGCAGGCATGTTAATTTCACCGATCACCGAAGCTTCAATCGGCATGGGCGGGGAGATTATTATTACCGCCTTTGTGGTGATCATTGTTGGCGGCATCGGCTCGATGAAAGGCGCATTTATTGCGGCCATTATAATCGGCTTGATTGATACACTGGGCCGCGCTTTTCTCGACTCATTGTTTGAGTTGGTGATGAGCGAAAATGCGGCCGAAACCGCCGCACCAGCCGTTTCTGCCATGATGATCTATATTCTGATGGCCATTATTCTTGCCCTGCGCCCGCAAGGGCTGTTTCCGCCGAAGGTGCGCTAGATGAACACTATTGGCAAAATCACCATTGCGGGCATGCTCATTTTGGCCATCGTGCCACCAGTACTATTGCTCAGCGGCCAGGCATTTTATATGGACCTTGCGACAAGGCTGGTCATATTGGGTATTGGCGCTGTCAGCCTCAATCTTATTCTCGGTTTCGGTGGCATGGTCTCTTTCGGCCATGCGGCATTTATCGGGCTTGGTGCCTATGCGGTTGGCATTCCGGCCTATCACGCCACCTATGGCGAATTTGAAATGGTGGCCAGTTATAATGGCCTGCTCCACATCGCCCTTGCCGTCGGCTTTTCCGCCTTATTCGCGCTTATCACCGGGGCAATCAGCCTGCGCACCAAGGGTGTTTATTTCATTATGATCACGATGGCCTTCGGCCAGATGGCATATTATTTTTTCCTTTCACTTGATATATATGGTGGCGATGACGGGCTGACCATTGATGTGCGTTCAGAGTTGCCACTGATCAACCTCGATAGTCCCATGCAGCTTTACGGCCTCAGTTATGTCTCGCTGGCGGTTGCCATGTATCTGGTTCATCGCATGGTCAATTCGCGTTTTGGCATGGTGCTGCAGGGAACCAAGGGCAATGTCGAACGCATGGCAACCCTTGGCTACAACACTTATTATTATCAGTTACTGGCCTATGTGATTTCCGGCGCCATGTGTGGCTATGCAGGTTTCCTGCTGGGCAATTTCACCACCTTCATTTCGCCCGATATGATGCACTGGACAAGGTCAGGCGAGTTGATGTTCATGGTTATTCTGGGCGGCGCATCCACCGCCCTTGGCCCTATACTTGGCTCCTCGCTGTTCATTTTACTGGAAGAAATCCTCTCATCCTTCACCATTTACTGGCATCTGCCTTTTGGCTTGTTGCTCATACTCGTTGTGCTGTTCATTCGTGGCGGGATAATGGGTCTGTTCAAAAACATGGGAGGAAGTTCTAAATGAACACTCTCTTGCAAATATCTGGATTAAAGAAGCAATTTGGCGGCGTAATAGCCACAGACGACGTAAATCTGGAGGTCACCAAAGGCGAACTTCACGCCATTATCGGCCCCAATGGGGCAGGTAAAACCACACTGATTTCGCAACTTTCCGGTGCAGTGCGCCCGGATTCAGGGACCATCACCTTCAAGGGCAGCAACATCACCAACAGGCCTGCCCACGCACGCGCGCAACTAGGCATAACCCGTTCTTTCCAGATAACCTCGCTGATCATGTCAATGTCGGTGCTGGACAATGTGGCGCTTGCGGTACAGGCCCATGATGGCCATTCGTTCAAGCTTTTCAAGCCTGCCCGCAAGATTACCCATCTGCGTAAAAACGCCCTTCAATTCTTGCAGCAGGTCGGACTTGAAAACCGGGCCGATGATCCCGCCAGCGCCCTTTCCCACGGCGAACACCGGCAGTTGGAACTGGCAGTTGCGCTTGCCTCAAGTGCTGAAATGATGATGCTGGATGAGCCAATGGCCGGCCTTGGTCCAGAAGAATCTGCCACCATGATCAATTTCTTAAAAACCCTGAAGGGGCAAAAAACCATTCTATTGATTGAACATGATATGGATGCAGTCTTTGCCCTTGCCGACCGAATTTCAGTGCTGGTTTACGGCAAGATCATCGCCACCGGCAAGCCAGACGAAATCCGCTTCAATGATGATGTGCGCCACGCCTATCTGGGAGAGGAATAGACAATGCTGAAAATCTCCAATCTCACCACCCATTATGGCTCATCGCAGGCGCTATTTGGCATTGATCTGGAAATCGGCAGTGGCGAAGTGGCAACCCTTTTGGGCCGCAATGGCATGGGCAAAACCACCACCATAAATTCCATAATGGGCATTGTTAAAGCATCCGGTGGGTCGGTGATATTCGATGATGTGGAACTGGTCGGCCAGCCTTCATTTAAAACCGCCAATCTCGGCCTCGGATTGGTACCGGAAGGGCGGCAGATATTTCCCAATCTCTCAATGATGGAAAATCTGATTGCCACCGCAAGCAACCATTTGAATGTTACAAATCCCTGGACGATTGAGCGGATTTTTGAATTGTTCCCGGAGCTTGAAATCCGCAAAGGTTCGATGGGCAATCTGCTTTCCGGTGGCGAACAGCAAATGCTAGCCATTGGCCGCGCACTGATGACCAACCCGAAACTCTTGATACTGGACGAGGCAACCGAGGGACTTGCCCCGCTTATCCGGCAAAAAATATGGGCGGCACTCAATCAAATTCGTGAGGAAAATATGTCCATTCTGGTGGTTGATAAAAATCTCAAGGACCTGCTCAAAATCGCCGATCGAAATTTCATCATTGAACGCGGCAAGATTGTCTGGAAAGGAACCTCGGACGAATTGCGCAAAGACCGCGATGCTCTACAAAGATATTTGGGAGTGTAATTACAACGCCGGCATTTCGACACTCATAGTCCCGCCCAGTCTGCAGGATTAACATAGAGCCCGAACCAGATTGACCACAGACCCAGCACCACAAAAACCAGGCCGATCAACAAACCCATTTGCTTCATACGGCCGGCCAATTGCTCAAGCCATGAGGCAAGCCTTGGAATAAACGCAAACAGGGCAAGCGGCAAAGATAGAAACAAGCCAAACAAGAACATCATAATAAAACCGGTGATGATCGTTCCGCTGGTTGCAGCAAGCCCCAGCAGGCCAAATAAGATAGGAGCCGCGCATGCGGGAATATTCAACCCAAAGGCAAGGCCCAGCACCAGCGGGCTTTGCGCCCGTTTCCAGGCCGCAGGTGCAAGCGAAATTTTACGCTTCATCAGTCCTGCTCGACCTGCTAAAAACGCCAGCCCGATCACCAGATAAATAGAACCGAACACGAGCCATATACCGGTTTGTGCGCTGATCAGCTTTTGCCCAAGAAATGCAATAGTTGCACCTGCGAGACCCGCAATAAAAGCCCGCACAAGAATGAACAACGCAACCGCGCTGATTTTCTCGCGGCTTGTTCTACGCGACTGGGTTTCAACAAACAGCAAATGCCCGCCAATTGTGCAAGGCTCTATAAATCCCAATAGACCAAGACCAATCGGAAGCAAAATCAGCTGTATAATGGATATTTCCAAAAATCACTCCATTTTAAAAAAGCCACAACATTTAGTGTCGACCTAAAAAAGCCTTTATCGCGCCCAGCACAAGAGCCGGTTGATCAATATGCGGTGAATGCCGGCAATCGGGCAAAATCTGCCGCGCAAACGGCCCGGAAGCCTTTGCTTCAATTACATCAATCTGCCCGATGGTGCCATATTGATCATCGGCCCCTTGAATTGCCATTACAGGCACCTCAATACCCGGCAACACATCTTCGATATTCCAATGCTCAAATTCAGAGTTGAGCCATGCATCATTCCAGCCCAAAAATGAATTGTCCACATTCTGGTGGTAGCGCGCCAACTTCTCGCGCAGATTCCCCGTTTCATAGGCTTTTCTGGCGGCATGAATTGAGGCAAGTCCACCCGGCTCGGTAAAGAAATGTGGCGCCATCAAAATGATGTTTCTAATGGGCGCATCCTTAACCTTACCCGCATGAATGGCGGCAATCGATGCCCCGTCACTATGGCCAAGCAATGTGCCTCGCCTAAAGCCAATAGCATCCAAGACCTTTGGCAATACATCCATGGCCTCGCTGTTCATATAATCAATTGGCCTTGGCAGGTCGCATGGGTCAGAGCGGCCATAGCCCTGCCGCGAATAGGCAAAAACTCCCATTCCTGTGTATCTGGCCAATTGTTCAGGAAAATCTCGCCAAAGCTCAACGCATCCAAGTCCCTCATGCAACAGCACAATTGATGCGGCCTCCGAAGGCGATGGCCCCCAACACCGGGCCTCGAGCCTCACACCATCAACATCGAGAAAGAATGGCGCGCCAACCAGCCAATCCACAGAATTCACTCTTTCAATAATCGCTTGCCCTGTTCATCAATCACCTGACGACCTTTACGGAAACAGGCCTGATGTGCCTCATCGGGAGAACCAAGAATATCAGCCCGAATGAGCTTGTGTTCACGCAATTCACCATCGACCTCCTTGCTGATAATACCGCAAAGACGAAATTGCCCGCCCTCATTTTGCGGCGTGGAGCGGATGAGAAACCCCTCATACTCTATTGAAGGCGCTTGCGCTTTGGCCTTGTCAGAACCACCGCCGCCAAACAGGCGTTTTAAAAAAGACATGGGGCCTCTCCTTTATTTTCCGAGACTATTAAAAACAATCATGCCAGAAAATCGCCTAAAACACACCACCAAACCGGGCGGCAAGCGCTAAAAATGCCGGAATGGTGAGAAAAGAGCCTAGCGTTTGCAAGGTTGCAGCTGACGCATAGAGCTCCGCATCTCCGCCCATTTTCTTGGTGATCAGATAGCCATTCATCGATGTTGGAACGCTCGCGCATAATACCAGTACCGAAAGCGACAGACCGGAAACACCAAACCAGAGAGCAAGGCCCAGCATTACCAGCGGGCTGATGATCAGTTTGCCAAATACAGCCACAACAACATTGAGGGAAGGTTTAAGCGCTGCCGCCAATGATAGCCCGGCGCCGACCGTCAATAATGATGTCCCAAGGGCGGCACGTCCCAGCAAATCAAGCCCGTCCAATATTGGTCGCCACAGCGTAATTCCGGCAAGATTAACCCCAACGCCGACAAAAATGGCGATAATAATCGGGTTTTTCGCAATCATTTTTGCGATAGCCGGTAAAGAGGGCCGCTTTCCCGGGGTAAAGGCCGCCAGCACCAAAAGATTGCTAATCTGCAAAATGATGGTCATCAGCGCCAGAATAACCACCATCAAAGTGGCACTTTCATCGCCAAACAGGCGAAGCGCAATAACCAGCGCCACAAACCCGTTCCAGCGGGTAATCGTTTGATATACGGATGAATATTGCGCCTTGCCGGTGCGGAATGCGGATTTTAGCACGGGCCATAATGCCAAAGCAAAAGCGCCCATAATGGCGGTAAAGCAAAGCACCGCAAAAAGCGGAGGCCCCAATTTTATCTGGGAAAAATCAGCCGTTGCCAGCACCTTGATCAGGATTGCCGGGAACAATATCCAAAAGCAAAGGTCTTCGACAGTTCGCCATTGCTCGGTTGGTATCAACCCGCCACGGCGCAAGCCAAAGCCCAAAAGGACAACCGTAAAAACCGGCAAAATGCTCTCAAATATCGCGACCATTTACCGAATTCCATTTCGATAGAAACTCTTGGCTTCTTCGGTGTATTATACTTTAGAGCGTTTCACCATTTGATTGAAGCACTCTTCCCAATTTATCGCTCACGGTAATTCGTGCTTCGCACGGCCTGCGCGAACGCGGCACATAAGTGCCGGGCTTCTCTTCGAAGCCTGCCTGTTTTCACTAAAAGCAAAAACAGTTTAGCTATCGAGGAAACTGCGCAATTTGCGCGAACGCGATGGATGTTTCAACTTACGCAGGGCTTTGGCTTCAATCTGACGAATACGCTCGCGGGTCACATTAAACTGCTGCCCCACCTCTTCCAACGTATGGTCTGTATTCATGCCGATGCCAAAACGCATACGCAAAACCCGTTCCTCACGTGGTGTGAGAGAGGCCAAAACCCGCGTAGTTGTTTCACGAAGGTTCGACTGGATGGCCGCATCAATCGGCAGCATTGCATTCTTATCTTCGATAAAGTCGCCAAGATGACTGTCTTCCTCGTCACCAATCGGAGTTTCAAGCGAAATCGGCTCCTTGGCAATTTTCAACACCTTGCGCACCTTTTCCAAAGGCATGGCGAGCTTTTCAGCCAGCTCTTCCGGTGTCGGCTCGCGGCCAATTTCGTGCAACATCTGGCGCGAGGTGCGCACAATCTTGTTGATTGTCTCAATCATATGCACCGGAATACGGATGGTGCGGGCCTGATCAGCAATCGAGCGGGTGATCGCCTGACGGATCCACCAGGTCGCATAGGTAGAGAATTTATACCCACGGCGATATTCAAACTTATCCACCGCCTTCATCAGGCCAATATTACCTTCCTGAATAAGATCAAGGAATTGCAGCCCGCGATTGGTATATTTCTTGGCAATCGAAATCACCAAACGCAAATTGGCCTCGACCATTTCCTTCTTGGCAATGGCCGCCTCGCGCTCGCCCTTTTGCACCATATGCACAATGCGGCGGAACTCCTGTGGCTCCAACCCGGTTTCAGCCGCCAGCATTTGAATTTCCGAGCGGATTTCCTTGATAATTGGCTTTTCTTCGCGGGTAAACTCTTTCCAACCCTTGGCTGCAAGGCTGGCAATACGTCGTATCCAGTTCGGGTCCAGTTCTGAACCCTGATATTCTTTCAAAAAGCTCTCGCGGGTAACCAAATAGGATTCCGCCAACCGCAACAATTGCCCTTCATTGCGCACCAACCGCTTATTGATGTCATAAAGCTGCTCAACCAGCGCGTCGATACGGTTCTGGTTCAATTCAAGGCTTTTTACCGCCTCAACAATTTCGTCTTTTAGCTCCTTATAACGGCGTTCCTGGGCCGGAGAGAGCGTCTTGTTGATCAGCCGTTTTTCAACATGCTGTTCCTGCAATCGGCGCAGTTTTTTATAGTTGGAAGCAATACTGTCAAAAATCTCAAGCACTTTCGGCTTGAGTTCCATTTCCATAGCAGCGAGTGATAGGGAATTTTCCATATCATCGTCTTCATCGTCATCATCTTCCTCGGTGGTTTCCTCATTATTGGGAAATGTCTTGATCGAAGAAATTGGCGGCGCATCCACCTTATTGCCACGCATCGCTTCAACTGCCTGATCAGGGTCGCGTCCCTCAGCAATTGCCTTACGGCGTTCGATCGCCTCCGGTGAATGCTCACCGCCCGAGCCCTGTCGCACAGCTTCAGCAACAGAGGCCGGCGCATTGGGGTTTACCGGTACATTTTGTTTCGCATCCGGGCCGGCATAGGTTGCTTCCAGCGCAATAATATCGCGCAGCAAAATATTGCCCTCAATCAATTCATCACGCCAGATAATGATCGCCTGAAAGCTCAAAGGGCTTTCGCAAAGCCCGGCAATCATCGTCTCACGGCCAGCCTCAATACGTTTGGCGATGGCAATTTCGCCCTCGCGCGACAGCAACTCAACTGTGCCCATTTCACGCAAATACATGCGTACCGGATCATCAGTCCTGTCGGTCGGTTCCTTACGCGCAACGGTGGCAACTTCTTTTTTGGTGGCCTCAACCAAAGCACCACTTGGCTCTTCCGCAGTATCTTCAGAGCCATCATCTTCGACAACATTAATGCCCATTTCCGAAAGCATCGACATCGTATCTTCAATCTGCTCGGAGTTTACCTGATCAGAGGGAAGCACCGCGTTCAATTCGTCCACTGTCACAAAACCACGCTTTTTGGCGGCCTTGATCATTTTCTTCACAGCAGCGTTATTGAGGTCCAGCAGCGGCTGATCGCCTGCGGACTCTTCGCTCTTCTTTTCTCTGACTTTAGTTGATGTTGCCATTTATACTGTCTCCATTGCAAAGCGCTGCCTGATATTTCAGCGTAGTTTGCAGGTTCTGGCAGATTTATCGGCGGCCATCGCAGCCGTATAAACCCAATTCGCGAATCACTTTAACAGGCAATAACGCACTGACATTAATTCTCAATTAACCCAGAGGAATTCCCCACCCCGACCTTAAGCGTGCTCGCCCGCTATCAATCAGGTCAGGCAGATGACTTGAACATTCATATTGCCAAATCACCATATTCAACCGAATTTTGAAAACTTCACAGAATGCACACCCATGCTGGTTTTTGAAAACAACAAAAAGAGCGAACCGAACACATATTAAGTGCTCACTCCCCTCACCTGACATTCTCGCAAATCCTGCCACTGGCAAGTTCACACTGTTTTGAAAGAGCCGGAATTACGATTTTGTGCGCGTTCGCGATGCGGTTGTCCTAAACTTGTCTAGGATCATTGCGTGGAACCAACGCCTGTTCGGCTTCTTTACAATTTGGTATTTAACCATTTGCCGACCAGATGCAAGAGCAGAGTGTGGGGATTTCTGCGATTCCGCTGCGAATTGTACGATTTAGCGCGAGAAGTGGCGATAATTTGCCATTTTACCAAAAAAGAGCAATCACATCTCGCCAATCCAGCGGCGGCCGGCATGATGATGGTAGGACTGGTCAAGTTCGCGTTCCGCTTCCGCATAGCGGTCACGTGCCTCCTGCAACATTTCCTGAAAAGCCTCAAACTCCTCTTCGCTCTCAAACGAGGTAATGTTTTGCGCTTCTGTCTCCACATTCAGCACTTCGATTTGCAGGAATAGAAGGTTCAATGTCTGCTGCGCCAATTCCAGTGGTGGCTGGCTGCTGACCATCGGAAAAAGCACCTTCAGCTGGTGTCCACGGTCAATCGCCCTTGTGCCACCGTCAACGCCGTGAATGGACGATACCATATTGCCCTTGGCATTAGTGACCTGTTTATCCTTGTTATCGCCGTGAATAGCATTGAGTACAAAAATAAAGGACTCGCTGAGTTTTTCGTAGACATCGCTCACCGCCACATCTTCGCTTTCAACAAACAGCAATTGTAGATCTGTTGCAAAAAGCCGCAGCGGCTCAGAATAGAACTCCAACTCGGCAATTTTTTCAATATTCTCGCTGATCAGCGCCGGAAATTCGACCAGAAATCCAAGAATGGTCCTGATAATCCGGCGTTCATCGAGCTTGCGGGAAATTTCCGCCGCAACCTTGGTCGGTACCGGTTTATCGTTGACCGAAAACAGGTTCATCAATTGTAACCGCACGTGCGAGCGATAATATTTACGCACAATTTCATCTTGAATGGAATTGGCGTCCTGATAAATCTGCTTCTCAAAAGCGGCCTTTTTTTCCGGCCCGTCAATGCTCATTTCGGAAAGTCTGCGGGATACAAAAAACTCATGCAACGGCACGGCTTCATTCAGCAATTTATCGAAAGCCGCCTTGCCACCCTCTTTCACCACATCATCCGGGTCTTGCCCGTCCGGCAACAGACAAAAGCGCAAGGATCGGCCGGATACCAGCTTCGGCAGGGCCAGATCAACACTGCGATAGGCGGCACGCAATCCGGCCTGATCACCATCAAAACACAAAACCGGTTCCGGTGTCATGCGCCACAGCAATTCAAGCTGGTTTTCGGTGAGTGCCGTACCAAGCGGGGCGACGGCGTTTTCAATTCCGGCCGCGTGCAGCGCAATCACGTCCATATAGCCTTCGGCAACAATCACCGATTTCACATCATTTGCGGGCTTTCGCGCACGTGCCAGATTGTAAAGCACATTGCCCTTTGAAAACAGTTCGGTCTCCGGCGAATTGAGATATTTCGCCGGTACATCCGGGTCCATCGCCCGTCCACCAAAGGCAATGACCCGCCCACGCGCATCCTCAATCGGGAACATAATGCGGCCGCGAAACCGGTCATAGGAAACGGCAATATCCGGCCCGAACACCACCATCCCGCAGGCTTCTATCTGTTCTTTGGAAACGTCTTTGGAAGCGAGATACTCTTTCAATCCGTTGCGCGAATTGGGCGCAAAGCCAAGCCCAAAGGTCTGCTGCACCTGCTGCGAGAGACCGCGATCGCGAAGATAGGAACGTGCCTTGGCACCGCCCGCCGCCTGCAATTGATCCTTGAAATATTGCGCCGCAATATTCATCACATCAAACAATGTGGCTTTGGCTTTTTCCTTCTCAATCATCCGCGGGTCGGCAACTGGCATCGGAATGCCCGCCTCGTCAGCCAATCGTTCCACCGATTCCGGGAAACTTAAGCCTTCAAGCTCCACCATAAAACGGAAATGATCGCCCGAGACCCCGCACCCGAAACAGTGGTAACGGCCTTTTTGATTTTCACAGTGAAACGATGGGGTTTTTTCCCCGTGAAACGGACAACAGGCCCAATAATCCCCCTTGGCAGCCTGCGTTTTGCGCTTGTCCCATGTCACCCGACGGCCGATCACATCGGAGATCGGCACCCGCTCGCGGATTTGATCAAGGAATGAAGGTGAAAAGCGCATTTTGAGCCTGCAAATAAGAATTGAAATGCATCATAGTCCGCCCAAACGCCAACGCAACAATTGAATGAAACAATCCCTATGCGCACTGTTGATAAAGTTTGTTTTAACCCAGCAGCGATTTCACAATGCCGCCGGCCTTGCCAAAATCCATTTGGCCGGGATAGCGCTCTTTAAGCGCCGCCATGCATTTACCCATATCGCGCAGGCTGGATGCGCCCACTTCTTCAACGATTTTGGCGCAAATCTCTTTGACTTCATCATCCGAAAGCTGTTTTGGCATAAACTCACGAATAATTTCGGTTTCCTCACGTTCCTGTTCGGCCAGTTCAAGCCGCCCGCCCTCTTCGTACATCTTGGCAGATTCAGCCCGCTGCTTGATCATCTTGGTGAGAATTTGCAGAATTTCCTCATCGCTAACCCGCTCGCCCCCATTGCCACGCGCGGCAATATCACGGTCCTTAATTGCCGCATTGATCAGCCGAAAGGTAGAAACACGGCGTTTTTCGCCGCTCTTCATCGCATCCTTGAGGGATTGGGAAATTCTATCACGCATTCTATACTCCTGAAATCGGCGGCAATTGTTTAAAACTGCTTCGCTCATGCCCGGTAGATTGGCAGGCCCGGACCGATTCCTTTCAATCTTGGAGCCCCTTATCAGGCTCGATATTCGGCCAAATCAGTGCAGTGGCCATTCAGGCTGCGGACACTAAACCTTAGCGATTTGCATTGCAAGAATGGGCAGCCTCCACAAACCATTGATATAGAACAGCAAAAAATATAAACAAATTTGAGAATCGGAAAATATCGGAGACAGGCGAATATCTTCCACACTGAATCGGAGTGGAAAACGTGAAACTGACTTGCGATTTTCAGCCATTCGGTTCAAGAATGGCCCGCTTCAACTCAATTATTCAATTCTGGCGAAAAATTTGCGCCCAACAGGAACTGCCATGCTCGATCAATCTCCAAATCCGGCAATTGCAAACCCACAACCCTGGTCACCTGCCAAGGTAACCGCCCTGCTGGTTCTGGCAGATGGCACCGTCATCGAGGGTCAAGGTGCCGGTGCTTCCGGCATTGCGCGCGCAGAGGTCTGCTTTAATACGGCAATCACCGGCTATCAGGAAATTTTGACCGACCCCTCATATGCGGGGCAAATTGTTACTTTCACCTTCCCCCATATCGGCAATGTCGGGGCGAATGAGGAAGATCTGGAAACCCTTGACCGCGACACCCGCACCGGCGTGGTCGGCGCAATATTCAAGGCCGAAATTACCGAACCATCCAATTATCGCGCAACATCCCATTTCGACGACTGGCTGAAAAGCCGGAATATTATCGCCATGAGCGGCGTTGATACAAGAGCCCTAACCAGCCTCATTCGCGAAAAAGGCCTGACCAATGCGGTGATCGCCCACAATGCTGATGGCGAGTTTGATATTGATGATTTGAAAACACAGGCGGTCGAATGGGCAGGCCTGGAAGATGCCGACATTGCCATTACCGTGACCTCAAAAGAAAAATCAAACTGGCAGCAAAAAGCCTGGGAATGGAACGACGGTTATTCTCAATCCACCGAGGGCAATCCGCATCTTGTCGCCATAGATTTTGGCATCAAGCGTAACATTCTGCGGCTGTTTGCATCACGCGGCTGTAAAGTCAGCATATTGCCGGCGACCGCAAGTGCTGAGGAAGTGCTGGCGCTGAACCCGGACGGTATCTTTCTTTCCAATGGTCCAGGCGATCCGGCCGCCACCGGTGAATATTCAGTACCGATGATCAAGGAATTGTTGAAAACCGACATACCCGTTTTTGGTATATGCCTCGGCCATCAAATGCTGGCATTGGCTTTGGGCGCAAAGACCATGAAAATGCATCAAGGCCACCACGGGGCGAACCACCCGGTGAAGGACCACACAACTGGCAAAGTGGAAATTGTCTCGATGAACCACGGTTTTGCGGTGGATTCAAAAAGCCTGCCAGACAATGTGGAAGAAACCCATATCTCCTTATTTGACGGCACCAATTGCGGCCTGCAACTCAAGGGGAAACCGGTATTCTCGGTTCAACATCACCCGGAAGCCTCACCCGGGCCGCAAGATTCGCATTATCTGTTCAACCGTTTTCTGGATTTGGTAAAAACCAAATAATTCAAATCGCACGTAGAGCGGAGCGATGCGCAAGATTTGAATCACTAAAAAATAACCGCACGTAGACCCCGGACTTGATCCGGGGGATGAGCAAGAATTGAATTATTTGGTAACCTGTTTCACGGGCTATTCAGGCTGCGCATGGCCCTGCAACGGCGCGGCCTGACCGGCCAGACACCTCTTCGGTGTCTTGTTTGAACGACAAATCAAAAACCCAAGAATTCTAGAATCAGCCAGCCACCAATTCCGGCAGTTTGTGCTTTTTATATTGGCTGATCACCGAATTGCGCGCGATATAAAGTCCAACAATAGCAATCACCAGCCCGCCAAACAAATCGACCAAATGGTGACCACCGTGCACAAACACGCCGGGTAATATCAAGATATTCAACACCAGATAAATCGGAAATACCCACTTGATGGTGCGTGATGCGTAAAGTGCCGCTACCGCCAAAACCGTATGATAGGATGGGAACCCAATCAGCCCCTTAATTTCGCTTGGTGTAACGAATGCAGGCCCATTTTCACCCAGAGATACAAGATAGTGCCCATAGGCAGTGCCAAGTTCCGGCGATGCCAAGCCCTCGATGGTGGCGGGCATTTGATAAATTGACGATGCACCAAAGGACGGGAAAAAGCCCCACCAGACAATCGTGAATGTTGCTGTAATTGTGATGGTCAAAATCAACACATGCAACTCTTTAATGCGCCCGCTTAGGCCAAGAACTACCACAAGTAGTGCCAGTTGCGGCATGGTGGAAATATAGGCATATCGCAGAATGCTATTAATAATCGGGTGCTGGCCCGCCCATTCAATTATTGAGGGCCAATGATAGCCGAAAAATTGATCAATCTGGTTCAGTTGCACATCAATTGGCGCTCGCCACACGGGCAGCAAATGATAGTTAAACAGTGACAGGCATACGGTAAAATAAATAAACAAACCGGCGCAAATGGTGGCCGCCCCAATGCGTTCACTTCGGCCGGAAGCCCGATAAAAAAAACCCATCCCGACAAGACCGACAATAACCGCCAATATGAAACCATATGCAGCCCAATCAACTTTTTGGCCTTGCCACAGAAAACTCGACACCGCGATCAATCCGGCAAATGTTGATACTATCAACATGGTTTTTTCAGCCGGCATCAATTGCCAATTTCGCAAATTATTACTCAAACGCATGGTTCCCGCTGTCCCGCAGTTCATTTCCCCGGCGGGTATTATGGTATTTTCACCTTAACAAACCTTGAAATTGAAACCAGGATTCCCGTCTCTTCTTGCTCACTGAAAACTATTGGTGGCAATAATAGGCCTATAGACTCTTCATTAATTGTCGTAGATCATTCTAAATATGGCGGTCAGGGCAGACTTATAACCAACCACACCCATAAATTGTCCACATCCGCCGCTATAAATAATGCGTCCAATCGCATTTTTAAACGCAGATCAGGGAGAAAATGATCATGACATTTAACCACCGTTCGATTGTGGGCCTTGCGCTCACCGCAGCAATAACCGTTTCCAGCACCACCGCCCTTATGGCTGCTGAGCCAGCATCTTGCAAAAATGTACGTTTCTCCGATGTCGGCTGGACCGACATCACCGCCACAACGGCTGCCACTTCTGAAGTCTTAAAAGGCCTTGGCTATAACCCGTCGGCAACCGTTCTTTCCGTACCCGTCACCTATGCCAGTCTGAAAAATGGCGACATTGATGTGTTCCTGGGCAACTGGATGCCAACCATGGAAGGTGACATCAAGAAGTATCGCGAGGATGGTTCAGTCGAAACCATTGGCCGCAACCTTACTGGTGCAAAATATACACTGGCAGTCAACAAAGCAGCCAGCGATGGCGGCATCAAGGATTTTGCTGATATTGCCAAATATAAAGATAAGCTCGAGGGCCGCATTTACGGTATTGAACCGGGCAATGACGGCAACCGGCTTATTCAGTCGATGATCGACAAAGACGCGTTTGGCCTGAAAGGCTTCAAGGTGGTGGAATCCAGCGAACAGGGCATGCTGGCGCAGGTCGCCCGCGCTGACCGCAAAAAGGAATGGGTGGTATTTCTGGGATGGGAACCACACCCAATGAACGCCAATTTCAAAATGTCCTACCTCACCGGCGGTGATGACTATTTTGGCCCCAACCTCGGTGGTGCCGAAGTATTCACCAATGTGCGCAAAGGTTATGCCAACGAATGCGGTAACGTGGGTGCGCTGCTCAAAAACCTCACTTTTACACTGGCAATGGAAAACCAGATCATGGGAGCAATCCTCAATGATGGCACCGACCCGGACAAGGCAGCCAATGCGTGGTTGAAGAAAAACCCCGCCGTGCTTGATGGCTGGCTGAAGGGTGTAAAGACCATTGATGGCAAAGACGGCCTTGCTGCCGTTAAAGCAAGTTTAGGGATGTAGGCCAGCAATGAATTATTCCTCTCCCCATTGGGGAGAAGGTGGGCGTCGCACGGGTCGGATGAGGGGTATTTGATTATTCTCACCCCCCTCATCCAACTGCGACCAACAGCAAATTTTGAACAATAGGCCAAATTGATGCAGCAATGGCTTGAAGACAATAAACTTCCATTGGGCAAATGGATCAAATCGCTGGTCGATTTCCTGCTCGACAATGGTGCCTTTGTCTTCGATGCCTTCGCCGACGCACTGAAATTTCTGATTGTCAGCATGAGCGATGCGATGTTGTGGGTGCCGGCGCTGGCGCTGATCGCGCTGTTCGCCATTGGCGCGTGGTTGACCCATCGCTCATTAAAATTATGCGCGATGATTGTTCTCTCCCTGCTGCTGGTGATCAACCTTGGCTATTGGGAAGAAACCGTGCGCACCTTTGCACTGATCCTGTTTGCCACCGCGACCTGCGTCATTATTGGCGTGCCGCTGGGCATTGCCGCTGCCCATCGCCCCTGGCTTAACAGCGCGCTGCGCCCACTGCTTGATCTGATGCAAACCATCCCGACATTTGTCTATCTCATTCCAACCATGATCATGTTTGGTTTAGGTGTCGTACCGGGGCTGATCTCAACGGTCATATTCGCCGTCCCCGCCCCCATTCGCCTGACCAGCCTAGGTATATCCGGCGTACCCAAGCCGTTGATTGAGGCGGGCGAAGCCTTTGGGGCCACCAAAAGCCAGATCTTGTGGAAAATCGAAATCCCCTATGCGATGCCCAATATCATGGCTGGCGTCACCCAGTGCATTATGCTCTCGCTTTCTATGGTGGTGATCGCCGCTATGGTTGGCGCACCGGGGCTTGGAGTGCCGGTATTGCGCGCACTCAACACGGTCAACATCGCCAAGGGCTTTGAGGCAGGCCTTGCCATTGTGGTGGTTGCCATTCTCCTTGACCGGGTTTTCCGGGTCAGAACCCGTGGAGAAAATTGATCCATGCCAGCAGTTGAATTTAAAAATGTCGACATCATGTTCGGCAAATCCGAGCAATCTAAAACCGCCCTTGCCCTGCTCGATCAAGGCGGCACCCGCGAGACTATTTTAGCCGAATGCGGCGCAGTTCTTGGTGTTGCCGATGCCTCACTCAGCGTTGAGAAAAGCGAGATTTGCGTGCTTATGGGGCTTTCCGGCTCCGGCAAGTCCACCCTGCTGCGGGCGGTCAACGGCCTTAACAAGGTCTCGCGTGGTTCCGTATTCATTTACGATGATGACGGACAATCCACCGATGTTGCCAATTGCTCGTCGGCTATTTTACGTCAATTGCGCATGCAACGGGTGGCAATGGTGTTTCAACAATTCGCCTTGCTACCCTGGCGCACGGTGGCTGAAAATGTCGGATTCGGGCTGGAGTTGCGCGGTATGGCCAAGGATGAAATTCGCAAACGGGTAGAAGAAAAACTCGAACTTGTGCAACTAAGCCAATGGGCTGATAAGCAGATTTCTCAGCTTTCCGGCGGTATGCAGCAGCGCGTTGGCTTGGCGCGGGCCTTTGCAACTGATGCGGATATTCTGCTGATGGATGAACCATTCTCGGCACTTGACCCGCTCATCCGCAATCATTTGCAGGACGAGCTGATTGAACTGCAACAGCGCCTGCAAAAGACCATTATTTTCGTCAGTCACGATCTTGATGAGGCGCTGAAAATCGGCTCCCATATTGCAATCATGGAAGAAGGTCATATTGTCCAATACGGCACGCCGGAAGATATAATTCTCAATCCGGCCAATGAATATGTGGCGCGGTTCGTTGCCCATATGAACCCGCTCAATGTGATGCGGGCATCATCGCTGATGACCCCAATTGAAAAGGCCCTGCCCCATCTCGGTGCACTTCAACTGACGCTCGACAAAAATATGACGCTAACCGGCGCACAAATGGGCACACAAAAGCTCGCAGCCATTGATATTTCTGCCGCAAATAACATTGAACTGAACAAGAACCAGATTATCATCGCACCCACCACCACCGGCATGCGCGAGATTATCGAACTGCGCTTTGAAACCGGTAATCCGGTGCTTTTGGCCGATGATGGAAAGATCACCGGGATCATTGGTGATGACGAAATTTACCGTAATATCCTGCGCAAGGAAGAAACCACCTAATAATAGGCAGAAGAATGAAACAATCGATTGTCCATATTGCGCTGGTTGTTAAAGACTATGACGAAGCCATTGAGTTTTATACGCAAAAACTGAAATTCACGTTGATTGAGGACAGTTATCAGCCCGACCAAGACAAGCGCTGGGTGGTCATTTCCCCACCCGGTTCCACTGGCGCAACCATTTTGCTGGCACGGGCATCAAATGACGAGCAGGAAAATTTCATCGGAAATCAGTGTGGCGGGCGGGTATTTCTTTTTCTCAATTCGGATGATTTCTGGCGTGATTATAATGATATGCTTGCCAAGGGTATAAATTTCATCCGCGAGCCAAAAGAACAGGATTATGGCACAGTTGCCGTGTTCGAAGACCTCTATGGCAACTGCTGGGACTTGCTGCAATTAAACCCTGATCACCCGCTTGCGGGAAGGTGATCAAACCACTTGGCCCGCCGCCCAGCCGCTGGCCCAGGCCCACTGGAAATTATAACCACCGAGCCAACCGGTCACATCGACGGCTTCACCTATAAAGTAGAGACCGGGCACGGATTTAGCCTCCATAGTTTTCGAAGAAAGCCCGTCTGTATCCACCCCGCCGACGGTAACCTCCGCCTTGACAAAACCCTCGCTACCCACCGGGTTAAACACCCAATTAGAGAGCCTATCCTCTGTCTCTTGCAATTTGACATTGGCAATATTGCCAAGATCACCGATAAGCGCCAATCGTTCGGCCAGCACTCTCACCAGCCGATCAGAAAGAAACTCGCCAAGCACCTTTCGCATGGTCAATTTCGGCGTCTTGCGCTTGGCTTCCAGTAGCCATCCCTTTGAAAGATGCGGCGTAAAATCCAGAGTAATCTCATCGCCATTTTTCCAATAGGATGAAATTTGCAAAATTACCGGGCCGGAAAGCCCCTTATGGGTAAATAGCGCTGCCGCATTAAATTCCTGCCCCCCGCAACGGGCAACCACATTGGCCGATACACCGGAAAGTTCTCGAAACAGCAATTCCTCATCGCCAAGCTTTAGTGGCACCAGGGCCGGGCGTGGTTCAACCACTTTCAGCCCAAACTGACGCGCCACATCATAGGCAAATCCGCTTGCCCCCATCTTGGCAATACTCGGTCCCCCGGTGGCGATAACCAGCGATTTCGTCTCCGCTATACCCGCCCCATATCGCACATGGTAACCTTCACCATTGCGGGAAATATCCTCAACCCCCTCGTTCAACATCAGGGTAACATCACCTTTTTTGCATTCGCTCAACAGCATATCGACAATTTGGCGAGCCGATCCATCGCAAAATAGCTGGCCCTTTTCCTTCTCATGCCAATCTATTTTGTAACGCTCCACCAGATCGATGAAATCCTGCGGGGTATAGCGTCCGAGTGCCGATTTTACGAAATGCGGATTCTTGCAGATAAATTGCACATGGCTTGCATGAATATTAGTAAAATTACAGCGCCCGCCCCCGGAAATGAGAATTTTCTTCCCCGGTTTTTCGGCACTATCAAGCAGCAATACGCGCCTGCCCCGTTGCCCGGCAATCGCCGCGCACATTAGGCCCGCCCCACCGGCACCTAAGATAATCACATCAAATTTGGAAATCTCAATACCCACCAGATCGCGCTATTTCTCTAATTTGGGCAGAGAACGCAAGGCATCAATAACCGCCTCATGCAACGGTTCAGGCCCCTCGGGCAGCGCATCAACAAAGGCACGCACATCCTTTTCCAGGATGCCGATTGTATTGGCCGGATCATGCCCCTCGCCCGACCAGTCCAATGCGTCAAAGTTTGAACCAAACCATGTCTGGCCGGAACTTTTCGCCATAACCTCCAACAAGATTTTTTGATCGAAACCAAGCACGTCTGCCTGCTTCAGCACATTGCGCACCGCAACCACGGTGCTGGCTGCAACAAAATTATTCAGCACCTTGGCGGTCATGCCCGACCCCAATTCCCCCAGATGATGGATTTTCTCACCCATCGCCTGAAAGGCCGGTAAGTGCTTTTCAAAATCAGATTTGTCACCCCCCACCATGAAGGTGAGTGTGGCCGAAATCGCCGCCGGTGGTGCACCCGACATTGGCGCATCGAGCAGCACCACATCGCCGGGCAATTGTTGGCGCAATCGCATGACCACATGCGGCGATACGGTTGAGGAAAGCACGAAAGTTTTGGGGCAATCTGCAACCGCAAAAAGCGCCTGCTGATCAAAACAAAGATCAAGAATTTGCCGCTCGTCACGCACGACACAAATCACCACATCACAACGTGATGAAAACTCGGATGCATCAGCAATCATGCGGTCGGCAAAATCACCAAACTCTTTAACCGGGCGCACATCAAAACCGGCAACATCGAAACCTTCATGCAACAATGCGCGCGCCATCGGCAAGCCCATCGCGCCGCACCCGGCAATACCATATTTGGTTTTACCCCCGATCACCGCTTTCACCGCAATTAAAGGCTATTGGCGCTAAGCGAATTACATTGATCAAGCCGCCCGCTTTCAAAGCCACGCATGAACCAGCGCTTGCGTTGCGCCGATGTGCCGTGATTGAAACTCTCCGGCACCACATATCCGCGTGTGCGTTTTTGAATGGCATCATCACCAATCTGGGTTGCGGCATTCAATGCTTCTTCCAGATCACCTCGTTCCAGCAGGCCTTTCTGCTTGGTAAAATACCCCCAGATGCCGGCAAAACAATCGGCCTGAAGTTCGACGCGAACCGACATTTTATTGGCCTCTGTTTTGCTCATCGTGCGGCGCATTTCGTTGAACTTTGGCAATACGCCGATAACATTTTGCACATGGTGGCCAACCTCATGCGCCAAAACATAGGCTTGGGCAAAGTCCCCAGAAGCACCAAAATCCCGTTTCAGCTGACCGAAAAAGGATAAATCGATATAAAGTTTGCTGTCCCCGGGACAATAGAACGGC